>ERZ1026903.853-NODE-853-length-12655-cov-5.536746_pt1 | contig 12655 bp, 8 predicted proteins | sample MGYA00380180_ERZ1026903 | MGnify/ENA primary metagenome ERZ1026903 (study PRJEB33269, sample SAMEA4719816) | human gut metagenome | biome: human-associated habitat; feature: organic feature; material: feces | place: Cameroon | collected 2013-10 ... | reverse complement strand
GGGGACGAAGTACGTTTATTTCACTTCCGACAAGTCGCAGATAACGGAACTGTGCCAATGGCTTACCGGTGAATATGGAGAGGCTGCGCCCCTTTACGGTGCGCAGGCACATGTGCGGACAAACACACTAAACTACCAGGCTAAATTTAATGATATGATGATAACGAAGCTCTGACCTCATTCATATAAAAGCACGGGGGAAAATAAAAGCCCCCGGCTTGTTTGCAGAATCCTACCTCATACAAACATACACCACCCAAAGGGAGCAGCCGGGAGCAAAATGCCTTCGTCTTCCCTTTGGGTGGTTGTAATATATGAGGTAGGAGTTGCAAAATTACAAAAAATTGCTGAATGACACTTTACGAGCTGCTGAAATTTGTCGGCGAACCATTAGAAAAACTTGCAAATGCAGGTATAAGAGCCACTGATTACAAGTATATTGCACTTTATGAGGATTACCAGAAAGCCCGTGAAAAGGGTGAAAAGGTCGGTTATATAGTAGCGGTTCTTGCCGAGCGCTACAAGGTGAGCGAGCGGACTGTTTACGATGTCGCCAAGCGATTTGCCCAGGACTGCAAACCTTTTTCAGTGTGATGCGGCGCAAAACTTTGGCTAAGGCTTATTTGCTGCCTAATTTTGCGTTCACGAATGAAAAATAAGTATTACAACATCTTAGACAAGATTTTGCGCTGTGGAAAGAAACAGAGCAATAAGAAAGGCGATATTATTTACCTGCTCAATGAGCAGCTTTGTTTGTCGCCTTCAGACCTTCTGAACATCTTTGAGGGTCACAGCATAGCACGCAAGAAATTGCGCAGTGAATTAAGCCTGTTCATGCAGGGAGAACGAAGCCTGAGCAAGTACAGAGAAGCAGGGATAAACTGGTGGGATTATTGCGGGCAAATGCTCATAAACAGTTATCCGACCTACTTTGAGAAGTTGCCTGCTTTAATAGCCCAAATCAACAAGGAGAAGCGCAGCAGCAAAAATTATGTGCTGTTCTTAGGCTCAACAGGAGCGGAAACAAACCAAGCGCCTTGTTTAAGCCTTATTCAGTTCCAGATTGAAGACGGCGAATTGGTTTTGTCAGCCTACCAAAGAAGCAGCGATGCAAACTTGGGTTTACCTGCTGACATTTACCATTTATATTTGATAACGAGACAAATCGAACTGCCTTTGAAGTCAATAACGCTGAATCTTGGAAACGTCCACATTTATGCGAACAACGCAGACAAGACACGCGAACTTCTGGCAGGAAATGAAGCCGTGAAATTTGAACTGAACGTGTAAGATAAAACAGGCACAAACAAAAACGCTGATTAAAGACCCAAAGAAAGGTTTTTAATCAGCGTTTAATTTGTTTTTAAGCAGTCCGAAAGCAAAGAGAAAAAAGGAAGCGAAAAAAGAGAAGTTTTGCTCGTTTCGTTTTCAGATTTTGCACATTTCGTTTTTGCGATTATAGTACCAGACAGAATTACTTCATAACCATGACTCTGTATTTTACCAGCATTGATAAGTTTTGAAGTATAACCTGAAGATGCCGGCATACTGATACCCAAAATCTGATCTTTTGTCACTGATTTATAATAAGTGAAATCAATGCCAAAACGTCCATCCAACAAACGGATTTCAGTACCTATTTCTGTAGAAGTTGTCGATTCCGGCTTCAAATCAGTAAGAGGCAACTGACCGCCAAGAAGCAATTTCAATGAACTCGGGTTAATACGGTTGTCGGGAGAAGTAGAAGACCAGAATGTATATAAAGAAGCCAATCTATACGGATCGGTATCATTACCTACCTTCGCCCAAGAACCACGAACTTTGAAATAAGTCACCCAATCTGGCAACTTGAACATTTCCGACAAGATTACACTACCACTTACAGAAGGATAGAAATAAGAGCGGTTGAAAGAAGGCAATGTAGACGACCAGTCATTTCTGCCTGTCACATCCAAATATGCCATGCTCTTATAACCTACCGAAGCATTGAAGAATACAGACTGAATTTCTTTTTTAGAATATCCTTCAGAAACTGTCTGGTTCAAACCATTTCCCAAATTAGCAGTTCCAGGAACAGCCAACATACCTGAAGATGCTGCCAAAGCATCATTTTGCATGTTCACTACCGATGTTCCCACGTTGGCATTTACAGAGAAATCTCCAAATGTCTTATCGAAATAAAGAATCAAGTCGGCATTGAATTCCTGATTAGTTGTACGATTCTTCTTATACTGAGACTGAGGATCTGAAGGATCGTTCAACATATTAAGGGACAATGTCTGATCATGATACCAATCGATTCCTACACGTCCAGTCAATTTCAGATAATCTGTAATTTTGCCTGTCATGCTCAACTGACCTATAATACGATTACGAGAATACTTATCACCATTTTCGGATGCAGTCAACGCATAAGGGTTAAAGTAGTCAGTGCTAGGTCCGCTCCAGTTAACCGAATTGTTCATATAGTTACCCATGCCACGTGGATTCTTCAAATCTTCCAAACGTATACCTCTCGGCAAACGAATCAATTGCTTCATTACACCCGGTTCACCCTGCATCGGACGGTTTTGAGATTTCTCACGCATATAATTCAATTTGGCGCCAATAGTCAAATAATTATTATTAAACTCAGTATGCAAATCGAAATACTGTCTGTTTAATGAATGGTTCGGAGTAATATCATTATTACGAGTATCGGTAAACGACAAACGCCCTGATAGGTTTTCACCACCTGCCATAGCTGTCAACGTATTCGAATAGCTTAATCCTGTTTCATAGAAATCTGTGATATAATCCTTCTGAGGCAAGAGTGCATAGTCTTTATAACGATCGTCACCATACAACTCACGTCGCCAGTTGGATACCATCTGTCCTGTCATCTTCGGCCCCCAGCTACCTGTAGCTTTCATATCGTATACTCCAGCTGTACCTTGCGCATACACATTCTGATATTCGTAAGGAGAATAAGCCTTACTGAAATTTACATTACCGTTATACTCTATACTCAGTGGCTGTCCTTTTTTACCCTTCTTGGTAGTAATTACAATAGCACCACTCTGTGCACGCGAACCATATAAGGCAGCGGCATTGGCACCCTTCAAAACTGAAATACTTTCAATATCTTCAGGATTAATCTGAGAAGCAGCACCAGCGCAGTCCACGCCTCCCCACTGGCCAGCTTCCGAAGGAACACCATCGTCAATAGGGAATCCGTCAACTACCCACAACGGTTGATTTTTCCCGCTTAATGAATTCAGACCACGCATAATGATACGAGTAGAACCACCCATACCTGTACCAGACTGAGCAATCTGCACGCCAGCTATTTTACCTTGCAGCATATTAGCTACACTCACAGATTTATTTTCTGTCAAAGCGTCTGTTTTCACCTCCTGCATCGCATAACCCAACGCTTTCTTTTCACGCTTAATACCCAACGCAGTTACTACAACTTCATTCAACTGTTCTGCTTCAGGCTCCATCGCAATCTTCAAGACTGTATTAGTTCCTACAGGCAAAGTAATGGTCTTGTAACCGATGAAAGAAATTACCAAAACAGAATTGTTTTGTGGCACCGACAGCTTAAACACACCATCGACATCAGAAATAGTACCTTTCGATGTACCTTTTACAGTTACATTGGCACCTACAATAGGAAGACCTGCTTCATCAAGAATGGTACCGGTAATTACTTTTTCGCTTGCCTGCCCTACAATTTGTACATGACCAAGTGAGGTCTCTGCATAAGAACTCAGACAATCTACAGGCAAAAAACACAGAAAAGAGCTGCTACTGGCCATGCCGGATTCTTTTCGTGTTGCAATTTGAATTTCATAAGCATTTAACTTTTAGTTTAACTATGGCGTAAATATACATAAGTTTATTATATAATCAATAAAACAAAGAATATTTTTATTAAATACTTTTATATTTTACACATAAACTTCATAAAAACAAACTTAGCCCATTAGGTTAACCAATAGTTTTATTATATCTATATAATTCTTCAAGAATTAACCGATAACAATTAATAGGACGAAAAGCGCCTTGCAAAGGCTGAAGCATTGCAACACGTGCATTATGCTTTCATCTTTACAAGGCGCTTTATTTATATTGCCGTATACGGCTTAGAGTCTGATATAGATTTTCCGTTTATACAATTGATAACCTATACACCAAATGAGCGATACAAACGATATGGCATAAAGAAGCGACCCTAAATAATCGCCAAATACCGGTTGAAAAAAGAAGGTGTAACAAGCGTTTCGAACGCAGATAGGTTCTCCTTGACATGTAAAGAAGTTAGTAGCAAACAAAATAGCCATCACACTTGCTGTTACATACATAAATAATGGATTCGATCCGAAAGACTCAAAAAAACGGAATCCTTTTCTATACCCTTTCACATCAATCAGCCATATCAACAAGGCCAACAGGCTACTACCCAAGCCACAAGTTACCAACACAAATGTAGGCGACCAAATCTTTTTATTAATAGGACAACCGTAGTTTAACAAGAAACCACTAAAAGTTAGCACAACACCGCATAACAAAAGAGTTAGCAATTGAGATTGCAAAAGTTGCTCACGGGTAATCTTCTGATCACGATTCACTAAGCAACGGCCTATAAAAAATCCAAGTAGCACATGAGCTACCGACGGAATGGTGCTCAACACACCCTCCGGATCTATATTGTGATCGTTATACATATGGTTAGCCAATATGCGGCAATCTACCCACGACAAAATATTCGTCTCATCATAAGCGAATCCATTTCCAAGTCCAAGAATAACGGCATATCCTACCAACAATCCTCCTATCAGATAAGGAATATAACGATGACGTATCAATAACACCAAGAAGGCAGCTATACCATAGCTTATAGCCAAACGCTGCAACACACCCGAATAACGAAGAGGCCAACTACCAAAGACAGAAGTCCACAGGTTTTCAAAAAATGATAGTTGTTCGGGAGCTGTAGACCAATAATAACAAAACCACGAGAACCAGTCGATACCTATACCCAACAAAATCAAGACAACGGTACGCTTCAGTATCTTCATAGCCAAGCGAGGCGAAAAAACGAAGTTTGATTTAGACAGGGATAAATACATAGATACACCCATGATAAACATAAAAAACGGAAACACCAAATCGGTAGGTGTCAGCCCATTCCATTCCGCATGCTTGAGCGGAGCATAGGTAGAAGCGTAATTGCCCGGATAATTCACCAAAATCATTCCTGAAATCGTAATGCCTCGCATCACATCTAGCGCCAGCAAACGCTTACTTTCGACATTCTGTCCCATAATTTCTATATCCTTATAATATTACTTTATCAATCGTTTCAGTACAGGATACATCACATTTGAATAACGCATCATACCCAAATCGGTAAAATGAATGGCATCTACAGTACCTTCACGGTCTTCACCAATGAAATCCTTAGAAGAAACATAATAAATATGCTTTTCTGTTTTCTTCAGTTCTTTGAACTTACGAAGAAGAGTTTTATTCAGCTTAGAAAGACTCTCGCCTCCCTTGATGTCATAGTGAGTACTTGTAAAGATCGGATCTTCCACAAATATAATAGGAGTATCGGGATGTTTGTCGCGGATGATGTGATAAAATTTATCCATACGCTCTTCCATTTGCTCTACAGTAACATTTGGAACGAAATCGAGTACAAAAGCACTTGCGTCTACACCAGACATAAGCTCTGCCACTTCAAAATCAAGGAAAGCATTTCCACTGAAACCTAAGTTTATGAATTCACGATTCAAACGACGAGACAAGATATTGGTAAAGGCCATACCAGGACGAGAGGCGCAACCTCCCTGCAAGATACTTGTACCGTACATCACCACGGGCTTCTCACGACGGGGCGAATCTAATTGAGGTTGCTCAATAACCGACAGACTGTCAACTCCAATCTCCAACGAACTAACTCCGTCATAAAGAGACAAATTCACCATGTATTCGCGCATCTCAGGCTCCATGCGTCCTACTACCAAGTATTCAGTCTTTTTCAATTGTGGACGGGCACTGTTTATAAAACGCCAACACTTAGCTTTCGCATCCCAACAATAAAGGTCCAATCCACGTACACCCACATCGGACATATGGTCCATGTGGAAATTATTCAAACTCTCCCATCTAAGCGCAATCTGCGTAGAATTACTGCGAAAACGTACAGACATACCAGCTGAATTACGGCTCAAATACCACAACGGCTCTCTTGATACCGACTTGTAAGAATCGGGGAAACGTACATAACGCTCTGTTGTAGCGTCAGTAGCCTTTCCTAGCAAAGGGAAATCACTAGCATTGTGATAAACAAGCTGCGCATCGGCATAAAACACACAATGTAAACACAAAAACAGCAGTAAAACAGAAATTTTCTTCATGATATTGATAAAAAAGGATATGTACCTCATATCGTATATTCCATGCGATACATCCTCCAAAATAAAAAGTTATAGATTATCTTGCAATCTCAAAAGGTACGTGAACCGAAACACCAGCTTTCATCAGCTCGTACACATTAGGCAAAACGCGCTTCTTAAACGACTCCCATCCGCGGTTTTCCATCTGAGTCCAACCAGCTTCGGCCAAAGCGAAGGCACGCGGAAAAGACATATAGGTAGCACGGTTGATGTCGATAATGGCTTCGCCCCACAGAGCACCCATCACTCCCCAAATATGTTTCTGCTTATTCAGAGGACGACCATAGCCCGGATCCAATCTATAAGCACGTTCCAACGTTGTCATAGGCATTCCCCAGTTGTTGTATTCCGGAAGATCGCCCTTATACTGTGGATAGTCATAATAACAGTGTTCGCCCGGAGCCATAATCACATCATTTCCCTTCTCGGCAGAGATATCAAGTCCTGTAGGAGTCATACCTCCACGCCAGCTAACCAGCACTACGTCTTTCGGATAAGGGAACAAATAATCATCTGCGGGTGGATATTCATTGTTCAACTCAAACCACAGAATAGGTTTCTTACCGTACTTACGAGCCGAAGCCAAGATATTCTCAAAGAAAGGAATCATCAACTGAGCCGGATTGGTATAATTTCTCTCTTTCATCAAAAGACGGCACAAGTCACATTTCTCCCAGTTCTTAGGGATGTCGGCCTCATCACCACCCAAGTGCATCAACGGCGATTTAAACATACCCGCAACTTCACGGATAATATCGTCCATCATAACATACACGTCTTCATTACCGGCACACAGCATCATATGTCCAGTTTTACCGATAATCTTTTCGGCTTCACGCTGGTGGATACAAGCCATATCGGGATACTTAGCCAACAATGATACAGTATGTCCAGGCACATCGATTTCCGGAATCAGCTGTACATGGCGCTGTGCTGCATATTCCTCCAACTCCTGAATATCCTTTTTAGTGTAGAATCTGTCGCCTGCCAATTTAGGATATGTTTCAATCCATACACTCCAACCTTGGTCGTCAGACAGATGAAGCTGCAACGCGTTATATTTGTATTTCACCATCTGATCGATGTAGAATTTAATATCGTTAACCGGAAGGAAATTACGAGCAGGGTCGAGCATCAACGCACGGTAGCCGAAACGAGGACAGTCGTCAATTTCGATAGCCGAAACAGCCTGCTGCTTGGTAGCGCATACATCGCCAGCCATTAGTTGGTCTAATGTCATCAATCCATAAAATACGGCAGCTGTCGTAGCACCTTTAATTTCCAATCGTTTGTCGTTCACGCTCAATTTGTAATGATCGTTCTTCTTCAACGATTTATCAATCAACAAGCGAACTTGAGCGTCCCGACTCTCCTTTGCCTGTTCTACCTCCAGCCCAAATCTCTTCTGAAACAAAGATTCTACTGTTTGTAACTCAAACTGCAAGCTATCAGCCTGTATATAACAAGCCACTTTTTCTCCTTGCAATTTCAACGGAGCCTGTGAACTCACAGAAATTTTGTTCGGCATCGGAATCAATGCCGACAAATTGTCTTGTGCAAAAAGATTATATACAAAACACAAGACTAAGCTTATAAATAAAAAACGCTTCATTAAAATATTACTTATCCATTAATCCATTATATACCGCTTTACGCAATGTGCCATTGGCATCATCGGCATCGTAACGCCAATACATAATCCCCTTCAAACCTTTCTCTTTTACATATTTACATTTGTAGCCTAAAGATTTTGCATTGTCATAAGTGCAAACAAATGTACCTGTGTTATCCACCAAATAAGGAACCTTGGCTTTGTCGTCCCAACGTTCAGTAAATCTATCTTTTATCGTAATCAACTGATTATAATCTACCCAACCAGGGACTTGCGTACCATCGCCGTGTCCATAAAAAGGAACTCCCAACACCAATTTATCAACAGTAAAGCCTTTCAACTTATGCAAAGTAACAGCTTCGTCGTCCCAAACATCACCTGTATGCTCTGATTTGTATAAAGCTGAATGATGATAAGGAGGAGTACCTAAATCGTATGACATAATATTCACATAGTCTACTATCGGATACAAATCCTTTAAATTCAAGCACTCTCCACCAGACGAGGAAGCCAAGGTAAGCAATTTATCTTTCCCTATAGCCTTACGAATCTCTTTCATCATCAACGTATAGTTTTTAGTATCATCGGGATGAGAAGTAAGACCATTAGGGCTCAAAGTAGGATATTCCCAATCAATATCGATACCATCGATATTATACTGATCCAATACACGCTTACAATCTTTAGCGAACGCTTTACGTTTTTCAGCGTCTCTAGCCATTTGACTAAATCCTTCACTTTCCATGCCATAGCCACCTATAGAAAGACATATCTTCAACTTCTGACTTTGTTTTTTCAACCCTGCTATCTGAGTTAAGTTTTCTGGGCGCTGAATAACGATTCCGTCAAAAGACTTATTCACGTTACCAAACCCATAATTAATATGAGTCAACAAGCTAGGATCAGGCAGACCTTCGGCTCCAGACCACACATAAGCCAAAATGATATAACCATCATCAGACGGTTTTGTCTCCGACGACTCTCCGCCTGTAGAAAAATCAGGAATATTTCCACTACCAGAGTCACCACAGCCACTCAGGAAAAACATTAAAAATAATGATGCTAAGGAAAAGAACTTTCTCATAATACTTTATATGTAGATTTAACAAACAATTATATTTAACAAAGGTATTATTACAGCAAATGTAATAAACTATTTTATTAACCTCATCCGATAATTTAAACGTTATTATTCCGTCATTGCATCGTATACCGCTTTACGCAATGTACCCTTGGCGTCATCAGCTTCATAAAACCAACTCATTACGCCTTTCAAACCTTTCTTTTTTGCATATTCGCATTTATAGCCTAACGATTTTGCGTTGTCGAAAGTAAACATAAGTTTTCCGTTTCGGTCAGCCAAATAAGGAACTTTAGCCACCTCATCCCAACGTTCGGTAAGGTCCTTTAAACACTGTTCCTTCTCCATATCTTTATAATAAACCATTTTAAGTTTACCACCAACTGAACTATATCCATAGAAAGGAAGTCCCAACACTAATTTATGAAGAGGGAAACCAGCTAAATTATGCAAAGAAGTAGCCTTGTCGCACCAGAAATCGCCTGTAAATTCCGACTTGTAGAGAGCAGAATTATGCTGGTTAAAGCCACACATATCATAAGACATAATATTCACAAAATCGACTATAGGCAACAAATCCTTAAAATCAAAGCACTCTGCGCTAGCAGAAGACGCCAATGTAAGCAACTTATCATCTCCGATTGCCTTACGGATTTCTTTCATCATTAAAGTATAGTTTTTAGTATCTTGTGGAGTTGCAGCTATACCTTCAGAATGTTTTGTAGGATATTCCCAGTCAATATCAATACCGTCTATACCGTATTCATCTAAAAGGCTCTTGCAATTCAGCGCAAAAGTCTTACGTTTTTCAACATCTCTTGCCATTTGACTAAAGCCTTCACTACAAGTTCCCCAACCACCAATAGACAAACATATCTTTAAGTTCGGGTTTTGTTTCTTCAGCCCTGCCACCTCTCTAAAATGTTCTGGCGTATCAATATCTATATCTACAAAGTTAGTCTTATTGAGATGACCAAACGCATAATTAATATGAGTTACCAAATTAGGATCGGGCAATTCTTTAAAGCTGTGCCATACATAAGACAATATAATAGGTTTCTCATCTGTCGGCTTAGACAATTCTTCTCCAATTGAGAAATCCGGAATGTTCCCGTTCACAGAATTGCAACAGCAAACCAACAAAAGCATTAAAAACAATGACGCAAAATAAGAATGCTTTCTCATAATATGACTTAGATAGAAGTGATTTATAAATTAATTATTAAAACTTCGCAAATATAAGAAATAATATTTTAATAACCGACACAAATCAAGCTGAATATTTTTAATAACTTAATTAATTAAAAGTAGCAATAAAAGCCATTTATTATATACCTAAGATTAAGCACCTCACATTAATATATTATACTTTTACTAAAAGAAACGAAGCTATTATTGCGCACACATGAGAACTTTAACGTGTATATTATTTTAGACACCAGCTTCAGAGCACATTCTGGAATGGGTAAAAAAACATTGCGATGATTGAAACCGAACATTGCGATGATCGGTTTCAATCATCGCAGTAATCGATTTGAATCATCGCAATGTTTCAATTGACTTCTTGCAATGCTTTTTACGAGCTTTACAAGCTCATATTTATATATGATATTTTTAGCAAATAAGAAATTTTATTTCAGTACCGCTGCAAATCCACCGTTGCGAACCATCTTCACTTTCAATGTTTGCACTTTCGATACTATCTTTGTTTCTTTATTATAATCCAAAGCCTGTAAATCTGCGTTCAATCCGTCAGTAAACAAAGTCATCTCGTACGAACGGTTAGCTTCAAGAAAATCGAGGCTGACTTCAACCTCCTGTCCTTTTTCTGCAGTAATACCTCCTATAAACCAGTTATCACCTTTACGCTTAGCTATAACCAAATATTCACCAACTGCAGCAGTAAGCACCTTAGTTTCATCCCAAGTAACCGGCACGCTCGCCATAAAATCGGTACAGTCTTTATCTCGCAAATAGAAAGTAGGGTTATCCGACAACATCTGAATACCGCTTTCGAATGCTGCATACAAAGCCATCTGATAAGCACGAGTACCTACAGAAGCATTGTTTGGATAATGACGAACAAAGTATTCTGGCTGCATAGAGAGCATAGACCCTGGAGTGTAATCCATCGGCCCCACCGCATTTCTCATAAACGGATGATATAAGCTATTAGCAGGATTACAAATATCTCCTTGCTCCAAACCTAACACTCCTTCGTACGATAATACATTAGGGTATTTATACTCTAATCCAGCAGGTTTAAACGAACCATGGAAATCAATTAGCAAATGATGCTTAGCTGCTTCTTCCGCTACACGCTCGTAATAATTCACCATCCATTGGTCACTATGATCCATAAAGTCAATCTTAATACCGGCAACTCCCCACCTTTCGTATTCTTTGAAAAGATCAAAGTTATTTTCTACTGTAGTCCAAGGCAGCCATAACAATACACCTACATTTTTTTCTTTTCCATAAGCTATGAGCTCTTGAATATTCAAAGCGTCGATTGCTTCATACGGATTAGTAGTCGACTTAGCCCAACCTTCATCGTACAACACGTAAGAAATGTTACATGAAGAAGCGAAATCAATGTAGTATTTATAGGTTTCTTGATTTCTACCAACTTTAAAATCTACATGATAAGGAGAAGTATGATGCCACCATTCCCAACTTACCTGTCCGGGGCGAATCCAAGAAGTATCTTCCATAGTTGTCTGAGTCGCCAAACGACAAGTAAATGTATTTTCTACCAAATCACCGTCTTTACAAGCCACTACTACATAACGCCAAGGATAAGTACGTTTAGCTTTAGTATTGGCTATATAATCAGCTTCGCGAACTACATTAATGCTACGGTCGCTAATATGTTTTGTTTCTAACGGATATGGTGGAAACAAAGCCGAAACGCCCTTGCCCGAGTTTGCTTTCAAAAACATGCAAGGGTAATCGTGTAAATCGGATTCAGAGAACAATAGTTTAACTCCTTTTTTTGTATCTACCAGCAAAGGAAGTAATGCAAACTTAGAAGTATCATTCCAGTCTTTCAATGCTACATGCGAATAGGGTTCTTCGTAAGGAGTCTTAAACGTTTCAGGTTGCTGCATATGCAGCAACGATTCTTTTGGTAAATAGAAATCGGCCGTTTCGTTATACACTATAGCCTTACCTGTTCTACCATTCGTTATGAAACGATAAGCCATACCGTCATTATAAGCTCTAAATTCTACTGCTAATCCACCCTTCATATTCAAGCGCAAAGCATTATAGTGATTCTTTACAGTAGAGAATTTTAAAGGTACCACCGGAGTAATAGTCTCATTTGCTGAAGAATGTTTTACCGAACTAACAATCGGTTTAAAGGGTTTCTGCTGCAAGCAAAGGCCCATATTCGAAGCACCAAACAATTGCTGTCCGTCATAAAATACCTCCATGCCCAACACATCAGAAATCGAGAGAGCCACCCTCAACTTTCCATTTGGTGACAACACTTCATAATTACCAGCGAAT
>ERZ1026903.851-NODE-851-length-12681-cov-6.440440_pt1 | contig 12681 bp, 16 predicted proteins | sample MGYA00380180_ERZ1026903 | MGnify/ENA primary metagenome ERZ1026903 (study PRJEB33269, sample SAMEA4719816) | human gut metagenome | biome: human-associated habitat; feature: organic feature; material: feces | place: Cameroon | collected 2013-10 ... | reverse complement strand
TAGTAGAAAAGAATGCTCTACCTATGGTACTTTTGCCCATATCATTCTCCCCCACGATCACAGTCAAACCATTCAAGGCTATATCTGCTTCTTTGATCTTATTGATGTTTTCAATACGTAATCTCATGTTCTATCTAATTTTTCTGCAAAACTAAACAAAAAATATCACATATGCAAAGAATTGGAGGACTTTTTCTATTCACAAGCTTTTCCTACTGCTATTTTGATAGCCATAAGAGAGCCAACTGCTTCATAATAGCAGATACAATCATCTGAAACAAATTGATGAACTTTGGTATGGTAAAAATACACACCATCCTATATATGAGTAGCAAAATCGTTATGTCTTTAATAGGAAAAGACTGATTGAAGTGGTATCATTTCAATGATATAAGCAACAAAGAAGAAAAAACATATACCTATAGACCTAAGTACCCCATGAGAATAGTCTTGGCATTCTGACCAATCGGTTCATGTCATCAAGTAGTGCCGCATTAGAAAAGACGATACCCTCCTGCTCCACTGTGCCATAATCCTGGTGGGCGTGACCGAAGAGATGATATTTGGGACTAACCTCAAATATTCTGTTTCGCAATGGAGCATTTCCCCAATGAATGCCACTAGACTGATCCAGAATCATGACAGGCGGTTCATGTGTTACAACAATATCCGTATCTGCCGGTATCATGGCTTCGGAATGATTGTAGGCTATTCCGAAGAACTTCACACCACCTATCTCTACTCCCTTGTCCTGAAGGAAATGAATGTTACCAGGCAAGTCCTCTATCCCCTCTGCCTCCCATAGACAAAGATCATGGTTGCCCGTCACAAAGATTTTGTGCGGATAGGGTAACTCGATGAACCAGTTCAGAAAGTCAAGCACCTCTTCTTCCGTGCCACTGTTACTGATGTCACCGCTGTGAACGATGACATCAGCTTCTGGCATATCATCTAATCTATGATGCAAGCCATGAGTATCTGAAAGATGTAGTATCTTCATTTTGCTATTTCTTTAATACAACCTTGAAATCATGAGCATCTGCAGTTCCCGACGATATGGAAGAGATGCTCTCTCCATCATTCAGCACCACAACAGACCACTCGTCACCAAACAACTGTGCAAAGTCTTCCGGCTTCTCCGTATGGATGGGAACAATGGCCTTGGGATGCAACAACCGGAATACCTCGCGCAAACTATTCATGTCGCAATGACCACTGGTATGCATGCGTAAATAGCCTTTTCCTAGAGATTTTGCCAACTGCTCATTGTAGGCAGCCTTGCTCTTATCAACATAGCCATCCCACATGGACAAATACACCTGCTTCTCACCGGGAATCCTTTTGATCAAACTATCAAACCTAGGATTAGAGCGAGCCATCAACACATAACCTTTTTTCTCCAGAAGGTCCTTGAATCTATCATTCATCCAGAATTCGCCTTTTAATACAGAAAGAACAAACGGCTTGTAATGCTCCGAAAACTGATACAGCCTTGATTTACTCCACAAGGAATCCCGCTGAGTAACAATATCCATTATTTTCTTCTGGTACTCATCTATAATGAACACTCGTCCAGCATTCTTTGCTGCATGGTACAATCCGAATAGCCTATCTATGTTGGTAGATGAAGCATATACAACATTGCCTTTGTTCTCCTTAAACAACTCCAGGTACTCCTTCTGCAAATCATGCTCAGATTGACTGGCAGCAAGAGGCCGAGAAATGTTGGTTGCTTCGCAGACCACATAATCCACCTTGCCAACAAATTTCTCGATGACATCTGATAACCTGCCACTTCTAAAACCATGAGTGCGGAAATCACCAGTATGAAAGGCACTAACACCACCAGCCTCTACCTTAAAAGCATAAGCATCAAAAGCAGAGTGATCCACAGTAACAGGCATGATGTGAAAACTACCCCAGCTGAAAGGTCTGCCTGGCTCAAAAGTATGAACAGTTTTCAGACGTTCAGACATATTCCGGTGAAAACCATCAACCATCTGAAGACGGTTAGAAAGTTCCATTTGAATATCACGACTGATTCTACCCATGAAAATAGGCAGGTCTTTCGGCAGTTTTGGGATACAGCCAATATGATCCCCATGATAGTGAGTAATCAGCAAGGCACTCTTGGATATATCGCCATACGTTAATCCTTCAACCTGTAAATCTCCAGTCTGAGGACCACCAGGCAGTTCTTCGCCATAGTCAACAAACAAATGCCTACCCTGATATTCATATTCCGTCACACACCCACCTATCTGATGGGTGCCGCGATAAACCTTGATATTCATACGAAATTATCGATACGGTAGTTAATATGTGCTGATGATAAGATTCTCTCTATATCGTCTATACGTTTCTTACGACCTTCAGTATCTTTCTTGTAGTTGCAAGCTATCAACAACTGTGGCTCAGGGTCAACAGTAAGACTATCAACGTCATCAACAGAAGGAACAGGGAGGTCCAGCTCCTTTTTAATGCGATATAACATTTTGTAATACGCAGCAAGACGGTCTTTATTACATTGAAGAAACTCCCGATAATTTCTGATCTGGGTCAAGATTTCCGGTTCACCATTCTTAGTTCGCAAACGGCTATCACCAATTCTTTTAAGTTCTTCAAAAATGATACGGTTATCCTCTATCTTTACCATATCAATCCTGATAGTCTCCTTCTCATGATCGTGAAAACGATGAGCAAATTCTGAATCCAGATATTTATCACGTCCTTCCGTTATTAATTTTCCCTGAATGAATTTCTCCTTGGTACTCTCTCCATTTTCAGATTGAGAATAAATATTTCTGATATTTTCCTTGAGTTCCTCCACTCTTGATTCCAACCAATTCTGGCAATCCTGATAGATGGGTGTAAATTGTTCCTTGCCACCTTTGCCAACGCTTCTTCTATAATAATTCTCATCCTTAACATCAGTATATCCTAAATATTTTGGATGAGCCTTAGCCACGACTTTCTTGCTGAACCTATCATAAGATATTTCAGCCATTCTACCCCCATAATAATAAACGTCAATCACGTTCTTCTTTCTGATTTCAATATAAAGCTCATGATCTTTTGTCAGAGGCTTCCACCATGATGGTGCCTGTTCACCTTTCAGCAATTGATACAAGCTGTGACCTGCATCTAAAAGTCCCGGTTCCAATAAAGAGATATTGTTCATAACTATTCATTTTTGGTTGATGTAATCCATTTCATGCTTATAACACCACAATTCACCATCATATCCATGCTGAAGAGATAATGTCTTACCTGATAATCTGGCCTTGATCTGGAGCGACCTTGCTTCCTGCTTCGTAAGAAAGACAACATTCTCGTCACTTATCCATTCGCCATTATCGTTGCGAACCAGATGCCAGTTTCTTTCCTGTTCTTTCGTTTCCATTAGGCATATTCAAATTGTGTTATATTTATTGGGGCAATTTCTATTTCATCTCCATCATCGCCTGTTGGAACAGCCAATCGAACGATCCCATCACTCATGGCATTGTCAACAAGCAAGGTCAACGGATAGATGTCCCCATCTTCATCCCAAACTGGATAACCATATTCATCAAACTCAGTCATAAAGGCAGAGTCAATGCCATAGACGTAAATATGCTGACTATGCTTCTCCATTTCGTGATTGACAAAAGGGTCCTGTATCGGATCGAATGAGTCTCCCTGAGTCAAATCCATTCCGTAAATCAGGAAAGGAGCCGCATCATTTGATTTCGCCAAAAGTGCCATCGTACGGGAGTTTGCATAAAAATTAAGTGCATACTCACTGCTATACGTCTCGTGAAAATCGTATTCGAACTCCTTTACCACATCACGAAAAGTCTTGCCATCACACTTTCTCCTACCCCTACTGTCATATTCGGCAGGGATAAAGCTGTAGTTCTTGTAATACTCATTCTCCATTCAACTTCCTCCAAATTACGCAACACTACAATTCTATTTCTATAAACACCTGAACAACAAAATGTTGCTCATCACTTTGTCATATCAGAAATTTCACGGTTCTTAGTGTTGCATGAATAGAAGGGCAAAACTCTGAAAGACGAAGCAAAGATACAAACAAAATCCGAGAAGCTCACCATTTCCGAAGTTTTTTTTCGATAATGGACCAACTTGGTAAACTTTTAGCTCAAGAAATAAATCCCACCTAAATTGAGAAACGCCTTAGTCAGATAGCCAACAGTGATGAAAGCCTATGTTCTTTTAAAAACTAAACCGCACCTTGGAAATATCAAAGTCCACCTTCCTCTTCTTTATGAATCTCTTCTTCATAATGTAATATTTTAAATCTTGAATTCATACAGCTCGATGTCATACTCCCAAGCTTTTTCTATCACATTCTTTACCTTTCTATTAAACCCATCCCATAAGACTATAAGACCATCAGCATTCACAATCATCTGAGAGTTACAGTCAAATCCATCAAACCCTCCATTGGTTTCACGGTCATCCGGGTATATATCCAGCTCGTAACCTCTGTCCTGAGCATATCTCACGTCCAGGGCATCAGAATCTGAAGAATGGCAAGAAACGACAACTATATTCTTCTTTTTCCGAAGATTGTGATCACAAAACTCCTGCAGAAATTCATAGTCAGAAACATAACGGTTAGCTAAAATAATAACCCTATATTTATCTATAACGTCCTTTACCTGTTCCTTGATACCCTTGATATCGCATATATCCATAAAGAGACGGTTGGTAGTGCAGGTAAAGGTTCCCACTTGGTTCTTTACCATCCAGCAATTCTCACCCCCATCAACAAAGAAATCACCTTCTGTATTCTCTTTCTCCCACGCCCACACAGCCTTTTCAATTTTAAGCATAATATGGGATATATCTTCACAACTATATTCTATAGAGAATTTTGGCACCCTTGCAGCTGCAATATATAAACGCTTGATATAGGGGGCATTCTCATCTATCTCTACGGATTTCATAACGTAAGAAAGAATGCTTTGATAAGCCTCTTCCGAATACTCTTTGTATTTCATCTCAGTTTATTTTTAAAATCAAACACCATGTTAACAGTCAATCAAAGAAACATCAGATTCTATGTAACATTCACAGAATTAATGTCCTCCCAAAGACACGAACTTAATTAAATGCCGAAAAACAGACGAGAAACTGACTTCAAGAAAGGAAAATTACCTTTCCCTCAAACTCATGATTAGACTGCAACTTAAACAGAGAGAGCAAGTCATGCAGAGAATCATCACATGTTCTCCTGTTCTCCTGTTTTCATGTTTTCAAACTCGAAAGAACATTGCAGATAGTTTGCAAATACATGTAGGATTCTATACATACTTTAATAATATATTTAAAAATGGTATGATGCTGGGCACTACGCACCCAGCATCATACCATTTCCTATATGAACGATTACTCTCCACTTTTAGCTTTGCATTGTGGTTTCTGTCCAGCATGAGCCATGATAGCATTGTACTCTTCGTCAGACATTCGCCCTGTATCATGAAGGTTCTTCACGTATAGGTAAGTAATCTGGCTGAGCACCATCTTAACGCCATTATAGCTCATTTCGATGAAGTCACTATCGAACAGGTCAAGAGACGTTTCCTTGCCGTCCTTCTTCGCCTTCATGGTTACACTGAACTGTTTCTCTTCGTCACCTTCTGTGAAAGTAAGCGATAACTCAAACAGTTCTTTCCCCTTTATCTCATTTTCTTTCTGTTCCATATCTATTAATTTAAAACATTAAAACTTCAAAAATATATTAACAAGTAAGTTTCATCTATTCTTTTGCATCCGCAATATTGCTTTCGCAAACATCGATGATGTCCAGGAACTTCTGTTTGTCCTCAGCTTGGACAAGCTTCTCTTCAGCCATAGCCTTGATAGCCTCGAACTGCTCTAGAGAGAACTCATCGCAAGATACCATTCCCTTCTTGCGAGCTGTCATCATTACTTCGTAGTCACCCTCACAAGTCATACCGAAGAAGGCAACAGCATTAGTGTCCTTGCACATTTGAATCAAACTTTTTACAGCACCTTCCTCATGCTTGGTAGGTGTGCATTCTATCTTGTTTTTATTCTGTTTCATTATATTTAAATTGTTACCACCCTACTTTGTTCAAGATGCCAAATTGGCATTTTGAACATAATCTATTATAATTATATTAGTGTTCTTTCATCCATTCATCCACGCTTTTATCTATGCGGAGATATGGAAGAAGTTTCTTTATCTCTTTCACGAATGCTTTGACAGAGCCTAAGGCATCATCACATTCACCTTCCAGGTAATTAAAATACTCATCGACATAATCACCTTCCAGAAAGCCTAGAAGACGACTGTCTTCATTATCTACCTCTCCAGCAATCTGAGGGTACACGTCACCCAGACAGCACCCTACTACGTCTGTATCTCCACTCTCATAGAGAACGTAGAAGATTACGTCTGGTATCTCGATACGCCCATCATCGTGAGCTTTAATGAACTTCTTGTTCGTCTCACAGTTGATGATTTCCTTTATAATATCCATATTCTTTGATTTTAATCATTAATATCTAACCACAGCCACTTTCAAGCCTCGCTTGGTAGCGGTATCTATCATGTTCTTTGTGCCTCGGCTCTTACCATCCCAGAAGGCGATGAGAGCATCGGCAACCTCAGCCATCTTTGCATTCCGGATTGGTCCGTCAGCCTTACCAAGGACTTTCCAGTCAGCTGGATAAGTCTCCAACAGGAAACCACGCTCCTGAGCATATCGTTCACCCAGGGCATCGGCACCAGAGGCATGACCACTGATGATTACAACATCTTCCTTCTTTTCGTCTTGAAGGAAATAATCACACTTCTCTTTCAACAACTCATAGTTATCGAAATCTCTGCATCCTGCAATGATGACTCTGTATTTAGAGATTAAATTATGATTAATCTGTTAGCTGCATCTACTTCTTCTATACACATTATATTGTTTGTTTATAAGTTATACTTCAAGTTAAAGGCTCTCGTTTGTATCAAAGCCTTCGTTGCATAAACTATCCACCGAAAATCCAAGTTTGACACCTATTAAATAGTAAGGCATCATCTACAACTATTCATCTTTAAAGAAGAACAATATCCCTTTCATTCCAATATCAAAGTCCTTACAAAGGTATAAAAAACGAGAGTAACCACCAAACTATTAGCTAATATTTTTGACTTTTTACACTTTCAAGATGATTAGGAGCTATCAAAAGCAAGAAACAACGAATAAAATACCAAAGGTATCTGTATAATTTTAATCCTTGTTGTAATGGACAATGATCTTGTTCACTAACTACAATAACGCACAGAGGTTCACTAATGTGTCTTAATCCTTATTGTAGTGGACAATGGTCTAGTACTGTAGATACTAGAGAGATTAGTCAGGAAGCTATTCGCGTCTTAATCCTTGTTGTAGTGGAAGATGGTCTCGTACCAGCATATCAACATCCATATTGGATGTTTCAGAATGTCTTAATCCTTGTTGTAGTGGAAGATGGTCTAGTACAACAAAGTCATTGCAAAGTACCCAGCAATCAAGCTGTCTTAATCCTTGTTGTAGTGGAAGATGGTCTAGTACTTGATTATAGGAGAACTATTATGGCTAGTTATACTGTGTCTTAATCCTTGTTGTAGTGGACAATGGTCTCGTACTGTCACAAATTTCAGTCGGTCGCGATGGCGATATTCGGTCTTAATCCTTGTTGTAGTGGACAATGGTCTCGTACTCGACCTTATAAGACATTACTGATTATCAATAAGTTAAAGAACGTCTCTAAAGAAATATTCACTTCTCTTAACCGAAATTTAACCATTTCTTAGCGATTGCAAAGGTACGATTTTTTTCTGAATTACACAAGCTAATTATTCTTAAAAATCAAACCCATAAGAAGGCTAAAATTTACAGCAGTTAACAAATGAATAGAAAACACAACACCAAATATAAAGTTAGCCACCACTCATAAAGAAATCATCCTAAAGAGTGATGGCTAAAATCAACTATATTTTTGACAAAATACTTTCTATATCATCCATCCATTCTTCCACTTTATTAATGATTTTCTCAACATCTTGCGGATCTTTATTGAACCCTGCATGATTGTAATCATTGCGCAAATCCCTTATACGCCTAAAGCAGGTAACAAACTGCTTATTCTCCCAGATTACGGAATCTGCTAACAGTTTCTCTGCCAAAGCAGGATTATTAAAAACAGTTTTCTCATTTGGACGGGTCTTTGCCCTTAAACACTGTCCTATCAGCTCACGAAAGTTCTCTTCTTTACAATCCAATTCGAAATGACAACATAAGAATGTTATCAATCCTTCCTCCAATAAGGTAGTTGCCTGCTGATACATCTTATTTTCACAACACCATCTGGCCGCCTTGATACAATTCAAGACGTCTTCCTTCGCACCAAAGATATCTAGAGACTCTTTTATCTTTTCAAACACAGGTTTTAGCTGTGGAATCGTGACTTTCTGTATATCTTTGGCAGCCTTTTCCAATAAGCCAACATTCTTGTTCTCAATGATAGTCAAGCCCCTACAAGTGATACGCTCACCCACCAAATCTTTCAGACGATTGACAAAAGCCCTCAATAGCTTGACGTCATCAGTTCGGGTACTTGGATCTTTCAGAATAGGGTTGATGGAAGATTCCGACAACTCATAAAGCTTCTGCACCTGGCCATAACGCAAATAATCCGAAGCAGCCAACGTCCAGTCCTGCAGAACGGAAAGTGGCAGCAAATCCATTATAGGCGCAATGTTGCTCTCCTTGTCACGTGCTTCGTAATTACCATAAAAGATAGCCTTCACCTTCACATTCTTGAGCAACTTGGCATAGTTGACAAGCACCACCAGCAGCATAGGAAGATAACGAAAACTGTTGGTGATGTCAAGATACAGTTCATCACCGTCCTGAAGTTCATCAAAGATAACCTCAAATATCTCCCACATCTGCTCACTATCCTTGCCATCCGGAATCGCTATATCCCGGTAAGAGAGATTCATATCCAGCAATATCTTCTCCAATCCCTGATACGCTACCTCCTGCTGGAGTTTGGCACAGAAACGGGTCTTTAGATTCCTGTCCCAGTTGTTCTTCCTTGCCAAATCGGTCAGGAGCAACAGAACCAGGTCGTTTTCTCCTCCCCAGTTCTCCTGCTGCTGTAGATATTCGAGTAAACTTTTCTGTACAAAAAGAGTCTCACTTCCCGTAAAATCATCCTTTCGGTACCGGCAAGTCTCATAGAAAGCCACTCCCAAGACAGACAAAAATACCCTTCTTCCCATAATGCTTAATCCTGATAATTCTCCAAAGCCTTTCTCAAATCATGAGCCATCTTGTCTCTTAAACTCTTAGGCTCCATGACTGTAACCTTGCTTCCATATGACAAGATCTTGCTTCTCAGCTCAAAGTTGTCATACACATATAAAGACACGTAAACATAATCCTTGTCTTCTCCGTATTCAGAAATTACTTTCTGAGATGCATGGATAGGCTTGCTCTCTATATATGGATACTCACCCCGTTCTATACGTAACTTCACTAAAATCGGTTCCGCACCATCCGGCTTGGTTACACCCACCACATTTTCAAAGTAAACAGAAAAATCAACGTCACATTCCTTATAATGAATATGCTGGTTGGCCTCCATCTTGAGAATTCGGTCCAGAGCCAGGTTGTAGATTTTGCCCTCTACCTCGTCTCTGTGCTTGGTGGCAATGAGATACCATCGCTGGTTATACTGCTTGAGGAACTGAGGAAATACGGTCCACTCACGCTTACCTCTTCCAGGAACCTCATATCTAATGTCCATGGTCTGATGCTGTATGATAGCCTTGAGTAAAAGCTCCAGCAAATCATGAGGTTTCACCCTTCCATGAGACTCCAGTAATACTTTCTCAAAAGAAATGACAGGACGATTATTATCGTCATACCCCATGAACTTGTTGATTTCATCAGTCAGGGTGGTCAAGGAAGACTCCAAGCCCAATCCCAGGAAATCACCCAAAGCTTTCTTGATCTTATCTAAATTGCATATAACAACTTGATTGGCAACAGTATCACCCTTAATAGAGAAACCAACATTTTGATATACCAAACATTGGCAGCCATCTCTTTTCTGATCCCTGTTTATTTTACCACCTAGCTCGAATTCGATTTTTTCCAAGTCGTTACGATACGTACGATCTGTATACTGCACACCTAGTTTGTGATTACATTCGTCACAAATTTCCTTTACAGTCATTGGACGTTCATAATTGCGCAGACATTCATCAATGAGTTCCAAGCGCTTCTGATACGTTATGATACCTTTTCCCATAATCATTAAATTATTAGTTAATGTATTTACCCGCCGTAATAAGCGATGTTCTTAAACTTTCAATAATCTTACCCGAAGAGAAATTACTCTCCAAAGCGTGAGCCACAACATTTCTGTTTTTGGTAATCTCGAAATATACTCCTCTCAACTCAAATGGTATGAACTCCTTGTCATTGCAAATAACATCCTTAATTTTCTGACGCTCATCCTTGTCAAAAGGGTCGTGATTTGCAAGCTGACAGGCATAGGAAAGAATGCTCTCCTGCAAGGAAATCAAGGCAGCCGTATAGTTCATGTGCTTAAACTGCCACTGGGCCAGCTGATATTGGAACCGTGCAGGATCCTGCTCGGTTCCCTTGAAATTATTGAGAAAATCCTTCACCACCGGCTTCACAATCATTTCAGGAAGCATCGAATCAAAATCCTTTTTCATCAAAGCTCTCAAAGACTGGGTCTCCTGAGAGATGGCATACAGATGGTTGAGATTCATCACATCCGAGAAATGCTTCAAACGATTGGTCACATCCGTATCCTCCTGCTGAATGAGCCCTGCAATCTGATAGGCATTTCCATACTGCTTGAAAGCCATGGCTCCCACAATCCAGTCATTGAGTTTGAGGATTTTCTTCAAATCCACAATCGGAGCATAACCATACTCCTTGCTCATCTCTATCATACCATAATATATATGAGAGATTCTGATATTCTTGCTGCTGACATTCCTCAGATAAAGAAGCAGATTCATGATGGTAATAGGCAATGAGCGGAAAGAATGGGTAACATCCACGATGAGTTCATCTCCCGTAGAGAGCAACTGGTTCAGCTGCAGGATGATGTTGATATTCTCATTGATTTCCTCCTCATTCACGCCATATCTTATGAGAGCAAGATGGGCATCCTTTCCAATAGCCGCCTCTATCTCTTTGACATGAGGGATATACAATTCACTCTTGCTGGTAGCCGCTTCACAATGTTCTGCGATTTCACAATAAACATCCTCGTCAACCACACCGCCGTTCTTCTCCTGAAAATAGCGATATACCTCTTCCCACATACAATGGGCAGTACCGATCAATATGACCTTATCTATATTCTGTGTTTCATAAAGAGCAGCTGCCATAAATGAGTATTCACCCAGATTCTCTTCACCCAGATGATAAGAAGCCCTGCGATATTCACGGGCAGACTTCTCCTCCCCCAATGTCCCCTTGTTCACCAGAGGACCTGTACCGATAAATGATATGAGTACCTTTGCCATAATATTACTGATTAAAGTTTTTAAATCTATCAGGAAGCTCCCGTCTGGAAAGCGTACCAAAGCCCACGCTACCACTCTTTCCCAAAGCAATGCCGTCAGGAAGTTCCATGTTGCTGACAAACATCAGATCAAAGGTGTCAAACTTCACATGCTTGTAGCTCTGTTCCACAGGCTCTTTCAATTGAGTGATGGCACATTCTATCTGCTCAGCAGCATGATAGCCGATGCCCTTCAGAAAGGAAAGAATGTTGCCCGTGATGACCTGCTCCAGAAAATTTACCTTGTCGGTAAGAGCCAGCATGGAATGGTATTTCTTGAAGTTCTCATCAGTAAGACCGATATAACAGCTCAGACGATATAGCTTCGGAGACTCTTCTATCTTCGGAAAATAAGGAGTCAGCGTACAATCCTCAACATGAAACTCCATCTCCTTCTGTCCTATCTTGAGACTGGCAGGAAACTTACCCACCAATTCCATCACTGCCATGGCTGCTTCCGCTATTCCGACGAGACAAACATGCCTGTCTATCACCTTGTATTGAACCAGGGGATATCCATATCTCAGTCCATTTGTCTCATGATTATGAAAATAAGGATTTTCCCTGCCTACCAAATCAATAATGGCCCCACGAAAACACCTGAGCCCGACTGAACTCAAGTTTTCCTTAAATCTCAATATCGCTATGTTAGTTGCTTCCATTTCTTATTTTTGTGGCGAAAATACAAAAAAAATCCGATAAAACGCTTTTTTTTGCTGAAAAAATAGTTTTTCCCATCTTTTTTTTATACTTTTACACCCACAATCTTAAAACAAAACAAGATGGAGAAAAATAAATACATATATGGAGCCTCCATACAGGGCATTCAAGGATTTATCTTCTCTACCAACTCACTTAAAGATGTCGTTGGTGGCAGTGAGTTGGTTGAGAAGGTATGTACCACTCTGTTTGAATCCACCTATGAGCAAGGGGGCACGTCAATCATCAAAGCAGCCGGTAACATCAAATGTGTCTATGACAACCTCCAGGAATGCGAGAAAACCGTCCTGGAGTTTCCTAAGACAGTAATGCTGGCTGCGCCCGGTATCACCA
>ERZ1026903.849-NODE-849-length-12714-cov-35.500118_pt1 | contig 12714 bp, 15 predicted proteins | sample MGYA00380180_ERZ1026903 | MGnify/ENA primary metagenome ERZ1026903 (study PRJEB33269, sample SAMEA4719816) | human gut metagenome | biome: human-associated habitat; feature: organic feature; material: feces | place: Cameroon | collected 2013-10 ... | reverse complement strand
GCAGGATGCGGAATCCCTTGCCCGAGACGGTGATGTAGAAGACCATGGTGAAGGGCTGTTTCAGGGCTTTTTTCTTAAGCTCTGCGATGTCTTCGGGGGGCACGTCATCATAATCGAGCATCAGCCAGTAGGTTTCCTTCCTGAAGTCGGTCAGCTTCTTGGCATTACCTTTGAGCTGCACGCTGGGTGTGATGCAGGGCAGCCGGTGCTTGATGTCCTCTGCCGTTCTCTTGTCCACCTTCATCATCGCCCTGTAGCCTTCGGTATTGGCTTTTACAGGTGCCGAATGCATGATGTTGTACTCCAGCACCGCTCTGTTAGGGAGCGGGTTGCTGGCAGAGGAAAACAGGTTAGTGAAAAATGAGGGCAAGGTCTCTTTCTCCTCCATGACTTCCTGTTCTCTGTTGATTGCTTCTGTTGTTTTCTTTTTTGCCATATTTTTAAAATTTAAAGGGTTGTCAGTTTGATGAATTTCTCATAAATTTTAGCGGATTTCCTGGAAACCGAGTTGTATGGAAGTTTCTCTCTGAACAGTGCCCATTTTCTGTTTCTCTCTTCCCAATAATCAACTCCTTTCTCTTCCTCCCACCTGTCTACTTTTTCCTTGTAGATTTTCAGTTTGGATTGGTATCCTTCCTGATGTCTGTTCTCTATGTCTTTCTGCCTCAGGTAGCTTTTGATAGCCTCTTCCATGGCAAGGAGTTTTTCGGGAGTGAATGTTCCGTTCTCTATATCCATGCTAACGGTATTCCTGCCGCCCTCGATTTCTAACAGCTTTATTTGGTTTATACCTAACTTTTTGGCAAAGCCGAATTTTACATTACCTTCTTCTGCCAGTTCTTTTAAAAAACTGCCCATGTCTAATGTTTCTTTAATCTTTTGATTGTTCATGCTGCGAAATTACTACAAATTTGTGAATTGGGTGGTTGAGCGTCATGACGCTCAATTTTTGCAAACAATAACCTATGTTAAAGTTTTTAACGCAGCAAATCGGTGCCCCTTTCTGGGGGTATTTTGAAGATGAAGATGATGTTTGGTTTTGTATTGCCTGGCGGAAGAAAAAGCAGAAAAATGACGAGGTGAAGGGTGAAGGGTATATTTTAAACTCTATATTATATTCTTTATTTTATGGATTTTGCGATTTTTGACCCTAGGGTCTTTTTTTCGGTTTTTACCCTTACCCTTCACGCGTATATATATAAAAGAGTTTTCAACTCTTCACCCTTCACCTTTTTGTTTAATATTTTGTTGGTCAGTGAGTTAAGGGTGAAGGGTGGTGAAGGGAGGTGAAGGGAGAAGTAAAAAGACTTTCCACTCCTCAATGAAAAAAACAGCCCTAAAAATTTGGAAGTTACAAATATTCAGCGTATCTTTGCAGAAGATTGTGCGGCACTCGGCAATCAGAAAGCAAGCTTTCATTGCACTCGCTGGCATAATCTTTGCAGTACAAATAAAAACATAATGCGTATGAAACAGGTAGAAGAAAGATACATCAGTTTTGAAGCCAGCAAGATGGCATATCGCGACATCAAGAATTCCGTAGACACTGCCAAGCGTGAAGGTATAGCTGAGGGTATGAACCAGAAAGCCTTGGATATTGCCAGGAACATGCTTGCTGATGGCGTTGACATCAATCTGATCATGAAGTATTCCGGTCTTACCCAGGAACAAATAGAAAAATTGAAATAAGATATTATCTAAGAGATGATAACAGATAAACAGAAATCCCCCATCCTGCTTTCTCAAGCCGGCTGGGGGATTTGCTTTATGTGATAGAGAGATTTATGAATGTCTATCAGCCAGTTTTCCCGCTTTTTATTTGGTCGTTTCAGGAAAAAAGCGTAATTTTGCAGCGAAATTAGATGTTGAACTTTAAAATAATTAAATATGGCAAGACCTATAAAAGAAACGCCTATACTCTATGGTGAAGATGCCAGAGTATTTGAGGCAAGGATGAAGAATCCTCCAAAGGAGAGCCACGAGAAGATAGAAGAAATCAATCGTGACTATAATTATATCATGAGTTTATTCGCAAATTGATTATGAACGATAATAAAGACATTTGCGAACCGTTAAAGATTCGACGATTAGATATTAATGACAGAATATCTAATTTTAACTGTGGGGATGAAGACTTAAATGACTTCATTCTAAATGAGTCACAGTTGTATCGTGGAGAGATGCTAGCTGTGACTTACGTTATTGAAGACAATAATGGTGTAATCCTAGCATACTTCAGTTTAGCAAATGATAAAATCTCCTTAACAGAGTTTGAGAATAACACTGAGTTCAATAGGTTTAAAAGACGCTTTAAAAACTCAAAACGTCTCAAAAGCTATCCAGCAGTAAAAATATGCAGATTAGCAGTTGACAAAAATGCACGAAAGCTGCATCTTGGGACAAAACTCCTGAATTTTATCAAAGGATTTTTTGCCAAAGACAATAAAACGGGTTGTAGATTTATAACTGTTGATGCATACATAGAGGCGATACCTTTCTATTTAAAGAATAGCTTCTTAGAGCTTACTAAAAATGATGAAGATGCGACACATACAAGATTATTATATTATGATCTTAAAATGATGTCTTTGTAGATAATATATAGTTTGTATTTACAGAAATCCCCCATCCTGCAAACTGCCGGCTGGGGGATTTGCTTTATGTGATAGAGAGATTTATGAATGTCTATCAGCCAGTTTTCCCGCTTTTTATTTGGTCGTTTCAGGAAAAAAGCGTCATTTTGCAGCGAAACTAGATATAGAATTAAATGGATGGCGTATGAAACAGTATGGAAAAAGGTATGAACCAGAAAGCGGAGATGTAGATTTCGAATATCACCATATAATCAAGGGTCTATACGCCACCTTTTCTTCGTGGCATATAGACCACTCAACATTCAACAATCTCTAACTTTTACAGAAACTTTTCACAGGAATCTCTTGCGGGTTTGGAAATAAAGTCGTAAATTTGCAATTGGAAAACAAAGATTAGGAATTATGGTAGAGATAAATGATAGAAAATTACCTGTAGGCATCCAGTCTTTTGAGAAAATCAGAAAGGATGGATACCTTTATGTTGACAAGACAGATATCATCTGGCAACTTGCCAACAGAAATAAAACGTACAACTACCTGAGCCGCCCACGACGCTTTGGTAAATCCGTTCTTGTAGATACGCTCGAATCCTACTTCATGGGCAAGAAGGAACTCTTTGAGGGGTTGAAGATCATGCAGATGGAGACGGAATGGGTGAAGCGTCCTGTCATCAGACTGGATATGAGTCGTGCAGGCGCAGAACCGGAAACATTGCGCTCTTATCTCGACATCACTTTCGACAGATTAGAGAAGGAATATGGCATTACACCTAAGCCAACTGCCAAACTTGCTGACCGCTTTGATGCAATAATCGTGGGGGCGTATGAGCAAACCGGACAGCAGGTTGCCATCCTCATCGATGAATACGATTCTCCATTGCAGCATTCCTGGAAGACTCCTTATCACGAAGCATGTACCGCTATCTATAGAGAGGTTTTTGCCATACTCAAGGCAGATGATAAATACGAAAAGTTTGTCTTCATCACCGGCATTACCAAGTTTACACAAATCTCTCTCTTCTCTGTGCTCAACAATCTGAGCAACATCAGCTTCGATTCTGAGTATGCGGCTCTCTGCGGTATCACGAAGGAAGAGGTGGTACGCGATTTCAAGCCGGAAATCAACAAGTTGGCATCAAGGAAAGGATGGACTTTTGATGAAGCTGTAGCACAACTGACTGCTTATTATGATGGCTATCATTTCAGCCATGATAATATGGTGGATATCTTTAATCCTTTCAGCCTTATCAATGCCCTTGCTGATTCCAAACTGAGGAATTATTGGGCTTCATCTGGAGCTACCTCCATGTTGCCTAAGTTTGTGGATGACATGGAGATTCGTTTGAAGGATTTTGACAATAGTGCCCTGTTGGACACAATCATAGAAACTTCTGACGTGACGGGCGGCGGAGCAGAGCTGTTTCTCTATCAGTCGGGTTATCTCACGATTAAGGGTTACATAAACGGAACTTATCTCCTAGGCATTCCTAACTTTGAGGTAAGGCAAGCCTTGAATGAAATCGTGTTGCCAACGCTTGCCATGCGCAAGAACAATGATCTTCAATCTACCCAGGCATTTCTGAATGTTCACCTCAGCCTTGGCAATCTTCCCGAAGCCATGAAATGCCTGAAGGCGCTTATTGCGGATGTACCTTACAGCAACAAGAAGCTTGCCAGCATGGATATGGAGGAGCGCTACCGACTGATAATGAGCACCATCTTCAATGCCATCGGCTGCCGGGTGGAAGTCGAGAAGATGATTGCTACGGGCAGGATTGACATGGTGGTAGAAACCACTAACTTCATCTATGTGCTGGAGCTGAAGCTGAGCAACAACGGCGGTGTTGATGCTGCTGCGGAGCAGATGAAGGCCAAGCAGTATGCCGAACCTTTCAAGGCTGATAAGAGAAAAGTCATCGCCCTTGCCATAGAACTGGATGATATGGGAAAGGGACTGGTTGATTGGAAGGAAGTATAATTAAGAATGAGGGTGTGTCTTGGACTTTTGACACACCCTCATTTAACACTCAACACTCATTCAACATTCAACCCTCAACCCTCAACATTCAACACTCAACATTCAACATTCAACCCTCAACATTCAACACTCAACATTCAACATTCTAAAGTACAGTTTTTATTCATTTCTTTCGTTGTATTGAACAAAATCAGTACTTTTTTATTCAATACGAATGATATATTGAATATTTTTTGTATCTTTGCCCCGGTTTAATCAATTCATCTGAAGAGAAATGAGAACAATTATCAGTAACCAGAAAAAGGAACGGGATATTCTGCTTTCCCGTCCTTACCTTACACGTCATACCCAATATGATGTGGATGAACTGTTGGCAAGTAAGCAAATCAAGTTGATAACGGGTCCTAGAAGAACAGGAAAATCGACCGAGGCTTTACTGATGCTGAAAAGCAGGAACTTTGCCTATCTGAATTTTGATGACGGCAAACTCCTGAGTGCATGGGACGATGATTTGGTTTGGGAAACACTACGTGCCGTTTATCCCGACTTCGAGTATCTTCTGCTTGATGAGGTTCAAAATCTGGATGGTTGGGATTTGTGGGTCTCCAAGCTTTACCGCATGGGAATCAACATGGTCATTACGGGAAGCAACGCCAAACTGCTGAGCAGTGAAATGGCAACATTACTCACTGGCAGATATATCCAGATAGAGATGCTGCCTTTCAGTCTTTCAGAATTCTTTATCTGGAACCACAGAAATCTTTCGGAAGTATCTGAGATGAAAGATAGCGCATCCGACCTCTCGCTTATAGCAGACTATCTGCACCATGGTGGATATCCTGAGACTGTAGCAGCAAGAAGCCTGACCCAAAACTATCTCTCCACACTCTTCGATTCCATCATTTGGAAAGACATTGCCAAGCGCCATAAAGTACGCAATGTGGAGGATTTGAACAACCTGGCGATGTATCTGGTTTCCAACTTCTGCAATCCTTTCAGTGCCAACGAACTGGCAGAAGCGCTGGGATTTTCGAGCGTAGCAACCACCAAGAAGTTCATGGGATATTTAAGAGAACCCTATCTCTTGTATTATCTGCCACGTTACAACAACAAGTTGAAAGTGATGAAGAAAGCTCCACAGAAAGTTTATGTAGTTGACAATGGTTTTGTAGAAGCCAAGGCTTTTAATGTGAGTGAGAACTTAGGCAGACTATTGGAGAATCAGGTTTTTATAGAGTTGGTTCGCAGAGGATATCATGCAGAGACATCACTTTTCTATTATCGCTCCCGTAATGACAAGGAGACTGATTTTGTTACAAGGCAGGGTGCTCATGTAGAAAGTCTTATACAAGTATGTTATGACCTCTCTTCCGAACGAACGCTCAAGCGGGAGGTAGATAGCATCATAGAATGTGCGGGAGAACTCAAATGCTCCAATCTGATCATTGTCACGATGAATGAGGAAAGGGTAATTGAGAAAAATGGATATAAGGTCAAGGTTTTGCCTATATATAAGTTTTAAGGAGCAGCAACACGGCGGATGCTGATTCACAATCAAGGGTCTATACACCACCTGTTCATCGTGGCATATAGACCCTTGTCGTTTTCCTGTAATCAGATATATACTGTAAACCTAATTCTGTTTTAATGACGAGAGAATAGTTTTTTTACTGCAACAGTAATTCTTTTGGCTAAATCATCACAATCAGAACAACTGTTCTTATTAATCAGAATATACAAAGACTCATTTTCTATTGCATAATGCTTGAATAATCTTTCAGATACCACAGACGTAGTGAATTTCTTATATACACGAAATCGTCTTGTCGCCATTCCTAATTCATCATTTTCATCTTCTGCACCAACAAAGAAGAATGAGGCTTTGCTATCTCTTTTCAATACATCAAGCATAATATGGAACAGTGTATAGAAAATAATTCTTGGCTCAAAAGTGTTAGTACGAAGACTAAATTTCAATTTACTATTCATATTGGCCTTATCAAAGAACTTCACGCAATAAGCATGTTCCTGATAACGCTCAACTCTTACAATATAAGAATGATGAGATTTAGCTGACTTGAATCTATATTGCAAAGTTTCAATCAGCCATTCATCAGCACTATCCCTGTCTATCATTTGAAAGACGAAGGGATAACCTTCACTTTCTTCCATATTAATTTCAAATTAACTGTTTATAGACAGGGATGCGGATTTTGTCTAATTGTTCTGTTGTCAGAGCCTTGACATCATCGTTAACCGTAAAATACACAGTAGGATATCGGTACTTACCATTAGGCATAAGTACCTTCGTTACCTGTTTGATAATCTCAACTCCATCAAGCGTAACTATCTTTGTCACTGTTTTATCTACTATCTTTCCCATAAGCAGAATTTTTGTTATTTGTTTCATTGGCTATGCAAACAAACGTAATGAAAACTTGTTTTCAAATTGCCGATTGTAGCATTTCTGCTGCAAAGATACGCTGTTTTTTTGTAACCACCAAATTATTCGTGAAGAAAACAACATAAAACATATAATTCCGACTCTGTCAGCATCCGTATCATATCCCCAAAGGGTTGTAAACGGCATTGTTACCGTCTGCATACCATCCGGATATCATAAAAGCAGAATAGCGGAGATGTAGATAACAAATATCACCATATAATCAAGGGTCTATACGTCACCTGTTCATCGTGGCATATAGACCCTTGTCGTTTCCCGTGAGGTGCGGGGGATATGTTTGCAGGGCAACTTATACTCCTGCCCAGGTTAGGAGTTAAACAATCTGTATTTATTATGGAACTCAATAGTCACATGTAATAGACTTGAAGTTATAATCGAGGAATACACTTCCATGATGTTCGCTACTATAATCTTTAGTAATATCAGCAGTCCAACAATATCCACCTTCGGTTTCGCCACCATTCATAACTTTCTGGTCTTTTGACAAAACCAAGTCGATGTCTTTGGTTCTGCAACCCTCAAAGATACCTTTCTCTCCTGCTTTACCATATACTTTTGTAAGATTGCCTAAAACTACCTTTTGAAGCCGTGTACAATCTAAAAAAGCTTTTTCCGCGATTTCTGTAACATCTGGGAGGGCTATGGATTTCAGCATTTTCCAGTACATAAATCCTCCTGAAGGAATCTTCTTACATCCTATCAAAGTAAGGTTTATAGTCCCATCCCTTGCACCTCCTTCTAGAAGTCCGATATGTATTGCATCCAATGTTTCTTCATCCACATCGGGAGCAAGCATGAGATTGATGTAAGTCTTGCCATCTGCTACTTCTTGCTCAATAGCTAACTTTATTTCTTCTGCACTATTTGCCGAAATGACAGTAGCATCCAGTGCATAACTCTTAGCATTTTCTGTTGCTTGCGAGAATTTATAAGTTGCCAAAGGAGCTTCTTCATATTTCACAGTGAATTGGGAATTTATTACAAAAGTACCATATAAATAGGCATTGCCCTTTTCATCCGAAGTAAGTGTATAATTTCCTTTCTGTTCCATATCGCTGCTGCCCGCAGGAGTGAAATCTTCGGTATCAACTGTTATTTGCTCATTGGGTAGAGTTGCAATACGCAAACGTGAATATTTGCGTGTTGCCTCGGCAAAAGAAACGGTTATAGTCTCACCATTACCAGTGATTCTAGCTTTTCCCTCGATATATTCATCCGTTCCTGCAACCTTACCTTCTTTCAAAACTAATTTGCCAGCTTCCCATTTATAATTAGGGGCGTAATATACGTGAGGTATATATGCAGGCTCTCCTTCCCGATAAACCAATTCACCACTTGTCAACTCCCAACTTTTGCCATTATATGTAAAAGTTGCATACTGTTTTCCATAAGTGGTGTTGTCTATCACCAAAAGTAGTTCATCTCCTACAGCCCATGAAGTCTTGCCCGGATCAGTTGTACCAATAGCACGAGTCTGTGAATCTCCGAATGCCGGAAATTCACCAACAACCAACTGTACGTTGTTCTTGCCCGTTGTTGCGGTTGTTTCTTCTATATCACTTGTGCATGACGCCATTACTATAGTAACGACAGCCAGCATGATGTATTGAAATATCTTTTTCATGTTCTTTCCTCCAATTATTTGAGATCATCTTCATTTGTCCAACCTTTCAAATCATCTACGCTGATTTGGGTCAGTTTCACTATATCTTTTCCGACATCGAGTTTGTAGGTGTAGCGATAGCCCTCTTGAAATTCCGTATCGGTCCTCATTTTTGCATGGAAGTTTTTGTCGCCTATCTTGAATTTCAAGAAAATCTCGTTAGTTTTGTATGAACCAGGAATAACGATTGCAGAAAACATACCATCGTCATGTATGCAAGCTTTTACCCAATCAGGATTGCCTTTAGGTGTACTCATGACAAATCGCTCCTGATCTTTGTCTCTAAAAAAATTAACACTGGTGTTTTTAGAATACACTTGTGGTTCACTAATATCCATATTAGGATAATCTGCAGTGCCAACATGATATACTATCGTAACCATAGACATGCGATGCTTCATAGGAATGTCTACATAATCGTAAGGGACATGGTACCAATATCCGTTTATTAAATCTGCAGCTTTCAACTTAGTCACATCACTCTGGTCTGTATGCAAATTATAAATATAAGGATTGGTTATATCAGAAGGATACCAAGCAATCAATTCGCATCTTTCCTCTCTTTCCCAGCGAAGTCTTACGGTAGGTTTCCAACGGTATAACCCATTTTCTTCCACATATTTATATTCACCAGTTTTAGTTGTTTTATCACCGTAAGTTTGCTGTACACTTATTAGGTCATTATTCTCCCAATTGTCACCATGTCCCAATGTATTGACACGAGTCTGCATACCTCCAACAGAGAAGGTCACATTGATTTCCTGCCCCTTCAGCGTTGGAGCCATATCTTCATTTTGCGTACATGCAGTAAAGCCCATAGTAACAAGACCCATTACCGCATAGGAAATTCTTTGTTTTATCGTCTTCATAATTTTCAGTTTTTTATTGTTAGTGAGTTAGTGAGCAGCTAAGCTCACTAACCCTGTATTTCCTATTTTCAGTACCTTATAATTCTATATCTGCGTCTAAATCACTTGAATCACCATTTCCCCAAGGAACTATATCAGCATTTTCTATAGTAATCCCAGTATTTTTAACAGTTATGTTGTATGTATATTTTTTGCCACCTTCAAATTGTCCATTGGTGGTTGGTGTTATAGAGGTTGTGTATTTTACTTCGCTATCATACAACAATAAGTAAATATCTATATCCATCTTATTGCTTTCAAGGCTTTGCGGCAACATGATATAAGCAAAACTTTCTTCGTTTTCAAAATTTACATCATCAAAATCACGCCTAATAGAGCCTCTGTCACCAACAGTTATAACCGCACCTGTTCTTGTGTCAAATTGACCGCTTCTAAATATTCCTTTCAACTCTAAGCGATTGAATCTATAATTGTTATATTTGACACCCTGCCCTGGTTTAATTTTGAATTCAACCAAACTCATACAATGCTTAAAGTTATGTTCGGCATCTGTAAAATTCACAGTTGGAGATGCTTTGCTTGCAGTAGCTCCTGAGGCAAAAAGTACATCAGCCTTACATGGTTGATTTGCTTTTACCTCATCCATATTCCAATCCATTTTTCCATTTTTTAAGGACTCGCTGTAAGGATAGTATGCACTAAATGTTGTCTCTTCGTTGTTCTTGAAATAGATGGTGTTGTTATTATCAGCAGCTTCAAAAGTACCATCCCCATTTGTTGTTACATACTTTTTGTTGTCTCCTGTTGTATAGCCTGTAGATGTGACATGCACACCGATAGCATCGCCTGCTGTCCAGCTGTTGTTGTCTGCAGTTCCACGGGTTTTGATATTGTTGGAAATATCCGCCTTTACTGTGGCAGCAACAGGACCATTGTTGCCGATACCGTCTTCTTCGTTAGCGCAAGCTGCAAACAGCAATGCTGCGGCAGCGATGTATAAGAATCTAAATTTCTTCATATCTCTTGTTATTTAAGAGTTATTAATTTGCTATGTATTCATTGTTGTCTTCTACCGGAATCCAGTCTTGAATCGTTCCTTCTACTACAACTCCGGTCTTCTTGATGTTGAGCGAAAGGGTATAAAACTTGCCCTGCGCCAGGGTGATGTCGGCATTCGACTTCCAGGAATAGGTGGTATCACCCAATCGGAAAGAAACCGTCAGAGGCTGGTTGGCAGCCTGGATGGTCTGCGGAACCAGCAGACAGGAGTATAGGGCAGAGATGCTGGCATGCTCTGCATCCTTTGCCTGGAAAGAAACATTCTCTGGAGTGATGGCCTCGGCTGCGGCATCAGACTTGACCGTTATCTGCGGCTTGTCCTGAGAAAAATCGCATACGCCTGACAAAACGGTGCCCTCTACCTTTACGTCTTCTATCTTTGACAGATCTACCTCGTCGTTGGAAAAGGCGGAATGGAAGTTGAAGGTTACCATCAGCTGGCTGAAGGCATGATCAAACGTTACTGCTACAATCTTGTCGTTGTTCTCGCCGACTATGGTTGGAGTATAATCCTTAGCCTTGAACACCAGGAGGTCGGAAGACAGGTCTTCTTTAGTCTGTACGGCTTTCACCGATACAGGGAACTGCTTCTGGGTTTCCAAGGCTTCGCTTATATCAGCCTGATAAGGAGCGTAGGCGATGATGTCGGCAGTAGGAATCTCACTCTGCCACAGCATTGGGGTAGCAGAAGTCCACTCTTCGCCGCTCTTCGTCATCTCCACATTATTATATTGCAAAGATGAAGCGTGCTCTCCGGAACCCTGGATACAGATGCCGAAGTTTTGCAAGGTGGCGGTTTCGGTGATGCCACGGGTAGCAACATCTGATACCTGCGTGGTGATGCGGATGCCGCCAACAGAAGATGGACTTTCGCCTGGCGTCAGACTATCCTCCTGTGAGCAACTCGACATAAGGAGGAGGGCGCAAGCCATCTGAGGTAATAAACTGGATAATTTCATATTCATTTCATTTAATATTCATCTTAGTCCCAAATGCTAGTTCTTCTAGCCGGTGTGCTTTCTCCCATGTCACCAGAGCCCAAAGAAACATCGGGTTCAAAACCATTCACAGAAGGTGTAGAATTGACTTTACTTCCTGCGAGAATCTGCGTAGATTCCAATTCGAGAATCTGCATAGATGGAACTACATACTTTTTCTTAGTTAAAACTTTCTTCATATCTATTATATTTTGATTATAATTTACTACATTTAAAATCCTTCATGATACAGATTTTAAAAAAATCAGGTGCAAAGATAAGGGTTTTATTTGAAAGTGGGGGGGTAATATTTGTTTTTTTTGGTATACTTTTTTAGTTTTAGGTGTCTCATTCGTGGGCAATGCGACACCTAATTTGTATTCTTTAACGTTTTTCGGTCTCTCTTCTAGCTTCTTAGAATCGGTGTAAGTCATTATTATTATTCGTCCGGTGACCATTGGATCAGGGCGTGAGGAGCCTACTTATGAAACTTCTGTACAAAAGAAAAATCCCCCATCCCGCTAGAGAAAGCAGGATGGGGGATAGTTTCTTATAAATACGAATTATATATCTACAAAGACATCATTTTAAGATCATAATATAATAATCTTCATTATCGTTCATAATCAATTTACGAATAAACTCATGATATAATAAGGTCACGCAGATTTGGCTTTCCCTTCGGCCGCCGATTTTCAATTCGCAGATGACGCAGATTTTTGACCTATGCGGTCTATAAGATAACGCAGATCATTTTTTATTGGATTTCGCGGAGTTATCCGATGAAAAATCTGCGTCATCTGCGAAATCTGCGTGACTATACATCTCGCAAATCCGGTTCCTCGCCGAACAGGTCGCTTTCCGTCTAATCCGTGCGTAATCCGTGGAGCAAGAACGTTCCGTTTATCCGCGTAATCCGATGAATAATGACACACCCTCTTATACTTTCATGGTGTTTGTCTTGCGGCGGATTCCGAGAAAGTATTTATAACTTCCAAATTTTCTGGCGTTTTTTTTGAAAAATATCTCTCCCAAAATTTTCCTATTCAAAAAAATATTCGTAACTTAGCAGCGCAAAACGTAAAGCATGTAGGAATATGGCAAAAATAGT
>ERZ1026903.847-NODE-847-length-12725-cov-12.604657_pt1 | contig 12725 bp, 10 predicted proteins | sample MGYA00380180_ERZ1026903 | MGnify/ENA primary metagenome ERZ1026903 (study PRJEB33269, sample SAMEA4719816) | human gut metagenome | biome: human-associated habitat; feature: organic feature; material: feces | place: Cameroon | collected 2013-10 ... | reverse complement strand
GTATCCTATTTTCATTATAGGCTGAGATAAGCTTTCATGATTCGTTGACAATTCACATATGATTGATCTGATTCGTTTGCACGACGTTCGATCTCAGCTTTGAGATTTTCATTCCACGGTACCAGGAGTTCCAGTTCATCATCACTCATCCCATCATTTGGTAGTTTTGTTACTGTTCAAGGGCTAACTGGACTTAAGAAAACCGATGGTGTAAACTTGGAAACAGTTAAAGCCATCGGTTTTCTTTATCCAAATATCCTGGACACTCTGTCAAATATATTTTCTGGTTCTTCTAAGCGCATCAAAACAAGCATGCTCATGCATTGACAGATATAATCGATGCTCTCGAAACTTCTGAATGTCACGGCCTGCGCCTGTTTCCGCTTATAATTCCTTAGAAGCCTTTCTGCTTCATTATTAGTGGCAGGTACCCGGAGATCATGCAGGAACAGCAGATGGTTCCGCATATATTTCTCCATTCTCAGAAATAAATTATATCTGTCTCTGTAGTAGTCGCTTGCCGGAACATCTTCATATTCCTTCCGGGCGGTCTCCAGTATCTTACGGTATCTTTCTTCGAATTCAGAAACCTTATGGGGATCTGGTTCCCCAGACGGCTGTGATCCGTTCCGGAAATGTATCATTTCCTGTACCAGTGAACGCATCTCTTTATTCCAGGTACGGTCCGACTCATTATCCATGCTGTCTTTCAGATACCGCAGCACATGGGCAAGGCATTCCTGGTGATCCGTCCCATAATTATAAAAGGTCCGGTCATGGTCGTGTACAAGGATCCCCTGGTAATCTTCCGTGACCGTGCCTTTTACCCCTTCATGCCCTTTTTTCTCACGGGCAAAATACAGGGCTTTTCCTTCTGGCGTTGCGCAGACATATATCTGGCAGCCCTTTCCGTTTTCCCTGCCATTTGTGCAGTCTGTATGCATGACAGGGGAAAGCAGCATATCTGCATAAGCAGACCTGCGCTCAGCTTCTGTTTTTAAGGCAAAATCCCTGCTTAGTCTGCTCACCATTCCTTTTGAGATATTCAGTTTTCCACCGGTCAGGTCTGACAGAAACTGTCTGCTCTTATCGATTGATGTACAGCAGTCATTGTTAAGAAGAAACAGAAATGCCCGGATGCTGCCGTCATAATTCACATCATCAATGACTCCAGCCGGAAATGGAGCATGAACGCGTTCTCCCATCTGGCTGCTATAATAAGTTACATCCAGGACCATGCGGATGCCTACCCATTGTTTTATGATCGTTTTTGATGTCTTTTTAAAAGAATTGTCCTTCAGGACTATTTCCGAAGGCGGGAGAAGGACTGCCGGCCGGGTCGGCTCCTGTTTTTTGCGGCAGTGTCCCTTATGGCCTGGCTGGTCTCCGGGTTTTCTTCCGGTCTTTTCCCTGCTGTTCGTGATCTTTTTCTTACGGAGTGTTTTGGAAGAAGGGATAGAGGAATTTTCATGATCACGGTTTATCTGTGCACGGAGTTTCAGATTTTTTCCCTGTTCTTCTTCCAGCCTGACTGCCGTTTCATAAAGCTGGTGCCCGAGTTCTTTTACCTTATCCAGTGCATCATCCCTCCGTTTTTCTGCTTTCAGGACTCGCTTTTCCATCTCCTGGAGCTCCTGTTTCGTTTTCTTCTGTATTTTTTCAAACTCCAGAAGCATATCTTCCAGTACCTGGAACCAGTAATTACGGACACGTATCGTTTCCTTATGGGCATTCGCCGCTTCTTTCTGCAGTTCCAGGATCCTGGATCCATATTCCCTGCATTCCTTCTGATGAAGCTCTCTCAACCGGACATATCTTTCTCCGAATTCCAGTTCTTTGTTTCTGATCTGTGCAACTTTCAGGCGGCACAGGAGTGTAATACGGTCATAAGCATCAGGCATACTTTTCCCCCGGCATAGTTTTATCTGTCAGGCGCCGCTGATAATGTCTGTGATCTTTGAAATATGGTCTTCCAGAAATTCGATCATTTCTTTCTGCTTCTGGATAAATTCTTCCTGGATTTCGATCTGTTTGAGATAACCGTCAAGAAGTTCATCTCGTTTTCTAAGTTCTTCTCTTTCTCTTTCCTGACAAAAGTATATCAGAAACACAGGAAAAAAGCGAACTGCCAGAAAGGATGCTTTCGTCAATCTGACTGTGGATAAGTATCAGTTTTACAATAAAAAAACAGAAATAATCAGAGGATATCCGTTAAAAATATGCCTGAAAGATGACTTTTTGTGTATAAGCTTTCAGAAAAGGAACAGCAGAAAAAACTATAAATACAGTTTTTTCTACTGAACATTATTATCCACAATATAAAAAAATTAAAATTCGTCACTTTTTACAATGACTTATGCATACCCTTGAACAGTAACCTCATATTTCTTTTGCAAAGCTTCTGGCAGGTTAAAATATATTCTTTCATTTTAACTTATACTAAATTTTGACACAGAGCCATATCATTTTTCAATACTATATCTTTTCTACACCAAATGTTTATTAAGTATAATTCTCTCTTCCGCCCCATTATCAAACCTATACACCATCCTCCTCCGATCAAACACCGGATTCGCAGCGTGTATAACGCTATGATGATTCGGGCATACAATCATCTGGTTATTCGCATCATTATTCAAACTATTAACAAAATAATCAATGTGATGTGCCTCTGCGATATGTGAACCATATTTTTCTCCAATCACCTGCCCGCATATCTGGCATCGGTATCCGTACAACAGCTTCAAATTTTCCCCAATTTTTCTATTCAGCTTACGAATCTTGACAATCTGTAACTTCTTTTCTATTCCACTGCTTTTATCTTCCATCTCATATTCTATTTCGTTCTCCACAGTCCGTTCCCGCATTCCTTGAATTGCCTTTTTCATAACCTGAAAATCATCCTGTGCTATTGGCTCCAGAAGAAAAGTATCTTCATATTCTGTGGTATAAATAGCAAGATATTCTTTTAGTCCATCCGGCATTTTTATATAGCTTCTGTCTTTAGGATCTCTGCTTTCACGAATCATCTTTATGTAACTCATGCTTTTGAAAAAGTATTGCTGAAGTGCCTGTGACAGCTCACCATTTCTTGGATATCTGATCTGATAGGCATCCTTCTTTCTCTTTTCTACTGAGTTATTCATATTAACGATTTTCGCATCATACGTTTTTCCATTCATAAAAAAATGAATGATTTTAGATTGTCCACGTTGTAAAAAATTCTCCATATTTCGGAGAAAAATCACCTGATTATCTAACGGCAATGTAAAGCCTTCCATCAATGTAGACCAGTCTATTTCTTTTTTATACACATAATTTTCTGATTCCATACACATCTTCTCCATCACTATAAAAGTGCTTTTATCTTCTCTTTATACCGTCTCCGATAATAGTCCATCGCCCTATACTCAATAACATCCTTCATTTGTTCCGCCAGCACTGGCTCCTTCACAATTTCTTCCATTTCATCCCTCAATGCCAACGCCGCGCCATCCTTTTTCACAAAGAATTCTTCCCCAGATTTTAATAGAAAGTGTACCGGCATTTTCATTATCTTTTGGATGTGGTTCTTATCCGAAATCTTGCGATATTCCTCATATGTAATCTCTTTCTCCAAATCCTTCCAGTTTGTTCCTGTAGAGAAGAATTCTTTCCAGCTTGCCAGAAGTTCTGCCTCTGACACTTCCATTCTCACATTCCCATGGTTATAAAAGGCCATCAGTACCGGCATTTTATACACCTTGCTCATGTTGGTGTTTTCCAGCAGATTTATAAAGTCTTTTCCGATTCCCTGGCAGAATCTCTTCTGCTCATCTGCGAGTTCATCCAATTCTTTCAGGTAATTCAGATACTTTTTAAACGGATTCTCATTCGAATGTGTAACTGCCATCTGATAAATATCATCATCCATATAAGTAAACAGATCCATTCTGGTTGGTTGTTTACCAAGCAATTCTTTAATTCGGAAATACTCGTTTCTGATCTGTTCTTTGATCGTCAGCTGTTTCTTATCCATTTCCGCAAACAGATCAATCAATCTCATATCAAAATCAACAAAGCAGTCATCTGGATAGTCCGTTTTGTCTGCCGGACAATAGATTTCTTTTCCTGTTTTGTTTTTCCCTGTCAACAAATATCTGACTCTTCCCGCTTTTTCATAATTGCCGATAAAGTCCAGAACATTGAGGTATTCTTTTCCCTTATTTCTGCGCAATCCCCTTCCAAGCTGCTGTAGAAAAACAACCGGGGATTCTGTCGGACGCAGGAACATTACCATATCAACTGATGGAATATCTACGCCTTCGTTGAACATATCCACTGAAAAGATAACTTTGATTTCTCCATTTTTCAGTTTCTCAATCGCTTCTGCTCTATCCATGGAAAACTCTCCATCTGCATTACTATAAACTGCTGCCGACGGAATTCCTCTTTTACTGAATTCTTTTGCCATTTCTTCTGCATGTTTTCTGGAACAGCAGAATCCTAATGCCTGACTGGAGCCATATTTGCAGTAATATTTGTAAATCAACTCATGCCTGTAAACATTCCCGATATAAGTTCTGTTCAGTTCTTCTTCTGCATATTTTCCCTTAACTATATGTAATTTTGTGTAGTCAGTCTCATCATAAATTCCATAGTAATGAAACGGAACCAGCATTCCCTTATTGCTTCCGTCTTTCAGTGAAATCTCATACGGCACATTATAGTCGCAGATTTCATATATATTTTTGCCGTCCATTCGCTCAGGCGTTGCCGTCAGTCCAAGGAGAAACTGCGGTCTGAAATATTCTACAATTCTTCGATATTGGTCATTGACTGCATGATGAAATTCATCAATCACCACGTAATCGAAGTAATCCGGAGCGAAATATTTTTCATTTAAATATTCCGGTTTTCCAATGGTCGCTACCGAAGCAAATATAAGTGGCTTATCTGTGCACTTCTCTTCTCCCATAAAGAATCCATAGTCTTTGGTATTTCTTACGTTCTGAAAAGAAACTGCTGCCTGTTTCAGAATCTCTTCCCTATGTGCAACAAACAACACTTTCTCATATTTTTTTGAATCAAAAGCAGCCAAAAATGTTTTTCCGATGCCCGTTGCAGCTTGAATGAGTGCTTTCTGTGCTCCTTCTGCTCTTGTATCTTCCAATGCGCACAATGCCTCGATCTGTGCTCCTCTTGGTTCATATAAAGGTTTTATTTTCGTATCATTTGTTTCCGACTCTGTAAAGTCATATCTGTCAAGGTCTTTTGCCACCGCCGGACGATGCCAGTTCTGGGAGTAACGTTTTAATTCTTTGTCATCAATGATAATGGAATGATTCACAAATAAATCTTCAAATGTACGAAAGAACTCTTTGTAGTTTTCCGGGTCTTTCTGACTGCTGAACCGATAATTCCATTCTATTCCTGAGGTCAGCGCACTTCTGGAAATATTGGAAGAGCCGATGTAAAGTTCACTGTAATCTGTATAATGGAAAATGTAAGACTTTGGATGAAAAGAACGTCCTTTTTCACAATAAAATCTAAGATCAACTCTGTCACCAAGTTTTCTCTTGATCAGATATAGTGCTGATGGCTGTGTAATTCCAAGGTAGTTTCCTGTCAGGATTCGGATTTTGGCTCCACGTTTCAAAGTATGTTCCAGTTCTTTCAGCAGCATTCTCACTCCGGATTCCATAAGAAAAGAGACAATGATATCAACGCTTTCTGCTTTTTTCATGCTCTGTATCAGCTGATAATATAGCTGTCTTCTTTTATCCGGTCCGCCGGTCATTGCATCTGTGGAATATTCGTTTTCATACCCGATGTTTACTTTTTCTGCAGAAGTAAATTCAGCCATTTTTCCTCACCTCTTCCCGGTCGGACATCTCCTGTAATCCATTGTTCTTCTATTTTAAGGCCATGCATGTCATGTATGAAATCTTTAAATGTATCTGTCGTAAAATCGGTAAAATATCTTCCGTTTCGTTCACCTTCAAATTCTCCGTATTTAAAAGAGATATAAATCCATCCTTTCGATTTCAATGCTGCATACATATTTTTCAAAACTTCACGCAGTTGTTTTTTCGGCAAATGGAGAATAGATGCACAAGCCCATATGCCATCATATTTTTCTTTTTCATCCAATTCCTGAAACAACATCTGCCTGACTTTGATTCCCGTATATTCACTTGCAATCCGACACAATTGTTCTGAACCATCAACTGCATCCACCTGATATCCACGACTCAGAAAGTACTTTGTATCTCTACCTGCACCGCAGCCAAAGTCAAGAATATACGCATCTGGGTTAAGTTTCTCCAGAAATTTATCTTGCACTTCTGTAAACTTTACCGAAACAGTCCCAGAGGCAAAAGACTGCGCATTTTCGTTGTAATATTTTAATGTTTTATCTATATCTGCCATATATTCACTCACCAAATGCCATCCAGCACTGATTTCACTCCTGTTTTATCTGCAAAATACCTGTTTTGTTTCTTATGCCTTAATTTTTCTGATAAATCTAACTTCTTTGTGACATATTATACATTTTTTTGACATAAACAGCAACAATTTTCGTCAGACATTTTTTGTTATATTCACTTATCTATAATACGCAAAAACTGTTGCATATTTCTTTTTTGATATCTTTTCTCTTTCATCAACTTCCATATAAAAAGAAAGCCAGACTGCACATAGGTTTCTTCCCCTACATACAGTCTGGTTCTCTGATTCCATCATTCATTTCTGGTAATAAGTCAATAAATCAGACATTCCATTACTCTTCCGCATCCATCTCCGACTTAATCTCATCCTCGCAGTCTGCCATTGCCTGCAGTGTCATAGTGAGCAGCTTCTGCAGTTCCCAGCCAAGTTGTTCGGCTCCTCGCTCGATGACTTCTCTGGAGCATCCTGCTGCGAAGCCTTTGCTCTTGTATTTCTTCTTGAGGGATTTGAGTTCCATGTCTTTTGTGCTTTTGGATGGTCTCATAAGTGCTGCTGCCCAGATAAGTCCTGTAAGTTCGTCCGCCGCAAAGAGTACTTTTTCCATTTCGTGTTCCGGTGCTACGTCAATGGTTGCGCCACATCCTACTGTGATACCGTAGCCGTGGGATACAACTGAATGGATTACGTCTTCGCCTACGCCTGCTTCGCGGAGCATTTCCGGAGCTTTCAGGCAGTGTTCTTCCGGATATAGTTCAAAGTCGATGTCGTGGAGGAGCCCTACAATTCCCCAGTATTCTGCATCTTCGCCATAGCCAAGTTCACTGGCATACCATTTCATTACTGCTTCTACAGTCAGGGCATGCTGAATATGGAAGGGATCCTTGTTGTATTTCTTTAATAATGCGAATGCCTCATCTCGTGTAATTGTTTTCATTATTTTGTCACTCCTCATATCTGAATTGTCAGGCGGATAAAATATCTGCTTTGCTACTTGCTCATAACTGAATAACTGCTCCGCAGTTTATCTGTCAATCTGGATCTGACATGCTTCCATTGCTTTCAGTGCATTCTCATGGCTTTCCGGTGTTACGCCTGCGCAACATTTAGCGTCTACGATGATCGGAACTTCCGGGAGAGATGCTTTTGCCAGAAGTGCATTGGAAATAACACAGATGTCTGTGCATAAACCTACGAATGTGATACTTTCGATTTCATTATCCTCATTCATTGCCACCAGTTCTCCTGCAAGGTCTGTGGAACCAAAGGTTTCTTTATCAATGGGTTCTGTTTTTCTGAGTGCATCTAATTCGCTTCTGATCTGCCAGCCTTCAGTGTCACGGATACAGTGCGGTACAGGAAGCTTCTGTCCTTCCTGGGTGTCAAGATAGTAAGTCTCATGGGTGTCTCTGGTAAAAAGAACAACTCCATCAAAATTTTCGATTTTCTCTTTTACACCAGGTACAATGGCAACTGCCTCTTTTGTTCCAAGAGCTCCGTCGATGAAGTCATTCTGCATGTCTACAACTACTAATACCTTCTGCATATTTCCTTCCCTTTCGTTCTTTCTGCACATTTTTTCAGATAATGCTATAAAATCTCTGGAAACGTATGCTGTTATTATTTGTTATTACTATACAACGACAAAGTGTTTTTGTACAGGCAAAAGTGCCTGTTTTACTATAGCAATTCCATAAAATATCAATCATCTATTTTTCAGTATATTTTTCAAATCTGTACTTCTGTTTAATATCTGGATATTTGTCTCTGTCTACTTCACTCATAAACATATCATAGGGTCTGGCACAGATTTTGAAGGGTGCGTAGAGTGCCTGGTAAATCATCAGTTTTTCACCATTTTCTGTGTGATGGGCTACTGCCAGGACTTTATAGAGATATTCGGAAGTATCCGGGGATACCCATTCTCTTTTGAAATGCTGTACAATGTCGCCTGTATGGATATCGTGTTCCGGTGATTCTGATGTATTTTCATTTTCTGCACTGTCAGGTTCTTCTGGTTCTGTGTTGAGTTCCATATATTCTTCTTTATCAAGGGAAACCGGGATTCCGGAACGGCCATTGATGTGGACGCCGCCATACCAGGTACCTGTGACCTCACAAATATCACCTACTTCGTATTCCATGCTGCAGTCATTATTTTTCTTTATGATTCTGATCTTTGCCATCTTTTATTTTTCCTTTTATCTCTTATCATTTTAAATATATTCACATTTTTTATTTCCAATTTTTCCAAATCTCTGGCTGATATCCCACTGTCGCCTGTTTTCCGTTTCTTACCACAGGGACTTTGATGATGCTCTGGTTTTCGAGGATTTTCTCTGCTTTGTCTTCCTCTGCAATATAGGTGATCAATGCCAGCAGGTCTTTATCCTTGCAGTCAGTATCTATCAGCTTGTTATAACCACCAATTGCCTTGCAGACAGATTGGAATTCACCTTTACTTAAGCCTTTTTCTTTCATATCTATAAACTGATATTTAATTCCCCGTTCTTTGAAATAGCGTTCTGCTTTCTTGCTGTCAAAATTTTTCTTTGTTCCGAATATTTGTATATTCATAGTTTCCTTTCCATTTTATAGCAAAGCAATTTCAAATTACTCTACACATTATTTTTCTTTTTTATTACTCCGATTGCATGACCCAGTATCCTGATCTGATCCGCATTGACCATCATGGGTTCATACTCATCATTTTCCGGAATTAGCAAAATGGTACTTCCCATCTTTCGAAAAGTTTTTAATGTGACATTTCCATCAAGTTCTACAGCCGCAATCTGCCCGTTATCTACCACATTTGTTTTCCGCAAAACGACTTTGTCTCCATTATTAATATCTGCATTAATCATAGAATTTCCCCGTACAGTCAAAAGGAAAGTTTCCGCAGGTGCTGAGATCCATTCTAATGGTAATTTACATATCTCTGTTATACCTTCCGTCATTTCTATCGGAGTTCCTGCTGCTATTTCAGCAAATACAGGACATTGTACCAGTTCATTCTCTTTTAAACTTCTCTGCGCATTTTCTTCCTGAAGGATAAATTCATCCGGACATTCTTCGTCACACATATACCTGTATTTTTTGTCCCGTACAAAATCCACATATATATATTCAGCAATTCCTGACGGAAGCATTGAAACATCAAACTTCGGAATATCCTCTACTTCTACTCCCTCTTTATTGATAAGTTTCAGTTCATTTCCATCTGTAATAATTCCATAGCAAACCTCTGGACTTACAGCCATATAAGAGCGCAATTGTTCTTCAGCTACGCTTATTCCTGCCTGGTATTGTTTTACCTCAGCCATAATATACGGTACTATCCGATTATTTTTATAAACCATGACAACGACATCAACAAATCCCATTTTTGAGAAAACCTGTACTTTATATTCTACATCTAGCAATTCTGACGGATAATGATAAACTGTTTTCAGTTCATTCAACAACCATTGACGTATTTTTTCTTCTTTACTATAAAGATCTGCAATTTTGTCCTTAAACATATAATTCTGTAAAGGAATATCTGTCAGGCAACGAAATGCCGCTCCCTCCCTCATTTTCAGAAATTTTGGTTCTATACTTGAAATAAACCTCGAAGGAACGCCATGACAACTCATATACAATCTCTCTGTTGCCCTTGTCATACCTACATAAAGTAATTTTCTTTCCATTGTTTCTACATAAGCGGCATCTTCGTTTTCCTGCAATAACATAGGATTCGGAATTAATTTGTCTGATAATCCCATAAGAATTACTATTTTAAACTCAAGCCCTTTTATAGAATGCATAGTCAGCAGCTTAATTGCCTCTTCTCCGAAATTGATTCCTTCCTGAGAAGTATACAGCGTCATCTTTATATTCTCATCTGTTTCTTTTTTAACTTCTTCCAGGATTCTTTTGGTTCTGGCAACAATTGCAATTTCTTTCGCTTCATAGCGTTTAAGAAGTTTCTTTAAAAGTTTTTCCACTCCCAAAATTTCTTCCCCAATTGTATTATACCGGGCAAAAACGGGATAAATCCCCTGCTTATCAATAAGGGAAGGTTTTACAAAGTTATCATCATTTACAATATCTGAGTCTTCTCTGATCAGACTATATGCAGCCTCAGCAATTTGTGTTGTTGTACGATAATTTTTTGCAAGGGATGTGCTTCTTCCTGTCATATCCAAACCTATGCTTGTAAAGCTCCGTCCCTTCACAAGCCATGATGTACTATAAATACTCTGTGCTGTATCTGCTACAAACATAATACTACTGTAATCCTTTTCAGAATCATACATTTGCATAAGACATTGCAGCTGAACTCTGGATAAATCCTGACTCTCGTCAATAATAATATGTGTATATCCAGATATTTTATGGTTTTTCAGATACTTTAAAGCATACAATGCGACATCCTGAAAATCACAAAGATTTTGCGCATAGCACTCTTTCGTATATGTTGCCATTAATTCATAAATCGCCTGTCTGATCCGGCTGTTTTTCTGTAATTTCTGTGGTCCCTCATTGCTTCCTTTGCTTCCCATTCTTCCAATCCTGTCAGCCGACTGATAACTTTCATATTCCACATAATTACAAGCCTTAATCCATGCAATTTCATTTTTCAAAAATCCTAAATACTTTGCATCCAGAATTTTGACATCCCCGAATGTCTTTTTTACATTACTGAGACTTTTCTGCCATATTTCAATTTCTTTTTGTCCTTGGACAATTTGAAGCAGCTTCCCTTTTTCCTGACAAAATGCTCTAAAATAAGAATACAACAGTTTATCTATATTCGTTATTTTTACGTTTTTCTGTAATTCTGTTTTATCAAACAATCCATATTGGTCATCTTTATCAATCTGACCATATATATACTCAATATAATTTGTCAGACTTTTATTATAGGTGACCATCAATATTTTATCGCTCGCACCATAACAATAATTATCAAGCAAAAATGAAATTCTATGTACTGCTACTGTAGTTTTTCCAGAACCTGCTACCCCTCTAATGATTGAATGTCCCATGGCTGAACTCCGAATCAGTTTTTTCTGTTCCAGATTTAGCTGCATACCTTATCTCCTGTATCTTCAAAATATCATAACCATTCCCTGTTTGCACAATTATAATAATTGATATTCATAGTCTTTTGATAACTGTTCAGTATCTTCTTTGAAAATAGACATCTGAATAGTTACATCTTTTGTACTTTTATCTTATCATAACTGCTAGATGCTTTCAATGTCAGGTCTTATGCAATTTGTTACGTTCATTTTAAATTTCCATCTATTTCACAGTTTTTTCAAATTCTCACCACATATTTCTCACATTTCCTGGTTATATTATTACCTGTACAGAGCAAAGAGTAATTGCAAATAAAACTTTTTCTTTTTCATACTTTTGCCGGGAATCCATAAGGTTCCCGGCCTCCTTCTTTTATTCCGATATTTTTCAGTCCTATTCCATTAAATTTTCTTTTTAATATGGTTATAGATATTCAGTCCTTTTGTCTGTCCGTATTTGGAAATGATAGATCTGTAAATCTGCTGCTTTCTGTTTTTGTCTTCTGCATTTTTCTCCACAGTTGTGGAAACATAGTTTACCACTTCCTTTGGCATACCTGCCTTGTCAAGAACCAATACTAATTCCTGCTGTAATCTCTTTGTTCCGGCTTTCATGTCAATTATCTTTTGTTTTGGCTTTTTTGTATTCTGATTCTCTGATTGTTTGGCAGACTGCTTTTCAGATTGTTCATTCAACTGTTTTTCTGTTTTCTGATCAGTTTGTTCTGCCACCTGTTTGTCTTTTTCTTTACTGGTCTGTTTTTTTACCTGTTTCTTTGTCTGTATCTGTTTTCCGGAAATCTTCTCGTTTCTGGAGATTTTTACATTTTTTTCTGCCTTCCAGAATTCTATAATATGGTCAAATCCTGTATCTTTGCTGATTACAACAATTTTACATTCTTCATCCTGCCCTGTGCACTCTTTTCCTATCAGATATCCCAGATAAGATCCCAGATGCATATCTGCTGACTGATTTCCTGTCGGTACTTTATGCGTGATCAGTTTTGACTCTCCGTGATCATTGATAATATCAAGGTCTATTTTTCTGCTGTTATCTGTATAAAAAAGATTGATAATATCTGTTTCCCGTAATTTTTCGCATCCTTTGAAGCCTTCGCTTCCTACATTTTCATAATCAATTAAATAATAAGTTTTGATAATCTTCATCCTCTCTTTATTTGTTAATGTTTAGGCGTTTGCGAAACGCCACAAGCCGCATAAATACGGCAT
>ERZ1026903.844-NODE-844-length-12765-cov-8.222895_pt1 | contig 12765 bp, 13 predicted proteins | sample MGYA00380180_ERZ1026903 | MGnify/ENA primary metagenome ERZ1026903 (study PRJEB33269, sample SAMEA4719816) | human gut metagenome | biome: human-associated habitat; feature: organic feature; material: feces | place: Cameroon | collected 2013-10 ... | reverse complement strand
AAGCGGCTAACACAAACGTCATATCTTATGTTCTTATGTCCTTATGTTCTTCTGTTTTCCGCGTTAGCGGCAGATCTCATAACTCACAAACTATGAAGCACCATAATCTAATCTCCTGACTTCATCACTTTTCTGCGCCATCACATAGCGCATATTGATAAACGATGAGTTGCGTCATTTGATTGGGTAACGCATTGGTGAAGTCAGGAAATAAATGCACTGCAATATGCCGTAAAAGCGCACTGCATGCACCATAAAAATACACTGCCGCCTGCAACACGAGTGCAGACGGCAGTGTATATAAATTTCGGGGTTGTCTACACGCTTTTAGCAGTTGATTGTCAACGCGTTGACATACTAAAGTGCAGAGTGTAGGCAAAACGCTAAAAAATGATTTATAGGTAGGTGTGCAGGCATTGCTTGCACACAAACAAAGGCGTCAGCTGTGGCGCAGGAGCAGCTCGTGCTCCACCTCGTCGAGGGTTACACCCATTTGTTCGAGCATTACAAGATAGTGATACATCAGGTCGCCAGCCTCGTAGATGAAGCGCTCGCGATTGCCATCAACGGCCTCGATGATGCTCTCGGTACACTCCTCACCCACCTTTTTGGTAATGGCCTTTATGCCCTTGATGAACAAACGGGTGGTGTAGGAGCCTTCGGGCATCTCGGCATGGCGGCGACGCACAAGAGCCGAAAGCGAACGTATGAAGCCCTCGGCGGCAGGGGTGTCAAAACAAGCCGTGGTGCCACGGTGGCAGGTGGGGCCTATGGGATTGGCCTTGATGAGCAAGGTGTCGGCATCGCAGTCAACGTACATGTTGTCAACCATGAGGTAGTGGCCCGAGGTTTCGCCCTTTGTCCACAACTGCTGGCGGGTGCGGCTGAAAAAGGTGACACGACCCTCGCGCTGCGTCTTTTCAAACGCCTCGCGGTTCATGTACCCCAACATCAGCACACGCAGTGTGACAGCGTCCTGCACCACTACGGGCAGCAGGCCGTCGGCGCATTTGTCAAGTTTTATGTTGTCCCAACTTAATTGTTCCATATTTACAGTCTTACGGGTATGCCCTCGTGACTGAGGGCTTGTTTGAGTTCGGGTATGGTTATTTCGCCATAGTGAAATATGCTGGCGGCCAAGGCGGCATCGGCATGTCCTTGCGACAGCACCTCGGCAATGTCGTGCGCCGAACCGGCGCCACCCGATGCTATGACGGGAATGCGCAAGCCAGCGGTGAGGCGGGCATAAGTGGTGCACGGGTAGCCATGCTTGGTGCCATCGTGGTTCATCGAGGTGAAGAGGATTTCGCCCGCACCACGCTCCTGCGCCTCGTGTGCCCACGAGTAGAGTTCGCGGTCGGTGGACTGCGTGCCGCCGTGGGTGCACACCGTCCAAAGGGCATCGGCCTCGGCCTGGCCGGGTGCGAGCGGCTGGTGACGGGCATCGATGGCCACCACCACAAACTGCGACCCGTAGCGTGCGGCTATTTGGTCGATGAGTTCGGGGGTGCGCAGGGCAGCACTGTTGATGCTCACCTTGTCGGCACCGGCATCGAGCAGACGAGCCGCATCGTCGATGGTGCTAATGCCTCCGCCTACGGTGAAAGGTATGTTTATGCCGTCGGCAATGCGGCTGACGAGCTGCGTAAAGGTGTGGCGTCCCTCGCGTGTGGCACTGATGTCGAGGTAGACCAGCTCGTCGGCGCCAGTGCGGGCATAATGCTGCCCAAGGGCCACGGCATCGCCCACGTCCTGCAAGTCCTCAAAGTGCACGCCCTTTACAGTGCGTCCCTCTTTCACATCGAGGCATGGTATAATTCGTTTGCTCAGCATAATTGGTCAAGTGTTATACGTCCTTCGTAAATGGCCTTTCCCACAATCACCTTTCGCAGACCGAGTTGGCGCAGTTGCTCAATGTCGTTCATGCCCGATATGCCGCCCGACACGGTAATGTCAACCGTGGGATACTTTTGCTGCAAACGCACATAGAGGTCGGTGTCGGGGCCTTGCAGCATGCCGTCGCGCGATATTTCGGTGCAGATAACCTGTGTCAAGCCGTGTGGCACAAAACGGTCGATAAGGCTGTCGATGGTTTGGTCTACACTGTCGAGCCAACCATTCACAGCCACGAGTCCGTTTTTAACATCGGCACCGAGCACCATGCGCTCAGCCCCAAACTGGTGGAGCCATGCCTCAAAGAGTTCGGGTTTGGTGGCAGCCACACTGCCCACCACAGCATAGCGCGCCCCGGCCTCGAACACCTGTGTGAGCGCCTCGGCACTTTTTATGCCACCGCCCCACTCTATTTCGGCCCCCGGCACGGCCGCCAGCTGGCGCAGCGTGTCAAGGTTTTGGGGGGTGGAGGCTTTGGCACCATCGAGGTCGACCACATGAACGCGGTGCAACCCATGCGCCACATATTGGCGTACCATGTCGACGGGGCTGGCGTCATATTGTTTTTTCTGCGCATAATCGCCTTGCGACAGACGCACACAGCGACCGTCTATCAAGTCTATTGCGGGGAGTATGGTCATAAGCTGATAAAGTTTTTAAGTATGCGCTCGCCCACATCGCCACTCTTTTCGGGGTGGAACTGTGTGGCATAGAATTGCTCGTACTTTAGTGCGGCACTGAACATCAGGCCGTGGCGTGTGGTGGCTATGGTGTCGGGGCACAAGGTGGGGTAATAAGAGTGTACATAGTACACGCTGTCGCCACTGTGTATGCCGTCGAAGAGTTTCTTTTCAAGATTGCCAAGGGTGTTCCAGCCCATGTGTGGCACCTTGAACTCGGCGCTGTCGGGAAAACGGCGCACATGGGCGTCGAATATGTTCATGCAGGTGGTCAGCTGGCCATTGGCAGCGCCCTCCTCAGAGTCGCGGCACATCACCTGCAGCCCCACACAAATGCCCAGCACGGGCTGGCGCAACTGCTTGATGACGGGTATGAGTCCGCTCTCGCGCAGGTTGTGCATGGCCTCGGCACAATTTCCCACCCCGGGCAGCAACACGTGGTCGGCACGGCGTATGGTGGCGGCATCGGCCGTCACCTCGAATGTGGCACCCAGACGCGACAGGGCATTCTGCACGGAACGCAAATTGCCCATTTTGTAATCGATGATTGCTATCATAATGTACCTTTACTGCTTGGAAGTTCGTAACTGAACACGTTGCGGTGAATGGCCTGGCGCAAGGCGCGCGCAAAGGCTTTGAACACCCCCTCGATAAGGTGGTGATTGTTTTCGCCACGCGCCTTGATGTGCAAGTTGCACTGCATGGCGGCGCACAACGACTGGAACACGTGCTTGAACATTTCGGTGGGTGTGTCGCCCACATACTCGCGCGTAAATGGCACGTCCCACTGAAAGTCGATACGTCCGCCAAAGTCGAGTGTGACCATGGCATCGCATTCGTCCATGGGCAGCACAAAACCATAGCGGTCGATGCCGCGCTTGCTGCCAAGAGCTGTGCGCAGGGCTTCACCAAGGGCTATGGCCACATCTTCCATGGTGTGGTGCTCGTCCACCTCGAGGTCGCCCTTGCACACACAGTAGAGCGATATGCCGGCATGGTGTGGCAACTGGCTGAGCATGTGGTCGAAAAAGTGCAGCCCGGTGTTGACCAACGTGTCGCCCCCGCCATCGAGGTCGACTATCACGTGAATGTCGGTTTCGGCAGTGGCACGCTTCACCTCGGCACGGCGCTCTGTGCGGCGCAGAAATTCGGCTATGTCGGCCCAATCGTCGGTGGCAAGAGCCAGCACGTGCTGCTGCACCGTGTTGAGCATGGTGGCAGCCACTTCGGGCTTTTGCAACAATATGGCACGGCACCCCATGTTGACGGCCAGCTGCACATCGGTGGCACGGTCGCCTATTACATAAGAGTGTTTCAGGTCGTAGTCGTCCGTCATATACTCGGTGAGCATGGCCGTGCCAGGCTTGCGTGTTGGCGCATTGTCGGCGGGGAATGTGCGGTCTATATATTCGCGGGCAAAGGTTACGCCCTCGCCCTTGAGTGTTTGCAACATTTTGTTGTGAGCGGGCCAAAAGGTGTCTTCGGGAAAACTCTCGGTGCCGAGGCCGTCCTGGTTGCTTACCAACAATGGCAGGTAGTCGGTCTGCATCACCGAGCGCAGTCCGCTGATGGCACCTGGCACAAACTCGAGTTTCTCAAGCGAGTCAATCTGCTCGTCGGCCGGCTCTTTTATAATAGTACCATCTCGGTCAATAAATAATACTTTCTTCATACATATTGCTTTAAGGCATCTATTACGTTCACATTCTCGGCAGGTGTGCCAACGGTAATGCGCAGGCAGCCTTCGCAGCCTTTCACCCGATTGCGGTTGCGCACGATGATGCCATTAGCCACAAGGTGGTCGTAAATGGCATCGGCATCGGTCACTTTTACCAACAAGAAATTGGCATCGCTGTGATACACCTTCAGCACGCAAGGCATTTTGGCCAGTTCGGTGGCAAGCCACTGGCGCTGGCTGCACACCTCGGCCACATGAGCGTCGTGTGGCTCGGCATGCAAGCGCTTGGCCACTTCGACCTGGGTGGGCGCATTTACGTTGTAGGGATATTTTACGCGGGCAAAGATGTCGGCTATCATGGGACTGGCAAAGGCCAATCCAAGACGCAGGCCGGCCATACCCCACGCCTTTGAGAGCGTTTGCAACACCACCACGTTGGGGTGTTTGCTGAGCACGGTGAGCATGGAGGGTTGCGACGAGAAATCGATGTAAGCCTCATCAACCACCAACACGCCGCTGAAGTTGTCGGCCAAGGCCTCTAACTGCTGCAGGCTGAAAGCATTGCCCGTAGGATTGTTGGGCGAGCACACCCACATGAGCCTTGTGTTGGCATCGGCTGCGGCCAGCATGGCCGGCACATTGAGCGCATAGGTTTCGGCCTCGAGCGGCACCTCGCGCACGGCCACATTGTTGATGGCTGCCGCCACCGCATACATGCCGTAAGTGGGAGCTATGGCTACCACATTGTCGACACCTGGCTCGCAAAATATGCGGAAACAGAGGTCGATGGCCTCGTCGCTGCCGTTGCCCACGAACACCTGTTCGGGCGTGACGCCCTTGAGTTGTGCTATCTCGCCCTTCAACGCCTTTTGGTGTGGGTCGGGATAGCGGTTGACGCCATTGTTGTAAGGGCTTTCGTTGGCATCAAGCCATACTGATATGTCGCCACCTTTGTAGTCGTCGCGCGCTGTGGAATAGGGCAAGAGTTCCTTTATATTATTGCGTATGTACATGGCTATCGGTCGTTAATTCGCACGGTCGTTAATTCGCACATTGACAGCCTGGGCGTGTGCATGCAGGCCTTCGGCTTCGGCCATGGTGACTATGGTGCCAGCCAATGACTGCAAGCCCTGTTGTGTGAGCGTCTGGAATGTTATTTTGCGCATAAAGCTGTCGATGTTCACACCACTGTATGAGCGCGCCCAGCCGCTTGTGGGCAGGGTGTGGTTGGTGCCCGAGGCATAGTCGCCGGCCGACTCGGGCGAATAATTGCCCACAAACACGCTGCCGGCCGCAGTCACATTGGCCGCTATGTCCCATGGGTTGTCCATCGATATGATAAGGTGTTCGGGCGCATAGGCATTGCTGAAGTCGAGCATGGTGCCGCGGTGGGCAAACACCAGTATGCGGCTGTGGCTGAGCGACTGCTCAACAAGTTCCTTGCGCGGCAGCTGTGCGGTTTGGCGCTCCACCTCGGCGGCTACTTCGTGGGCAAAGTCCTCGCTCTGGCACACCAGTATGGCCTGGCTGTCGGGGCCATGCTCGGCTTGCGACAGCATGTCGGCGGCCACATAGCTGGCCTTGGCGGTGTGGTCGGCCATGACAAGCACCTCGGAGGGGCCGGCTGGCATGTCGATGGCCGTGTCGGTGCTCACAAGCTGCTTGGCATGGGTAACGAAACGGTTGCCGGGGCCAAATATCTTGTCCACACGGGCTATGCTCTCTGTGCCATACGCCATGGCGGCAATGGCTTGTGCACCGCCCACGCGGTAAATGTGGTCAACACCACAAGCATTGGCCGCATATATTATTTCGGGGGCGATGCGGCCGTCGGCACCCTGGGGCGTGCAAAGCACCACGTGCTTGCAACCGGCTATGCGGGCCGGGGCGGCCAGCATGAGCACGGTGCTGAAGAGCGGGGCGCGGCCGCCGGGTATGTAAAGTCCCACACGCTGAATGGGTACCGCCTTTTGCAGGCAGCGCACACCGGGTTGGGTTTCGACCTCGACAGGCTCGGGCATCTGCGCTTTGTGAAAGGCACTGATGTTGACAAGGGCTGCGTCGATGGCCTGTCGCACTTGGGGCGTGACCTGGGCCGCCAGCTGCTTGCGCTCCTCGGCCGACAATTCGATGTCGGTTATGTCGGCATGGTCAAAGTCGTGTGCAAAACGGCGCAGAGCTTCATCGCCACTGTGGCGCACCTCGGCCACAATGCTGCGCACGCTTTCTATCACCTTGTCGTCACTCGGGGCGTTGCGCTCGCACATTTTGTCCCATACGGACTTATCTGGATTGATGATTATTTGCATGTTGAGTGAGTGTTTTTCGGCAAACGTTTTTTAAGGTATCATATTTTCGAGATTGAGCACGAGTATGCCCTCTGCGCCGAGTTCCTTGAGGCGTTCAACCTTTTCCCACAACACGTCCTCGGCTATAACCACGTGCATGGAGCACCACCCCTCAGCTGCCAAAGGCAATATGGTGGGCGAACGCATGGCGGGCACTATCTGCACTGCCTGGTCCACCAGTGCGGTGGGTATGTTCATCAGCACATATTTGTAGCCGCGGCTGTTGACTATGGAGTTGAAACGGAACTTGAGTTTTTCGATATCGGCCAGCTTGTCACTGTCAAGTCCTTGACGGGCAATGAGGGCGGCTTCGCTATAAAAAACCTCCTCTACCTCGCGCAAACCATTCTGCACCAGGGTGCCGCCCGACGACACGATGTCGAATATGGCATCGGCCATGCCCACTGCAGGGGCTATCTCTACCGAACCGGCTATTTCGTGAATGTCGGCATGTATGCCTTTGTCTGCAAAGAACTGGCGCAACACATGTGGGTACGATGTGGCCACTGTGCGACCTTCGAACCATTGCAAACCGGGATAGTCCACCTCACGCGGAACGGCCAGTGATATGCGACAAGCGCCGAAACCAAGGCGCATCACCTCGTCAACCGCCATGCCACGCTCGGCCACCTCGTTAAGGCCTACTATGCCCACATCGGCCACACCCATGTGTACGGCCTGGGGTATGTCGTCGTCGCGCAAATAAAGTACTTCGATGGGGAAGCCCTTGGCACGTGCTATTAACTTGCGTTTGCTTTGTGCCACATCAATGCCGGCATCGGCCAGCAGGGCCATTGTGTCTTCGTTAAGCCGTCCCTTGGCTTGTATTGCTATACGTAGCATAGGCTGTTTAGTATTTTCGGTTTTGTATTAAGGGTGGTTCTAAAAATTCTGTTTTTAGAGTTCTGCTATTCTGAAATGTGATTTGCACGCTCTCGAAAGTGTCTTTTTGAAAGTTTGTTCGGTCACATAGCCCGCTATGCTCCCTCACAAACTTTCAAAAATACACTTCCGATAGCGCACAAATCCCTATTTCAGAATTATTAGAACCACCCTTAACTGGTGCTTGAAAAGGTTGTATCTGTAATAAATTGACTGCAATATTCGGCATTTTAATTGATATATGCAAGCATTTACACGTTTTTCTAAGACACGATGCAATATTATGCAGCATTTTTACAACATTCGGTTCTGACACCACACATAAAGGCGTATACCTTTGCTGCGCGGCGGCACTTGGCATGACGGCGAGGCATTTTGCCACCTTTCTCATTACGCTTTCCGAAAAAAAGTAAGACTTTTAACACACTTTTACCCCCCCGATTGCATTATTTACATTTAGTGCCTATATTTGCGGCATAATATAACATTATACACAGCAACTTAGGTTAAGAGAAGCACAATTCTATTACACATTTCAAACCATAACACGAATTCCTATGAAAAAAACTCTACTCGGAACAGCCCTGCTGCTTGCATTGGCACAGGCTCTGCCAATGGACGCTCAAAAGCAAGTGCGCCTCACATTCAACCGCGCTGGCGGCACGGCTGTGGGCAACGTAACTGTCAACGTGACGGACGAAAGTGGAAAAACCATCGATGGTGTGACAGCTACACTGCAAAGTATTAAACAAGGTACTGGCAATACTACCGAAGCTACAAAAACGGACGTGGCTTTGTTCAATACAGGGGCAGCGGCAAGTCACCCAGAAATTCTCTGCTGCAAATACAACAACCCGACTACCAACAGCTATCCCTTTGCCGAATTTGTTTTCAAAATTTCGGGATTGAACGACTTTAGCATCAACCACACCGACTTGCAAATCGCTGCGATGAACTTAAGTGGCGATTTCCAATTCAATAACTTGAACCGCTCATGCGATGCAAAAGTTTGGGGGGACGAAAGTTATAGCAACCTCATCGCAAGCATTGAAGACCTCGATGTAGACAAAAATGCCAATGTGGTCACCGGCACCAAAAATATAGGTGTGGATAACACCACTGATTGGGAAATCAAAAGTGCTAACACGACAACCATCACAAACGATCAATACCTTGTTGTACGCCTGACAAGAAGCACAATTGCTGGTTGCTTCTTTGGTCTCAAGCAAATCACGCTTTACAACGGTTACCGCTTTGCCACTACTGCCACTTCAAACATTGACAATGTGGCTACTTTCAGTGCCAGCAGCCCTGTCACTTTCAGCAGCGACGCTACTGCCTACATTGCCATCAACAGTAACAACACGCAAGTAACGCTTTCGCCACTCAACGGCGCACTGGCTGCTGGTCAAGGTGCCATTGTGAGCAAGGCTACAACCGGCGACATCTATGCCTATGTGAGCACCGAGGCTACTGACAGCCGCAACAACCAACTCGTGGGCAGCGGCGACGCCACCAAGGAACTCACCGATGGCAACTACTACATCTTTAACAAGCAAGGCAACGATGCTGTATTCTCGCCACTCAACAATACCAACACCACGCTTGCTGCCAACAAGGCGGCTCTCAAGACCACTACAACTGGCGTCCAGGCTCTGACTTTGGACTTTGGCAGTGTGACGGGCATCAACACCACCACAACCGCCATGCCTGCCACCAACGCTACCTTCGACCTGTCGGGACGCAAGGTGAGCGGCAAACTGCCCGCCGGCCTGTACATCAAGAATGGCAAGAAGTTCATCATCAAATAACACTACAAACCACTCAATATACGCAAGCACATGAAAAAGCAATATAACAAGCCCACAGCCTCTACCATCAACCTTTATGCTGAGGAGGCATTGCTCACAGGCAGCCGCACTATCAATATCTCTGACACCGGCGTAGGTGCCGACGCCTCACTCTCAAACAAGCAGGCCTGGAACAGCTCTGCATGGGACAATGCACAGGACGACGGCGAATAAATTGCTCTCACGCATACGGCACTGCTATACGTCTTGACCGATAGCATGCCAACATGTATATAACACACTATAACCCGCAATAATGCCGTCGGTAACGGCTGCATTGCGGGTTATTTTATGTTTTAGAACACCTCAACCGGCCATACGCCACCTACAACGCTTGGTCAATCAGACTAAATGCGATATATTTGCATTACTAAGTAGGTGGAGCAGAGTTATTTTACACTGAAAACGCACGCCTACTTACATACCACCCACACAACATTTTGACAATTATGAAACTGAAAAAGACACTGCTGCTGACAGCCGCAATGGTTTTCACTTGCTCAACAACTACCCTTGCAGATGACGGGCACACTTTTCCCGAAAAGGGGAAGGTGTATGTGATACACCGCAACAACGACAGTAATTCGTACATTTACGAGAACGGCAGCAAACTCCACGCTGCACCAAAGACCAATACGAACAAACAATATTGGCAATTCGTTCCCACCGAAAAGGCTAACTGCTACTACATACAGAACGTGACATCGAAGCGTTATGTACAAAGTTCGAAAACACCAGGTGTGAGCCAACAAATCAAGGTAGGCAACACCCCCCGTTGAGTTTGAAATCAAACCAAATACCAACGATGGGGCTGGCGCATTAAAGGGTTACTATTACCTGTGCAGCACCGACCAGACTATTGACAATACCCAAGACGGCACACTCGGCCTCAACTATGCTGGCGGACAAGGCCAGGTAGTGGCATTCCACATTCGCTACAACCGCGGCAACTCGTATTGGGACATTCAAGAGTCTGCATACGACTACGAGGCACCGGCACCCATCGAACGCTCAGAATACAGCAAGCGCCTGGGCATCTACGTACTGCCCTGCGGCGACAAAGGTGCGGCGTACCTCAAGAGCTTGAGCATTACCGGCGAAAATGGCAATGTGACCAACGCCCTCAACTACACAGCCAGCGCACAGCCCAGCAACTATTACAACATGGTGCGCACCGACTCTGCCGAGGTAATAAAGGGCAAGGCCTTCAACCTTAAATACGAGGCTGAGGGCATGACATCGGACTACACCGTAACAGCATACTTTGACTGGGACAAGGACGGTGTGTTTGAATCTAAACATGAGTTCCTTAGCGACAAGAGTGGCTATGCCGAAATTACCGTGCCTGCCGAGGCCGCCGAGGGCAAATCGCGCATGCGCATTCGCGTCAACGATAACGGCCTTGATGATGCCGACGACGATGTGAACGGTGCAACCTACGATTTCCAGATATTTGTAACAAACGACCCTACCGTCACCAAGGTGAACGACATCGTGGCCAACAACGGCACGGCAAGCAGCGCGGCCTACGGCATTGACGGCCGCCGTGTCAACCCCAAAACACACAAGGGGGCTTACATTCAAAACCGACAGAAGAAGATTAAGTAACAACACCACTCCTATTATATACATATATTACAACATACTATGAGTTATACCAAGCAACTACTTCTGGGCAGTGCCGCCATGCTGGGCATGGGTATGCACGCACAGCAGGCGAGCAAGCCTAACATCATATTTATTCTTTGCGACGACATGGGTTATGGCGACTTGGCCTGCTATGGCCAGCCCTACATCTCGACTCCCAACATCGACCGCATGGCCAGCGAGGGTATGCGCTTTACACAAGCCTACGCCGGCAGTCCGGTGAGTGCCCCATCGCGCGCCACACTCATGACAGGCCAGCACACAGGACACACCCATGTGCGTGGCAACAAAGAGTATTGGAAAGGACGTCCCCAAAAGACCTACGGCGTGACCTCAGAGCCCGACCGCGTAGGTCAGGAGCCTTACGACACGGCACACGTCATACTGCCCGAAATAATGAAGGCCAACGGCTACACCACAGGTATGTTTGGCAAATGGGCCGGCGGCTACGAAGGTTCGGTGTCTACCCCGAAGACACGTGGCATTGACGAGTACTATGGCTACATCTGCCAGTACATGGCGCACCGCTACTTCCCCAACTTCCTGAATCGTTACAGTCCACGTCGCGGCGATACCGATGTGGTGCGCATCACCATGGACCAGAATGTGCAATACAGCGATGGCTGCACCAACCCCGACTATGCCAAGCGCAAGCAGTACTCGGGCGACATGATACATCAGGAGGCACTTGAATGGATTGACCAGCAATCGGCCGACAAGCCTTTCTATGGTTTGTTTACCTACACACTGCCCCACGCCGAGCTGTACCAGCCTAACGACTCCATACTACAAGCCTACTACGGCAAGTTCTGCAACGACAAGACCTTTGCCGGTGTTGACCGCTACCATGCCACCGTCAACACGCACGCCCAGTTTGCGGCCATGATTACACGCCTCGACGCTTATGTAGGCGAAATTCTCGACAAGCTCAAGGCCAAAGGGCTTGACAAGAATACCATTGTCATATTCTCATCAGACAATGGCCCGCACGAGGAGGGTGGCGGCGACCCCGACTTCTTTGGACGCGACGGCAAACTGCAAGGCAAAAAGCGCTCATGCCATGAGGGCGGCATACGCATTCCGTTCATTGTGCGCTGGCCTGGCCATGTGCCAGCTGGCAAGGTGAACGACCACATAATGGCCTTTTACGACATTATGCCTACCTTCTGCGACCTCATCGGTCAGGACAACTACACCGAGCGTTTTGGCAACAAGCGCCTTGCCAACGACTACTTCGACGGCATTTCGTTTGCCCCCACCCTGTTAGGCGACGACGCCAAGCAGCAGGAGCACGACTTCCTGTATTGGGAGTTCCACGAAACCAACCAAATGGCTGTGCGCAAGGGCGACTGGAAACTCTATGTGGAGCGCGGCAACTGCAAGTTGTTCAACCTTGCCACCGATGTGCACGAGGATCACGATGTGGCTGCCCAACACCCCGACATCGTGAAAGAACTGGTACAAATCATCCATGAGCAGCACACCACCCCCGATGTGAATGAGTTTAACACTGTGACGATACCGCAATAAGCCGTTTACATACATTTAATTAGCAAAAAGCACTGAAGAGAGAACAACATTCTCTTCAGTGCTTTTTTGTGCTTGAAGAAACGCAAGCACGCGTCCCGCGTCGGGCATTAAGGGAAAGGCTCACAGACAGGCGTGTAATTAGTACTGTCTGTGAGTCTTTATTATTAGTGTATGAGTCTTTGCCTTAATGCCCGACGCGGGACGAGGCTGCTGATAAAATAGCGGTTTATAGAGTTAAGTCTTCCTTTTCGAGCCTA
>ERZ1026903.839-NODE-839-length-12801-cov-12.802919_pt1 | contig 12801 bp, 8 predicted proteins | sample MGYA00380180_ERZ1026903 | MGnify/ENA primary metagenome ERZ1026903 (study PRJEB33269, sample SAMEA4719816) | human gut metagenome | biome: human-associated habitat; feature: organic feature; material: feces | place: Cameroon | collected 2013-10 ... | reverse complement strand
AAGAGTACAACAAGAAGCTTGATGAGGTCAACAGGGAAGCCCTCACCTCTATGCGTGACTACTTGAAGGAGTATGGTTCACTCTATCAGCAGAAGCAAGCTATTGCCGAGGAGTACGAGGAGAAGATTGCCAAGGCTCAGACGCAGGGCGAAAAGCTCTCTCTTCAGCAACAGAGGAAGAAGGAACTCCAAACCATCGAGATAAACGCCATCAGGCAGAACATTGATTGGGGAAGCATCTTCGGAGACTTCGGTGCCATGTTCAAGGAACAACTGGAGCCTACCATCAAGAAGCTGCAGGAGTTATCAAAGAGCACTACAGACGTTAATGAGCAGAAGACCATACAGGAACTTATCTCTAAGCTACAAGGCTCTGCCACCGTCTGGGATAGCGACATCTTCAAGAAGGTATCTGACGATATCAACACCTATCAGTCAGCCATGCAGGGCTACATTGACGCACAAGAGCGAGAGATTGAAGCCACGAAAGCCGTTACCAAGGCACAGGAAGACCTCGCAAAGGCTAAGAAGGGCGGCGACAAAACAAACATCAGTAAAGCGGAAGAAAACCTCTCTAGAGCACAGAACGTCCTCGCAACCGCATCAAATGATGTATTGACATTCGGCTCCTCTGTTCAGAAGGCAACCTCAGACTTGCAGACATCTGCACAGAAGGCGGTCTCTCAGTTTCAGCAGCTCGAAGAGGGCTTGCAAGGTCTCACGTCGGGTTCGCTCAAAGGCATAGGAAACTCCATCCTAGGGCTTGACAAGCTTTTCGGTGGCACGATGCAGAAAGACGTTGCCAACACTCTTGCAAAGGGCATCCAAGGGTTGCTCGGCAAGGACAGCAGCGCAGCCAAGGCTCTGACGCAAGCTTTAGGGGATAGCGGTATGGCAGGTGAAATAATCTCAGCTATACTCGGAATCCTCGATATTCTGAAAGATGGCTTCGGTACTCTCATCAGCAACCTCATGGAGACGGTCTTTGGCGCAGTAACGGGCATACTTGATGATGTTTTGTCGGGTGACATCGTAATGAAGCCATTGAAGAGCATCGGGAACAACGTTTCTCATATCCTCAATACGCTTTCATTCGGTGGCTTCAATAGTCTGTTCGGTGGAGACGGAAATGCCAAGAAGGTCAATGATACCATCGAAAGGCTGACAGACAGAAACACCCTCTTGCAGCAATCCATCGAGGATTTGACTGACGCAATGGAAAACTCCTATGGCTCCAAGGCAACCTCATACTACGAGCAAGCCTACAAGAATCAGAAGGAGACGAATCAGAATTACCTCGACATCGCCAAGGCACAGGCAAGCTATCACGCTTCTCACGGCTCATGGAACCGATATTGGAGCGGCTTCAGTAGTGACGAGATGGATTGGATCAAGAAGAACGTCAAGGCAGATTTCAATGGCGACCTCTTCTCTCTCAGTCCAGAGGAAATGAAGCTCCTCCGTGGCAACGTTGCCATTTGGGAGCACATCGAGAACACTGGTAAGGGCAACTATGGTGGACGTCTGACAGAGAAGCTGAATGACTACATAGACCAAGCGGGCAAGCTGGATGAGCTATCAGACAAACTGAAGGAAAGCCTTACTCAAATTTCCTTTGATAGCATGAAGGATAGCTTCGTATCAGACCTCATGGATATGAGCAAGTCTGCGCAGGACTTCGCAGACGATTTCGCAGAAATGATGCAGAAGGCTCTCCTCTCCTACTCCATGGAAGACCTCATCAACGGAGACTTGAAGAAGCTCTATGATGATTGGGCAAAGGCTATCAAGGACAATGATGGTAAGCTCACAGAAGCAGACATAGACGCATTCAACAAGCGTTACGATGATATAGTCCAGGAAGGCTTGAAGAGACGTGATGATTGGGCGAAGGTGACAGGCTACACCGGTTCTTCATCCTCATCACAGACCGCAACAAGCGGAGGATGGGCATCTATGGGGCAAGATACCGCAGACGAGCTGAATGGTCGCTTCACCGCCCTGCAGATTGCAGGTGAAACCATTGCTCAGAGCATGACTACCACCATTTCACAAATGGAGAGCATCGTTACCCTCGGAATCTCAACCAATGGCGCAGTATTGGAGATTAGAAACATGATGATCATGACAAACAGCTATCTCGAAGACATCGTGAAGTATTCAAAGCTCACATACAATGACTTCGGAACCAAGCTGGATGATATGAACAGAAGATTAAAGGATATTTGACCTCTATAGGCTTTTCGCTCGTCAGCCCTTACAACTACACTCGACAATAGCAAAAGCGGCTCACGGCGAAGCATATAAGGTTATTTAATGATTAAATAGTTATGCTTAATGGACAACTTTACATCAATGGCAAGGATGCCTACCTTACGTGGGGCATCTTTCTAGACGAAACCGCCCTCAGTACGCTCATGACCCCTGCACCAAACAAGGAGTTCATCAGCAACAAGTATCGCTCAAAGGACGGCAAGTCGGTTATCAAGCACAATCCTAGATTGGATGAGAGGGAGATAACGCTGGCATTCAATATGACCGCCAAGGACTCAGATACGTTCATGACGAACTATGCTAGGTTCTGCGAGGAGGTTCTTGCCAAGGGAGAGCTGGTTATCCGCACCAGATTTCAGCCTAATGTGTGGTATCGGTGCATCTATCTCTCCTGCACTCAATTCAGTCAGTTCATTCGGGAAATGGCGAAGTTTAGTCTAAAGCTCAACGAGCCAGACCCTAGTGACAGAGGTGAAACAAGTAAATATACAAGCTAATGATTCAGATTAAAAGAAATAACAAGGTATTCTTCACATTAGAGGACTTCGGCGAGGGTTCTAAGCTGTCATATCAGCTTATGGACCACCACTACATCATCTTGAAGTTCACTACGGCTACTCCTATCTATTTCGAGATTGGGGACTCCGTGGAGATTCCCGACTTCGGCTACTTTGAGCTTACATCATCATACTTCCCTAAGCACAATGATAGTGATGGCTACGACTACGAAATGCAGATGGATGCCTACTATATGTCTTGGAAGAATAAGCTTTGTAAGTATCGCCCTCAGCACGGAGCCAACGAAACCTCCTTCAAACTCACCACAACAGTAAGCGTACACATGAATGTCATACTTGGCAACCTAAAGGCGCTAGGTCTTACGTACAATGGCAAGGAGTTCTCTGTTGACTACACTACGTACAACAACAAGGCTTTCGATGTTCAGAAGAGATTTTTGATCGAGTACGGCTCCATCAGTATTCTCGATGCTCTCAACGCCATCTGTTCCGAAGACGCACTCAACTGCGAGTGGTGGATAGATGGTTCCATCATATACCTTGGATATTGCGAAATGGAAGGTCAGACAACATTCGAGCAAGATGTCAATGTTCTGTCTATGTCCTATTCGGAATCTAAGTCAACTTATATCACGAGACTGTACGCATTCGGCTCAGACAGGAATATCCCGAAAGGGTATTTCACTGGTGCCGATGCGGACGTCACCACAGATGGTGTTGCTACCGATTACCTCATGCTTCCTAACAAGGAAGTAGATAGTGATGGGTTCTACGCCAAGGATGGCTACCTGGAGAACGTGAATGTCGTGAAGAACGACAAGCAGGCTATCGAAGGTGTCGTGATGTTCGAGGATGAATATCCAAAGGTTGAATGCAGGGTGAGTAGAATCAAGACCTACGATAGCACCGTTGAGAACGATGATGGAACGAAGACCACTCAGACCTTTTGGCAGGTCGGTTCAACGGACTCTTTCGCTGAAAGCTTTGAAGCTAGTTGGATAAAGAGCAACTTCACTCTAGGTATCAAGTTTACTAGCGGTGCTCTCATGGGTATGGAGTTCGATGTCAGTTTCAAGATTATCGACAAGGAGAACTTCTTTGAGATAGTGGCTAACGACACTTACGGAAGAACACTCCCCGATAATGTTATGTGCCCGAAGGAAGGTGATAGATTCTTTCTGTTCAACTGGGACGCAACCAAGATTACAGACACGGACCTCATCCCTACTGCTCAGTTGTCTCTGTTCGATAGAGCGAAGCAGTACTATCAGAAGACCATGATCAGTAACTCAAACTTCACCTGCACGATGGATGGTGACAAGTTCTACAATGATGGGACATACGATTACCATCCTCTCGGTGAACAGGTAAAGCTGATTAATGATATGTTTGCGCAGGTGGATGCGGATGGCAAGCACTACCGAAACTCTCGTATCATCGGAATGGAGATACCTTTGGATATCCCTTACGACCACCCTCAGTACACCGTAGGCGAAAAGGCTGCAACAAGCCGGTTGGGTAAGTTGGAAGACAAGGTTGACTCCATTAAGGTGAATGGAATGCAGATAGGCGGCACAGGAAGCGGTAATGGTGGAGGTGTCTATGTAATTGGCATGAACGATACCACTCCTGCATCCGATAGTAACGTTTATTCTGCTAGACGATCGAGGATGGAGTTTCTGTCCAGGCTCTATGATGGAACCGCAAAGGGTACAGTTACCTGGGAAAAGGTGCAGAAATTCATGCAGGGACTAATCGCCGAAAACTCCTCACAGTTCAAAAAGGGTGCGACATTCGGTGATTTTATCCAGGGAATGCTGTTGGGAACTGGCGGAAGAATCGACGAACTCGGTAATGCGGAGTTCGAGAGTATCGTTTCAAGAAGTTCAATCATAGCGAAGGAACTCATCACCAACCGACAGACGGCGATGGAAAGCAACTTCGTATTCACGGAGAGCGGTCTTGTCGATAAGGTGACAGAGAATAAGCCTGCAACGGAAGGTGATAACATCACGTACGACTTGAAGCTTCAGAAGCGATGGGACAACGACTTCACTGCCTTTAAGGAAAATGATGTCATCCTCGCATCGGTAAATACTCTGGAGGCTGACGGAAAATATTACGACATGTGGATGAGAGTTCTTTCTGTCAATACCGTCACAAACACTATCACTGTAGTCAGTTATCCGGATAACGAAGTCCCGAGCAAGAAGAATTACCCCCCATGCGAGCTGGCCAGGCTGATACGTTGGGGTAACGCCACGAACGAAGACAGGCAGAGCTGCTGGTATATCTCATCATCAGATGGATTACTTGTTTGGCTCGATCATGTTACCAAGCCTATCATTGACAAGACGAATTATTCCGTAGCTATCGGTAAGCTTCCTGATGCCCTGTCGTTCATCTTCGCAGATTACCCTCTGGCCGATAAGCGTGACGGAGCGTTCTATGCCAAGTATCTGGCTGTACAGAATATCCTCAGGACGGACTACCAGGGTAACGTAAAGCAGGATGTTGTTGACAGAGGGAAATGGTCGCTTGAAGTAGCCGAGGGTGATAAGCCATACCGATGCACCGCCACAGAAGTCCATGATGTTTGGCACTACGGGTGCAGGTGGAGATGCCTGGCTGACAAGACAACAGACGAGCCAAAGTATGCAAGTACAGGTTGGGCGTTCGTTGAGGGTAACCCGGAATTCAAGGTAGAGATGACTTCTGACCAAGGGTGGGACTTCGATAGCGACGAGATTTCAAGACTCAATAGTGATGGTTTGTATGACGTATTCACATCGCTGTCATTCAAGGCGACACTCTACAATCGCGAGATAAATGATTTCGTCGAGGCTAAGAGAGTAACATGGACAAGGGACACCGGCAACTCGAAGGAGGATAACGCCTGGGCTATCGAACATGCATCGTCCGGTTTTAACGTAAGCATCACATGGAAAGACCTCGGTACTAATGCTGACGAGAGATGGAATTGCAGATTCAAGGTTGAGGTAGAGCTTATTAACGAGACTGTGCAGTCTGACGGGCAATCATCCCAATTCATGGTTAGTTCCGACGAGATGACAATATTATAAAACTTTAAAAATAAAGAAATTATGGTAATGGTTATAGAATCAGAGACCAGGAAATTCAGAGTCAAATATACTCCACTGGACGTGAGTTGCGAGATTATAGCTTTCGGTGGTGTTGCTGACCGCCAATCGTACAATAGTCGTGATGGCGGTTTTAGTCCGGACTACACGAAGACTCACCTGTGTCTCTTCCCGAAATGTAATGCTGCGAATCCGAATAAGGAAGGAAGCAGCGAGTGCATCAATGATAAGCTGACTAGCGTTGCATGGTATGAGCTTACCTACGATTCTACGAAAAAGAAGTATGTAAGAGGCAAGAATATCGTAACCAGCGACGAATATCAGGTAATAAGCTCTTCTGCTGATGGTCTTACCGCCGGAATGCTGATTGTAAAGAAGAACTCTTCTGTAAATGATCCTTTGCGATTTGAGTTTGAGGCATCGTATGCTGATGACCGCACCAAGCAGATTATCAGATATCTGGCACAGAAGTCTGTCTTCTGTGATGATACGGAGAAGCCCGTTCCTATTCTTCACGTCTCCCCTACTGTCGTGGACTGGAATCCGCTTACAGAAGTAAACAATATTACGTTTGAGGCGATGCTTACAGACGGCAAGACAGAGGTGACAAACAACAAGAACACCCGTTTCTTCTGGTATCGCAAGACCAACATCAAGGGAGACACATATTCGCTAGAACCGATTACAGGCTCAGCCGATAAGGACATCGATGTTGTTTCACTCTCGACCAAAACCGCAATCGTTGACGGAAAGGAAGTTACCGTATTCGGCAATCAGCTTACAATCAACCAGGATCTTGTTGGGGATGCCGAGTATTACGTGTGCAGGGCAATGTACAGGGTGGACGGACTTAAGTCTTCCGATACGCTCAATGACCTTGATGCAAAGGAAGAGTTGGCCGTGCTCCGAAAAATGCCACTATACAAGCCGTCTTATTCGATGGTTGGTGATACGGATGACGAGGATATGAAATACATCAATCCTAAGGCATCTGTTGCATACAGGAATACGGAGGTAACGAATGTCGAGGAGTTTTTTAAAATCAGATGGTACACGAAAGCTCCTGGTGATGCGGATTTCAAGCTTGCAGCAGAAGGTCTGAATCCACAGATACCTTTCGTAGATGGCATGTCGCTCAAGATGACAGCGGAAGATAAGGGTGCTACTAAGATTCTCGTTGATAATAATGGAAGTTATCTCGTTGACGAAAACGGCGCTTATCTTGTAACGAAGTAATTGTTTAATAATTAAATTAAAGGTTATATGGTATATTATATTAAGGTAACACCTGAGGTGGCAAAGAGATTTTGTAACCTCGCTTTGAGAAATACGACAAAGGATGGCAACATTCTTTTGTGGATGGGCGACCTGGACCAGGTTCCCGGCGATACACTGAAGGAACGTGCAGCCTACGTTGGCGGTGCTCTTCTTGATGCGAATAAGGCTAATAGTGAGTATTGGGGCACGACTGACGGTTACGAGGAGTGCTACACACCTGAGCACTATGGCGGAAAGCCAAGAGTCAACACGGATAATGCTGATGCCGGCAGTACGGATAGCGCAGATGAAAGTGGCGATACGCAGCCTGGAACCGGTCAGGAAAGTTCGGTAGATAGCGAGTTAAACGCAGATACAAACACTAACGAGCAGGAGGGTTAATTATGGATAACAACAAAGCGAGTGCGGTCGGTATAGTAAAATATACCAAGCAGGGTGGAACATACTATATGAAGATGGTCAGCGATTTCGGCGACATCTCACAGAAATACGCATCTTACAATAGCGACACCAATACTGCCACAGGAATCACACCTGATTTCACGAACGACAATCAGCAGCCTACTATCGAGGCTTACATTTCAGACAGCCGAAAGGCTGCTGAGGTTTATCCGAACAACGCAAAGTGGGTTGTGAACAGCGTAGAGCTGCAATTCGATAACGCGGGATTATCTACAACGGCATTCAACGGAGAGACCGGACATTTCAAGAGAATAAACGCTGTATCAGGTAAGACGAGAGCTGGATTGAAAATCGTCAAGAACCTCGTTGTTCCGTTCGGTTCAGCCCCAGTATCTGTAGAGTGTACAGCAACAGTCGCTAATGGTCGTGGTTCTACGAAGATTACCAACTCTTACACAATCCCTATTTCGGAGAACACCTCTAATGGTATGAACGTCCGTATCTCGGTAACAAACGGAGGTATCCTGGATAAAGATCATCAGAGGGTTGTGCTGACCGCCAATATTGACAATACCGGCGGCGGAGAAATCTCAAGTCCTTCATATAAATGGGAGGCAACTGACGAGAATGGAGAGTTCCAGCCATTTGAGCCTGCAAAGACCAGCAAGTCAATCGAGGTAGCGGTTGGCGATGTAGATAACGCAAGACTTTACAAGGTTACTGTAGAGGGCGTCGGTTCGGACGTACAGAAGGTTGAGGACCACACTGACGAGCTTAGAATCGTCCCTGTTCCAACACCTCCTGAGGAGGAAATCATAGAGGGTTCTAACGGAAGCATATCTTGGGCTCCTCAGCTGTGGAGAGGTGATACCCTCGTATCAAAGTTCGGCGACGGAAAAGCAACATACTCTATGAAATTCTACAGCCCAGTTGGTACGCCAATCAATGTGGCAACGGATTTTACGATTACAGAGAATGAGGTGTCTCAGAATGGTGGCGCAAACTATGTCATAACAGGTAAACTTGCATAAAATATGGAAGTAGCATCATATACAGGAACGGTAAAATATATCCGTAATGGTAAAAACGGCGAGGATGCGGTCTCTTACGAGATCGTACCCTCTACCAGTGCCTTGTCTGTTGATGCGAACGGTAATTGGGCTAGCGGTACTGTACTATGGGATCAAGACAAATCTTGCGCAGCTGTCAAATGCTATGTATATAAGGTGGTAGGTTCTAAGCGAGAACTATGCAAGGGAACCGTGTTGTACTACACCGCTGAAGGCTCTAGGGTTGCGAAGTATATCTTTAATAATGGCGTTTTTAATGTTTATGTAGGTAAGTCTGCAAGCGTGATAGATGTATGCGTTTATGCTTTTAACATGGCAATCGGCAAACCGGTTGGCGACCCGCTCGCCATGACAAGCATCACCATCAATCATGACGGAACAAACGGCAAGGATGGCGCTTCGGTCACCTGCCAATACGCCAGTAGCGATACGGGGCCTTGGCATAACGGCTTTGAGCAGGGCACGGACTTCTATATGCGTGTGAAGACCGGCGACGGAACATGGAACGTGATGCGTATTGTTGGCGAAAAGGGAGCCGATGGCGTAAATGGTAGTTATACTAAATACGATTTTGCCATCAGTGCAAAGGAGACTACTACGGACGTTAATACTCAGCCTAGCGACATCAAGAGCACAGACTGGCAAGACGCTCCGCTGAAGACTACCGTAGCGAAGCCATTTCTGTGGTATCGGGTTACCCATTATGACAGTAAAGGTAAACCAGGTACTCCATCGTACGTACGCATGAACGGAAAGGATGGAGCTAACGGCACATCTATCAACATCAAGGGAAGTCTGGAAAATCCCGGCCAACTACCTACATCGGGAGCAACCCTGGGTGACTGCTATCTGATAGCAGGCGAGCTTTGGGTGTATGTGAACGAACAGGAAGGCGGGAACACAGACAACATGAAGTACGGTTTCGTCAACTGCGGCAGTATCAAGGGAGAGCCAGGAGAGAATGCCACCCAATACTATTATCATATAGCCTGGGCGGAAAATATCACTAAGGATGCAAGCGGAAAGATTACAGCTACCGGTTTCAGTACAACGGATCCAGCTGGTATTGGCTACCCGTACATGGGTGTATGCTATACTACTAGCGCAAAAGATCCGGGTACACCCGACTCCTACAAGTGGGTGAAGGTGGAAGGTAAGCCTACCGTGTCTTACGAAATTCGCCTTGATACAAATTCCGTTACGGCAGACGGCAAAACAGGCAAGTTCCTTTCGAAGGATTTAGGATGCTTCCATTTCGTCAAACATACGGGCGACAAATCGGAAGAGTTAGGTAAGGTGTTTGAAACCGATAACTATATTATCATATATGTTGGCTATGACGGGAAAACAGTTGAGTATAGTTTGGGTGATGGCTCGGATAACATATACGACAGCCTGATGATGAATACGGAAGAAGAAGCTGTAAGCTTAATGAAGTTCTTCTGGTATGATGCTCCTGTATATGTCAGCAACGGAAATGATAAGGACTATGATTACGTTGAGGAACTTAAAGCTACGCAGGGAATCCCTACCGAGCACATGAATTTGAATATCTTGGCAAGTGCGGTATTTACCGTTATTCGCCAGCCTATAGACGGCGAGCGTGGTAGCGCAGGTGCAATCTGGAGACAGCACAAGGGTTTCGTTGATTCATCAGAGACGGAGCCATACGAGTATATGGCTGGCGGAAATGACGAGAAATTCATCGATGTTGTACTGATAGGCAAGATTTGGTATCGATGCATCAGTATATACGAGTCAACCGGCACGACTGATACGAGGAATACTCCTGGGTCGTCCGAATTCGGCAAGTATTGGTCTGCTGCTGACATGAATATGACTTTCATTGCAACCGATTTCCTTCTTGCAGAGAATGCCACGATCAACCTATTCGGGTCTAACGAAATCAACCTGTATAATTCGAATGAGAATGGCAAGATTTTCGGCTCATTCAGGGTTCCTAACGGGAATGGCGATGATTCCGCTTACGCACTATGGCTTGGTGCGGAGACCGGCATAGAAGCTCCGTTCTCGGTGACGAATAAAGGATATCTGAAGGCTACAGATGCTGAGATTTCAGGAACCATCATGGCGAAAGGTGGAAGTATAGGCGGATTCAAGATTAACGAGGATGCCCTTGGTTCCAATAATGGGTACAACATGTATCTCACGAACAACTTCATACATTTCGGAAACTGGGGCGCTTTCTTTCATTATGCCGGATATAAAATCAATCTCGGATATCAGAATCGTTGCGGCGTGGAAGTCAGTTCTTTCTCTAGCGATACGAACAATATCAACGTTGGAGGATACTTCCATGTTACAGCCAACTCTGAAAAAGACAAAGGTAGTTATTGCGCTGCGCTGGAATTGGCGAGCCTTTGGGCAACCGGAGCAGGTGATATCGATATGACTGATGCCGAAAAGGGCAATCATGCGATACTTATACGGAATGGAGACGTTGCGGGCTTAAGACCGTCGTTCGTACGTATCAATAAGAGCAAGACGCTCTCCTGCTACAACTACAATATCGAGTGCTATAACGCAAAAGATATAACCCTCACCTTGCCAGATACAGAAGGTATATGGGGACAGCATCTTGTCGTGATTCAGCGTGGAGAAGGAAAGGTGATTTTTACGTCAACCTGCAATATTCACGACCTCAATGCCAAAAAGGACGCGAAAACGTGGTTCTCGGGAACCAGAGGCCAGGTAAGTTATTTCTGGTTTAACGGTACTGAGTGGTTGGTTAGATATATAAACAAATAAATAGGTAAATATGAAATACAATCTAGACAACGTAGAGGTCTATACCTCAATCGACAAGTCATCTTGTCAAGTAGCGAATCTCCGAAAGGACATCGCGAATCTTGTGTATAACCGTGGAAACGGCTTGGGTCTCGAGGGTACTGCCCTTGCAACCAAGATGTGGAACGGAAATGCCGAGACGGAGTATAACGAGAGAGAGACGGAAATCATCCGCAAGCTGGTGGTTCAGAACTGCGCTCCATGCGTAATTGATGCGGTTATCGCAATCATCGGAAACGGAGAAGAGAATAAGTAATTTTGAGTAGAATTTTTAAAAAGTAATAATTATGGGAATTCAGACAAAGAAAATGAGTGAATGGCTTGCTGCTAACGGTCAGGCTATCACTAACGCTAGTAAGAACACAATGATTGAGGCTGTTAAGGCGAATTCATTGCAGATGTACGACGGCATATTCGTCATGTATCATCGTAATAGTGACGGCCACCCTTTAGCAGCTAGAGTAAGCGACTGGCCATCGCTCCAGTCAGGCGGTCAGATTGCCGACGGTGTGTTGCTCGTAGAGGGTGGTAAACATGTTGTCATAGCTCCAACCGAGTCAAGCACAGTACTTCCATGGAGTTCTAAGCCAACCAAGGTGACAGGCTCGGACGGAAACGTTTCAAGCAAGGGCGATGGCGTGAATATCAGCGGCGTAACCACTACAGGTGATAGATTGACCGCGTTTGCGGATTTCGCCGGTAAGACCAATACCGATGCTATCATCAAGGCAAGTTCGACAACAAACATTACAAACACCGATGCGTATGCTCCTGGATTCTGTAACAATTATTCTCGTGCAAACACAAACGGTAATGGTTTGCTGGCAGGCAAGTGGTGGCTGCCATCACTCGGCGAGCTGGCTATGATTTGGGCTAACTTTGACAAGATTAACTACGCCTTGTCAAAGATTAGCGGAGCAACCCAGTTGCAGAAGACATTGTACTGGTCTAGCACCCAGCTCTCGGCTGATCGCGCTTGGCGCTTGTATATGAGCGACGGCAACGTGGACAGTAGCTATAAGTTCTATCAGTGCATGGTTCGTCCGGTTTCAGTATATCAACAATAGTTAGTAGTTAGTTCTTTAATTCTCCCACGCCCTTAAAGGCGTGGGGGTAACAAGTTATCGAAAGAAAGGTATTTAAAAAATGGCAAAGATTGCTACTTTCAAATTGTTACTTTTTATAAAGTTTAACACAAAAATTCTCGAAAAAGCATTGTTTTTGCGAATAAAAGCGTAACTTTGCAGTACTTTTCTTATTATTAAAAATGAGGAACTAAGAACAAATAATAAACCAAAAAACAAAAGGAGAAGAATTTATGACTAAAGAGGAAGAAGATGAAGTCCATCGG
>ERZ1026903.833-NODE-833-length-12851-cov-67.062754_pt1 | contig 12851 bp, 9 predicted proteins | sample MGYA00380180_ERZ1026903 | MGnify/ENA primary metagenome ERZ1026903 (study PRJEB33269, sample SAMEA4719816) | human gut metagenome | biome: human-associated habitat; feature: organic feature; material: feces | place: Cameroon | collected 2013-10 ... | reverse complement strand
CCCGCATGTAGTAGGCAGATAAATTGAGAAATACTCGGTCAGTGCTTTGGTAAAGTCAGTCTTTCTCATCCGTCTCACCTCCAACCGGAATAATGCCAGCAAATGCTCTGTCAAGTTTTTGGGACAGTTCTGGGAACGAAGCAACCGTCAGGTGAATATACCAACAGGTTTCACGGTAACTTTTATGTCCTAAATACGCGGCAAGGCGAGGAACGATTACCATGGGATCATATCCCTCAGAAAGTTGTTTTTCCAGTGTATGAACTGCAAATGTATGCCGAAAATCATGCACACGAGGGCCATTGCCGGTGTGAGGAATATTGCATACGAATAGCAGCTCGCGAAAATTATCATAGATTGTTTTAATAGAATAATGGCCATAAGCAGATGGAAAGAACCATTCTCTTTCATCTGGTAACTGAGCGGAGTAGTTTCGGAGATACTCTGTTACGCTATTGTGGACAGGGACAATTCTATCCTTACCGCCTTTCCCGTTGTGTACAGTAATAATGCCTGTATCCAAGTCGACATCCTTCACTCTTAGCCGGAGCACCTCACCTATACGAAAACCGCAGCAATATAAAAGCCGGATAACCGCAGGTATGACCAGATGCCTTGTTGGCGCATTATTCCTGACCGGCAGATTATCTGCTGCATATAATAATCGCCGTATTTCTTCAACGGTAAATATATGCGGGGTAAAAGTCGAACTGTTCTTTAGTTTGCTGGTATCCGGAACATAGGAGATTCCGTCCTGCGTGTATGCAAATTTTGCAAAAGCACGTATCGTATTATGTCTGACTATTTTCGAACGGTTTGAAAGATATGGCTTTAATAAATCCCATGCGTCAATAAGCTCTTTTGTCACCACGGGGGCATCCGAGAGTTCCTTTGAAAGGCAGTCCAGTTCCTGCATATAATAGCCGCAATGCACTGAGGTATGTCCCTCATTTTGCCGAGATTCCAGATATTTCCATATCATTGGCGCAAGCTGGCTTGTGAAGGTGAATTGTTTCATAGCAGTCCCTCCAAACTCAGCGAACATAACCGCATCTGTTCAATATCGACCCGCAAGTAGGTTTCTGTTACACTGATGTTACTGTGACCAAGGATTTGGGAAACATCCTGCACAGGAGTGCCTTTTCTCAGCATATTTGTGGCGAACGAATGGCGGATAGTGTGTACGCCTGTGTGCCTCTTTGTTGGGATGGTAATCCCTGCTCTGCGCAAATACTTATGAAATTCCGAATTGAAATTGTTATGCTCACCCAATGGCTGAAACGGTGCGTTATTGCTCAGAAAGATAAAATCCGAGGAGGACTGTGGACGGCCATCTTGCAAATAAGAAATAATCGCCATACCTAGTTCTTTGCTGAGTGGCAGACTCAAGGCGTTCCCTGTCTTCTGCTGAGAAAGTGAAATGCAGTTTTCCTTCCAGTTAATATTTGAAAATTTGAGTCCCACAACGTCGCTTATCCTTAGCCCTGTTCTTGCAAGAAGCAGAAAAATCGCGTAATTCCGCCTTCCAACTGGATTGGCAGTATCGATGACTGCAAGAATCTTGTCGATTTCTTTAGAACTCCATACCTGTGGAATCTGGGGTGCAGTGCGTTTGAAGTTTGGGAGTCGAAGGGAATAATCCAAATCCGTATATTTGTGGTCATAAAGCCAGCGCAGGTAAGCACCAACTTGTCGGCATCTTGCTCTACGAACATTCATGCATATTTCTGAAGCATTGCTCATAGCCGCGGAAAAGCAGTTGATAGTCTCCGCATTTATGCTTTTGATGTTCTGTGTGTTTGATGAACGAATAGCAAGCAAGAAAATCCTCAATGCTGCTAATGTGTTGTCCATCCACGATCTCGAAAAACTCTGCATTTTGCAATAACTCAAGTAGTCGGAAAAAAACGTATCGAAACAATCGTCATCAATAGAAGCAACGCCATAAACTTTACGGCGGCACACTGTTCCCGTGCGAAAAATCTCGTCCAATGCATTCATGTGACGCCGTGCATGGCGCATTCGACCGTCAAGAGTCTGATCTATAGAGTAGACATCGACTCCGAAGTATTGAAGCAAAAACTGCTCTGCAGTTTCGCAGCTATAAGCGGGAGAGGCTGAATACGAAAGAAATCTGTTCCATGTGGCTCTATAAAACCCAAGAGTACTTTTCTTGTAACCCTGGCCGAGTAGCCATTGCTCGGTCTTTTCCATCAATTCCTTGATTGGTATTGTTGCTTCAGACATTATAAAACCTCCTGATGTTATTAGCAGAGCATTGTGTCTCTACATTATGTAGAGTATCACAAAAAGTCACAGGCTAAAATACAAATGAAATCAGGAGTTTCAAAAGGAGCGTGCAATTATGCTACACATAACATATAACTACGCATTACAGACGATACAGGCGCTATCCCGCCAAGGGTACACGGCCTCGATGGTGCCGCCGACAACTGCCTGCTCGGCTTCAAGGGTGTGTTCAATGTCGGCTTCGCGGGGGTATTTTCCGGGTTCAACGATCAGCACTTTCATCGGCATCCTCCTCATCAGAAGTTTCTTTCAGCGCATTTTTCTGCTTAACGGTCAGCAGCACGATACCTGTCGCAGACGCAAGGGAAACGACCACAATAGCCAGCAGCGGGAAACCATCTCCTGTCTGCGGGAGGGTCTGCACCTTATGCGGCGTAGGCGCAGGTGTAGGCGCAGGGGTTGCAGCGGGCGTCGGCTGCGGTGTGGGAACAGGCGTGGGCGCGGGGGGTTCTTCGCGGGGCGTGGCTTCGTCTATCATCTGAATTAACCGCTTGTCGGCGCGTGTCCATTCGGCATCCGCATTTTCGCGGACGAACAGGCAAACATTTTCGTCTGCCTGCTGTACCTTAAACTGCACCGATTCGGCAATTTCAAAGCCAGCCGGGGCGGCATCTTCGGTCAGGGTGTAGATGTACTCCTTGCTGTCGTCCGACAGTTTGAGGGAATCATCCGAGATGGGAACACTATGCGTTTTGTAATCTGTCACCCAAGTGTCAATAACTTCGCCGTCTACATCACGGATCGTCAGCGTAGCGCCCGGCAGCAGATTACCAGCAATGTCGGTCTTGTCGATATCCAGTACCGGCGCGTCCTGCATGACAATGGTTGAACCATTCATTTTCGACCAGTCATCGTCCGTTTTTACATACACCTCATTGACCTGCTCTGTACCTTCCTGCACCAGCTTGAACACGATGCTTTCGGCTTCGGTGTAGCCATCCGGGGCGCGCTTCTCCGTCAGGGTGTATTCCTTTTCCAGTTCCAACCCGCGCACAGTGTGCGACGTTTTTGTGGAAGTCCAGCCCTCCACCAGATTGCCGTCTGCATCGCGGATTTCCAGCTTTGCACCGGGCAGTTCCTTGCCGTTGGTGATGTCCTGCTTGGAGATAGCTACGGTGGTGCGCAGGTTGGTGTTTGTACCATCCACGACTTGCCACGCGATTTGCTGACCCTCGTAGGTGAAGGCAACTTCCATAGGGGTGCTGTCCAGCAGGTAACCCGCAGGGGCGGTGATTTCCACAATGCGGTATCTGCCGCTGTTCTCGCGGCTGGTGCTTCGCGGACCTGCAGGGTCAGTGTAATATTCACCGCGAATCGGCACATCCACATCGAACCAAGTAAAACCGCTTTCGTTGGTGGGGCTGCTTTCTGCCAGCTTTGCACCGGCGTCCAGCAGCTTTGTACCGTCCGCGGAATAAATGTCATCCACGGTGTAGAGTTCATACACCGCACCGGGCAGATAGGTCAGCGCCTCGCGATCTTGCTTGTAAATGCCTACACCGATTTTGCTGACTTTATCGCCGGGCTTTTCAGGAACAGGCAGCACCCGCGCATTTTCAAACACGAGAATCTGTCCAATCTTGTGGGCATCCGAGGCGTCCTTGACATTCACAATGCTGTACGAACATTCCTTGTCGCCGTCCTGCTCGTGGCTGACAATAGTTTTTGCCAGCACAATGTCATTTTTCTGGTTATCCCAGCCGAATTCCACAGTGTAGCTCTGCTGGGTCATCACAAAGCCATACGGTGCTTTGACCTCGGTAATGGTGTACTTACCCAGCGGCAGGGTCACGGTGACTTCGCCTTTGGTGCCATCATGGCTGACCGTGAGGAAATCATCGGTGGCCTGTGTGCGGGTGGGGCTGAACCGGACTTTGTCCACCTGCCCTTCCGCGCCAGTAGTAACAGTAGCGACAAGATCGCCGGATTTGTACCAGTAAGTGCCTTGGCGGTCTGGTGTGGCAATGTCGGCTACAGCGTGAATTTCGTACACCGCGCCTGCGAGGTTGTCCTGCGTGTAGATGAACTGTGCATCTTGGTAGTCGGTCAGCACATTGCCCAGCTTACGAATGGTAAGCTGACCGAGTGTTTCGCGATTACAATATTTCTCGGTAACGATGTACTCATCCATGTCGTTGGTAGCATTGCCCACGACCTGCCAAACACGGTCGGACTTGATTTCAAACTCCACCGAGTAGGCAGGATCGTTATAGTATCCTTCCGGACCTTGCAGTTCCTCAATCAGGTATCTGCCCAGCGGCAGTTTTTCGGGTGTTTTCATAAGACCGTCTGCATCGGTGTAGAACACATCCGTTTTCTTGGTGGCGCTGCCGCTGGCGGGGTCGATCATGGAAATGCGGGTCTTGCGGTCTTTTTCGTCCAGCCGATACAGCGCAAAGGCTGTGTTGGCGATTTTGACCGCCTTGCCGGTTTCGGTGTCGGTCTTGATGAGCTGCAAATAGCCTTCCAGTTCCTCGTCCAGCACGTTAAAAGTCATATAATTGTTGCTGGGGGTGGTGACGCTGCCCGCAGGAATCGTGAATCGGCTCTGCGGGCTGTTGGTGTCCACTGTCACGATGAACGGATCGCACTGGAACACATCCTTGGGGATGGTGGTTTCGACGACAAGGTGTTGCCCATAGGGCAGCCCTTCAACGCGGAAAATGCCCTCATCGTTCGTGAACATTTCTCCCAGCCTATATTCAGCGAGCTGATCCGTAGGCATCCAGCCGTTGCCTCTGCCGTTGGCGTAGTCGCCGTCTGCGGTCAAGGTCGCGTTATAGGCGTTGACCGTATCGGTGCTGCTCTCGAACATATTGGCAATGGCCTGACCCTCGGCGGTGAAATCGTACTTTAGTGTGGCGTTATCGTAATTGTCCTTGCGGTAGGCGTCCAAAATGCTTTGCGCATCGTAGCTGCCATCCGGGTTCTTCTTGAACTGCGCCGCTTTGCTCAGTTTGGAGATGCGGTAAACAGTAAAGCCAGCATCTTCCAATTTCAAAGCAGGGCTGGGCTGACCGGTGGTCGAAACCAACTTCTGCAAACTAAAGCCGGATTTCAGCACTTCGTCTTGGCTCTCCTGCTCGGAGTGGATCTGGTAGGTCGATTCATCCGCATAGGACAGGGTTTTGTAATGATTGACCTCATCGCAGAGATACCCTTTGGCGTAAGACAGATAGTACCCATCCCACGCTTTGCTGCCGTTCAGCTTGCGGCTCTCGGCTACGGCAGAATACTGGTTATTGTAGATGTAGTCATTGTACTCGTTATTCTTCCGCGCCAAATCGCTGTACTTGCCGGTGCGTTCCAGCTTCTTGTTTAGCTGTGGATACTTCCCAGTAACATACAACTTGCCGTTTCCGTCAATGGGCAGCACCAGCCCTGTGGCGCGTTCCACGAGGTAATATCTGCCCATATACAGGTTGGCAAACGCCAGTTTGCCGTCAGTGATTTTTGCAGAGGCTATCAGCCGGTCTTTTTGCAAAATGGGCAGGTAATCGGTATCCCAGCCGCCGTTGGTGAGAACCGTCGTGTGCCAAATGGGTGCGCCGCTGGCATCGGTGATTTTCGAATAATCTACGACACCCGAAACACCATCCGGATGTTCAATGGTGTCTGCGGCATACAGATCGTACACAGCACCTTCCAGCGTAGTATCTCCGTTGCTGCCCGCAGCCAGATACCGCGCGGCGTCCAGATCCACTTTCGTCAGCAGAATATTGCCGAGGACACGGTCGTTCTGCATCTTGTCGGCATTGGCGTGCATGGTGTAGGAATCTTCGTTGTTGGCAATGCCGGTGGGGTCTGTGGCGTAGGTCTTATCCGCATTGCGGCTGCCAAAGGTGATGGTGACCACACCCTCACCGGTGTCGATAAGGGTGCCGCCGTTGTTGGTCGTGCTGATGTCGGCGTTATAATCCGCGTTTCCCAGCCAAATCATCTGGGCGTCCAATGATTTGGTGATTTCAAAGGCATACGCCCGCTTGCCCAGCACGGAACCGGCTGTGCCGGGAGCGTTTACATCCGTCCAATCACCGTAGTACCCGCTGGGTGCGCGGCTCTCCACAATGACAAACTTGCCCTCATTGCGCTGGGTGTAATAGATATTGTCAGAACCATTGGCATAATTGCTATGGTTGATGACCTTATAAGTGCCGCCACTCTGGCGTTCAACTTTGTACCGATTGTACCCGCCAAACGGAATATAGCACTGCCGAACGGTGTCCCACTCGAAAATCTTAAACTCAGCATCACCCTTGATGCGCTGCTTGGTTTCACTGTCGATTTTGTCGATGCTGACTTTTACCGACCATTCATCGTTCTGCATTTTATAGTCATTGGAACTATTAGCCGGAACAGTAATCGTCTGGTGGCTGCCCAACGCACCGGGCGTTGAATCAAAGCCATGCGGGATGGTGATTTCATCGTATGCAAAGGTGATGTTCGCAAGCTGCGCCCGCGCCGAGGCAATAGCGGCATCTACCATGCCCTGCGCTTCGTTCTGCAGCTGCCCGATGGCCGCATTCTTGGCAGCTTCTGCTGCGGCGTCTGCTTCTGCTTGGCTGGTGAACGGTCCTTCCTGCCCGGAAAGCGTACTGGTGCTGGTTTTTGATACCTCGTAATGCACCGTCCATGTGGCAGAACCGTCGCCGCCGTTGAGGTGAAAACTGTCATCCTGTGTGTGACCGCCTGTGGTAATGGTTTGTGCCCCGGCAGGGGTCATCTGCCAGCTGCCGCCGTCCACGCTGCCGCCGGTCCGGCTGGGCGTGACGGTAATGACCGCCCCGTCCACCTTTTCCAGCGTGTTCAGCTGGACCTTGTCGGTGTTGACAGTGAATGTCAGATCAAAGCTTCCGCTGGCGCTTTGCGCAGGAGCTGTCCATGCAGCGGAATAATACTTCGGTTCCGGAACACTCGGCACATCCGGGATCTCAGTGCCGCCCGCAATTTCTTCACCGACCAGCGCCACAACCTGCCACGCATACCCCGCGGGCGGGTTATAGATGTAGGTGTAGTAGCCGTTTTCCCCGGACTGCGCATCTGTACCGTTTACCAGTTCTTCTGCAGCAGCAATATAGGTCTGCGCCGCGTAGCTGTCGGGATAGTTTTCCATGATCCACTGCTGGGTTTCATCGTAAAGACTGTCAAGGATGTCCGGCTGTTCTTCGCCGCCTTCAGGATCATCTTCAAGGCTTGCCACAACAGGACGGTCATCCAGCATATCCAGACTCAGCTGGCCAAGACCACCCCAGATGTTGACCTGGTTTGCATAGTGGTTGCCGGGGGTATACTGGCCGGGTTCAAGGCGGGACACATGAGAGAAGCTGTAGGTGGGGCAGCCCTTGGGCTGGCCGTTCAGGCCGTGGCTGCAGCAGTAGGCTTCCTGACCGTTGAACCAAATGAGCCATGTGCCGCCCTCCTTGGCAATACTGGTGATTTTGCCGGTGGCATACGGCGGAGTCGGTCCTGCAGCATAGGCGGCAATGCCGTCATCGCCGGTGTCGGCATACATCTGTGTGGGTGTAGCATCCTCGCTGATCTGTACATGGATAGCTTTTGACTGCGAACTGCCGTCCGAATCCGTATAGACAAGCTGCGCCGTAAAATCGGCAGAGGCTTTTACATACAGGCCAATGGCTGCCGCCGACTGCTCCGAGTATGTCTGGTGCAGGATTTCAGCCTGCTCCTGCTCGTCTGCCGGGATCGGCTCATAATCGGTGGAGAGATAGCTTAAAAGTTCTACACCGTCCGGCAGTATGATTTCGGATACCGCACCGTCTGCCGGGTATTCGACCTGCGCCAACAGCGGAACAATGGCATAGTCTGTACCGGGAGTTTTGCCGATTGTGACCGTGTTCTCATCTGCGTTCAGCGCATCGGCATCCATATGGGCATCTACGCCGTCATACAGGTCAGAAACCCACGCGGAGATACCGATTTTTGTCTCGCCGGTTGCCACGGGCAGACCCATGCTGCCAAGGTAACTGCCGGTAGGCGCGTCCGGCAGATCGTTGTACAGATTTTCAGTAATCTGCGACAGATTCGGTGTCAGGACATTGGCTTCAGCAGTTTCCGGTGTGGCCGCTGAAGCTGTCTCCGGCGTGGCTGAGGCATCCTCTGCAAAGGCGGGCATGACCGCGCCCAGATTTGTGAGCGCAATCCCTCCCGCCAGCAGCAGCGACAAGCACTGCTTTATTCTGTGTTTGTTTTTCATACGAGTTTCTCCTTTTTCTGCAAAAGAAAAAGCCCGCTGCGGGGTGCAGCGGGCTTGGTTAGCGTTCGGGAGCGTGCTTTTTGGGGCGCGGCGCGGCTCTGGCTTTGTAGGCTTTTCTGTGTTTTTCGTCAGCATCATAGAACTGCTGCGGAGAGATGCCCGCATCCAGACATCCCTGCAAAACAACCGCATTGTAACAGCTGCTGACCGGGAGCAACTGGTCGCGGTACGGTGCGTTCATCGTGTAAACCATGATTTCGTGCGGTGCGCCGTCTGCATCCGTGACCGTCATGCCCTCCTTGTCATAGAATGTCGGGTAGCCCTCGTAACAGTCAAGCTGAGATTCGTCATGGTCGGTGACAGACCAGATCAGTCCTTCAACGCTTGCGCCCTCTTTGGGCAAAATCGTCAAGTAGCCGCGCCGGAACGCCAGCTCATAGCCGTCCAGCTTGGCGATACCCACCACTGTTGCTTCGGGGCAGCGGTAAGCCATCTGCTCAAAATTCAGATTGGAACCATAGGCAAAATATTCTTTTCTCGACATTTTTTCTCCTATCTGGTCTCGTCTGTGCGGGACCTTGGTTGGTTGCTGGGATATAGCGACTTATCGTGCCGCCACGCCTTGTCACCGGGCAGATTCTTCAGCAGGTGCATACGCACATTTTTGTACTCTGGACCGATCAGCCCCAACCGCAGCAGAAAGGTGCGGAAGGTGAACGCCGGGTTATCCCCGATGGGCGTTTTCCGGAACTGCGTGTACTTCTGGTTGATGCCCTGCGCGGAGATTGCCATAGCCAGAATGATGTTGGCTTTGACTTCGCCCGCATGGAGCGTGGAGTTGAACAACCTCCACTCGACTGTGCCGTGGTAGAACACGGAATGCAGGTTCAAGGCGTGATACCGGCTCTGGTGGTAGTGATAGTCGCTGCCATCCCGCCCGCGATACCAGCGGTCTTTCAGTTGATCCATACTTGCACCGCTGGGCAGCTTGCGGATTTCTTCCAGAATCGGTTCATCCACCGCCTGACAGTAGCTGTCGATGCGGGCAGGGTTTACTTTGAGTGCTGCAAACAAAATATCCTCTTTGGAATACATGATGGACAGCACATTCTTGAGGCTCTGCGGGGTGTGCTTGCTTGCATCCACATGGACGTGCATTCCGCAGCTGTCGTTTACGATGCCGCCTACACGGCGCAGGGCGCGAACAACCTCCTGCAGCTTTTCCATCTCGCTGTATTCAAGTTTCGGGGAGTTCAGTTCGACCTTGTAGGTTTCCCCGATAAGAACAGACCGCCTGCGGCATTCGGGATGGATACTGCCGTCCCGGACGATTTTCCACTCTTTACCGTCCAAATCTTTGACGCGGTAGGCATCGTAGCCACCACCGGAATGCTCTGCGCGGGTGCCAAATAAGTCGGCCAGCGTTTGGGCTGCCGTGGCGCGGTTTATCCCGGTCAGTTCGATTTCACAACCAAAATACTGGTCTTTGAAATCAAGGGGCAAGCGCCTCACCCCGCAGTTCTGCGTCCATGGCTGCAATTCTCCACCCGATGGCCTCTACCACGTTGACTGTTACACCGTTGCCTGCCTGCTTGTAGGCTTGGTTATCGCTTTGAATGGCAAGCACCGTGTCAATGCGGTCGTCTGCCCAGCCCTGCAGGCGCAGACATTCGCGCGGCGTTAGGCGGCGGATACGCCCCTCACATAGAACACCGGAGGATTCCCCGCGATGCGTTCGGATACCGTTGCCGACTCTGGCGTTTACGCACCGCGCCACTTCTGTGACTTTGGGGTCTGGGTTCAGGTCAATAAAATTCAGCGTACCTTGTCGGCAGCCGGTGGTGAGGGTGTGGGCAATTTGCTTGCCCACCCGTCCGCGCCGAGTGTTGACAGTGGCGTAACTCAGATCGATGCTGTCACCAACTTCCGCAATCTGATAGCCGGTCTTGGTGGCGCACTTGATGGGAACGCCCACTTCGTACAGCCCGGTCTTGCCGCCAAAGCCGCCCGGATTGGCAGCCAGCGTACAGCTTAATCCTTCAGGGGAGTAGACGCGTTCTCCTTGGTGACCGCCGTGGGTTTGAATAAGAGAACTTCCTGTTGTTTCGGTGAAAGGAAATACTTTTCCTCTACATCGCTCATCAAGATATCCGACAATGTACACGCGGTTTCTTGACTGGGGGACGCCGAAATCTTTGCTGTTAAGACATTGCCATTCCACACCATACCCCAGTCGGTCCAGCGTGTTGAGGATTGTCGCAAATGTCCTGCAGTGGTCATGATTGATGAGACCCACCACGTTCTCAAAAAGCAAATACGGAGGCTTCCGGGCTTCAGCCAAGCGGGCCAGTTCAAAGAAGAGCGTTCCTCGCAGATCTCCGAATCCTCTGCGTGAACCGGCGATGCTGAAACCTTGGCAAGGAAATCCGCCGCAGAGCAGTTGGAATTCAGGCATTGTGCTGGGGTCGGCTTTTCGGGCATCTTCAATGAACCACTCTCCTTCTGTATCAAACAGGGCGTTATAGCTGCGATTGGCATATTTGTCGATTTCGCAGTGTCCCACACATGCAAAGCCCCCGGCACGGGTCAGTCCTTCGCGGAAACCACCGATGCCGGAGAACATATCTATAAATCGAATCACCGATTCGATAACGAAAAAAGAGGCAACCAATGCTGGCTGCCCCTGCTGGTTAAGTATGTGATTTTCAGTATTGTGCATCTACCTCCATTTCGGTGCCATCTGGTTCGCAGGAGTCGACATCAGCTTTTTCCTCCGCAGCTTGCTCGGTCGTAATTCTTTCGTAGTCCTTTTCCGCTTCATCCAATTCTCTTTCAATGAGATGTACCAGAAACTCTTTCTGGCTCAGTTTGCGGTGATAAATTTGCTCGTACCTCGCAAGAAAGGTTTTGATGCGCTGGAGAAGTTCCTCGGATACCTGAAATGCTAACGTGCGTGTTGCCATGTTGCTGACTCCCTTCGGTTTCTGAAAAAATGTGGTTACGGCCTGTTCAATGAACTGCGATGTGGTGATGCCCTGTCGTTCCAGTTCATCTCTGATTTGCTGGTGCAGGTCATCCGGGATGGTGACAGTCAATTTGCTCATAGGTGCGCTCCTTTCTGTGTTTGCAAAGCAAGCATACCACAGCGGCAGAAGCAAAGCCATTCACAAGAACCAACGACAATTCATTGAATTTTGCTATCAAAGCAGCCATAACCAACAAAAACTTGGTGCATGGGAACCACCCCCTCTAAAGTGTAGATAAGAAATTGAGCGCGGAATCTGGAATTGCATCGTCCGGTGGCAGACTGGGAACAGCAGTGGCTATGCTGGCCGTCTGCAATTCCTCGCGCACCACCTTGCGGATGCTTTCTTCCAGCCTATCCGTTTGTTCTGCCGCAAGGATGGCTTGTACCAGAAACTCCTTGCGGCGGGCTGACGGCATCTGCTGCAGCAACACCCATGCGCGGCGGTGTTGCGGGTCGTTGAGGTTCGGGCGGAAAACATACTGCGGGCGTTTCATACCTCGCTTTTACGGCGCGACACGGCGGTCAACGCGCGCTCGAACCCTACTGCGTTCACCTTGTCGTCCAGCAGAAAAATCGTCTTACAAAGGTCGTCTTTCGGGCTGAGGTGGCGGCTCACCACCGATGCGCCGCCGCCCAGCAGCACGGCGGGGATGGCGTGCAGGTCGAAGCCAGCTTCCATCGTGGCAGAAAGCAGATGCTCTGTGTACTTGCGACCCTGCCGGTTCACAATGTCGCGCACTGTCTCGCTGACCGTGCAGGGCTGGCCCGCCAGCATATTTTCGATTTGGGCATCCGTGAGGGACAGCCCGGTTTCCCGGCGCACCTGCTCCCGGATGTCATCCACGCAGCGGATCATGCCGAGTTCAAGGCTGTGGGCGGTGTCGGCCACCGGGATGGCGTTGTCGATGCGCATAAGGTCCACCGTCCAGCCGCCGAGATCCATGAGGAGCATAGAGGGTTCGTCCTGCAGCAGTCCAGTTTCGGTCATAAGGGCAGCGTAGCCTTGGGGGAAGATGGCAACTTCCTCGATGGTAATGCTGTACTCCACGCCCTCGAATTTGAAATTCACGGGCTGGTTGCTCCGCAGCAGATAATCTTTGAACTTGGGTTTGTCGCGTCCGAAACTCGTCAGCGGCAGACCCGCCGCAATGCGCACAGAACATTCGGGCGGCAGACCGCGCTGCCGGATTTCTTTTGCAATCGCTGCCAGCGTCAGCAGGTAGTAGTTGTCGTTCACGGTCTTATCCCGCTGGATAGGCTGCCGCCCGGAGCCACAAACAAAAAAGCACCCGCCAAACT
>ERZ1026903.824-NODE-824-length-12908-cov-3.327317_pt1 | contig 12908 bp, 9 predicted proteins | sample MGYA00380180_ERZ1026903 | MGnify/ENA primary metagenome ERZ1026903 (study PRJEB33269, sample SAMEA4719816) | human gut metagenome | biome: human-associated habitat; feature: organic feature; material: feces | place: Cameroon | collected 2013-10 ... | reverse complement strand
GCCGGTTCAGGCGATCGAACTTGTTCTTATCGGTTTCGGCCATGCCTTGGCCGGGATCGTGACGTTTATCGAACAGCGGATCGGCGGGGTCGGTCCAGATGCGCTCGGCCACAGGTTCCCATTCCTCGATGGAACGCGTGCACTTGGCGCACAGGTCGCGCGCGCTTTCCTTCGCCTGCAGGTCGGTGGAGTGGGCGCCGGCGGTTTCCACCATGTCCGCCAGCACGTCCCGGTTCTCCAAGATGGGGCAGGGACGCAGCAAGTTGTCGTTGAACGGCTGCCGCTCATAGTACTGCATGAAGATCGGAGATTTCAGGGCATCGAGCAACGTCGTCTCGCGTATGTTCGCGTTGGCGTAGTGCGCGAACACGCACGGCTCCACGTCGCCGGCGGCGTTGATATGCAGATAGCGTCGTCCGCCGGCGATGCATCCGCCCACGAACTCGCCATCGTTTTGGAAGTCGAGGGTGAACAGCGGTTTCTTGCTGCGCATCTCGCGGACGAAGCGGTAGAGGCGTTCGCGCTGGTCGGCTTGCACCATGAGTTCGACGGGCGCGTCCACGCCTACGGGCATGTAGGTGAATATCCAGGCGAATAGGACGCCCTGGCCGATCATCCAGTCGAAGAACTCCTCGGAGGCGATGGAATCGGCGTTGGCTGACGTGTAGCAGCACGAGACGCCGAAGGGGAGCCCGTGCTGTTTGAGCAGGCGCATTGCCCGGACGACCTTTTGGTACGTGCCCTCGCCGCGGCGTCCATCGGTTGCTTCCTCGAAGCCTTCCACGCTGATGGCGGGGATGAAGTTCTTCACGCGCAGCAAATCTTGGCAAAACTCTTCGTCTATGAGCGTCGCGTTGGTGAACGAGAGGAACGAGCAGTCGGAATGCGCTTCGCAGAGCGCGATGAGATCCCGCTTGCGCACGAGCGGCTCGCCGCCGGTGTAGATGTACACGTAGGTGCCGAGCTCGGTGCCTTGGCGGATAATGGAGTCCAGTTCGTCGTAGGAGAGGTTTTCCTGGTGACCGTACTCGGCGGCCCAACAACCGGTGCAGTGCAAGTTGCAGGCGCTCGTAGGATCCATGAGGATGGCCCAGGGCACGTTGCAGCGGTGCTTCTCGCGCATGGTCTCCTGCTTTGGCCATGCCATGAGGTTGCCGTCAACGAGGAACGTCTTGATGAAGTCGTTGCGCATCACGGGATTCAGCTCGAGCAAGCGCGTGATGAGCTGGTACCAATTGCTCTGCTGGTCGATAGCGTTGCGGAAGGCGGTCCTCTGACTGGGGAACAAGTCGGCAGGTGCTACCTTGTCCAGCATATCCATGATCTTGGTGGCGTTGCGCTCGGGGTCTTCCAAGAGATAATCGAGCGTCTTCTCGAAGGCCGCGTGCTTGATCTGATCGGTTGCCTTCATCGCTTCCTCCTCTAATGCATTGATTGTTCCACGAATGCCGAATAATCATCTTACGTAGATTCCGGTAACGAAATGAAGAAGGGCGATCGCCAAGTTGGAAACGAATGGATCTATCTGGGTGTTCTGCAGAGGATCGGGTTCGATCAACTTAGCTGGAAAGACGACGGCTTGCGACGGCGCGGCACCGCAAGGCAAAGGATTCCTGCGGTCTCGACGGCGAACGCGATGGTCGAGACTGTGTGCTTTTGGTTGCTTCAGAGGGTTGGGGTTCGACCGGATTTTGCGCTTCCTTTATACTGGAGCGGTTGTTGTTTTGAGTATCTCGAATGGGCCGGGGCGGCGCCATGTTCCGAACCTGGTCAGGTCCGGGAGGAAGCAGCCATAAGGGACCGCTGGCGAGCGCCCCTGCCTATTCGAGATACTTTTTTGTATCGGGCTGTGACCGCGAGGACGACATGGACATCATCAATTTCTTCGTCAACCTGCTCTCGGATCCGCGGGGGGCTATCGCGGGCTGGATCATCGCGCTGGGGCCGCTGTGGGTGTACTCGCCGCTGTTTCTCATCGTGTTCGTGGAGACGGGTCTTGTGTTCTTCCCGTTTTTGCCGGGCGATTCGCTGTTGTTCGCGGCGGGCGTGTTCTCTGCCGACGGTGGAGGGTTGAACGTCTGGGCTACGCTCATCGTGTTCTACGTTGCCGCTATCTTGGGCAACACGTCGAATTACTGGATCGCGCGGTTCTTCGGCGCGCGCATCATCGATTCCGGCAAAGTGAAAGCGCTCACGCCTGAACGCATGAGCAAGCTCGACCATTTCTTTGCCAAATACGGCGGGCTCACCATCGTCATCACGCGCTTCATGCCGTTCTTCCGCACGTTCGCCCCGTTCATTGCGGGTACCGGCCATATGAACTTCGGCAAGTTCACGCTGTTCAACTGCATCGGCGGCATAGCCTGGGTCAGCCTGTTCGTTTTGGTGGGATACTTCTTCGGCGGTATTCCGCTCGTGCAGGATCACTTCGAGGTCATCGTGCTGGGCATTGTCGCCGTGTCGGTGGCTCCGGCTATCATCGGCGCCGTCAAGGCCGCTATGAGCTCGCGCAAGAAGAAGACGGCTGACGGACGCACGCAGGCCCAAGCCGGGATCGATGCCGAATTGGTCGAGGAGCTCGAGCTGCGCGGCGCTCATGCGGCAGTCGAAGAAGGGCTCTCCGGCAAGCATGCGGCCCCTGTCGCGAAGGCGGTTCAGGAGATGCCGCACGGCGCTCATGCGAAGGCGGAGTCCGAAACGGAGTAGCAGGGAAGAGGGCGTACGCGATGGCAGAGGCACTTTACCGTAAATACCGGCCGCAGATCTTCGAAGACGTCGTCGGTCAGGAGCATATAGAGCGCACGATCAAAAACGCGATCGAACAGGACAAGGTGAGCCACGCCTACCTGTTCACGGGTCCGCGCGGCACCGGCAAGACCACCACGGCTCGTCTGCTGGCGAAAGCCTTGCTGTGCGAATGCGGCCCTACCCCCGAGCCTGACGGCACGTGCGATGACTGCGTGATGATTGCGAACGGCGAACATCCGGACGTCTACGAGCTGGACGCCGCGTCGCGTACGGGCGTGGAGAACGTGCGTGAGGAGATCATCGGTCGCGTCCAGTTCGCTCCTACGCGCGGGCGCTATAAGATCTATATCATCGACGAGGTTCACATGCTTTCGACGGCGGCGTTCAACGCGCTGTTGAAGACGCTCGAGGAGCCGCCGAGCCACGTGGTGTTCATCCTGGCCACCACCGATCCGCAGAAGGTGCCCGAGACCATCCATTCGCGTTGCCAGCGGTTCGACTTCCGCCGCATCTCGGCCGAGTCCATCGTGTCGCGCCTGGGTGCCATTTGCGTGTCCGAGGACGTGGAGTTCGAGGGCGAGGCGCTCGATCTGATCGCCCATCGCGCCGAAGGCGGCATGCGCAACGCGCTGACGTCGCTCGAGCAGCTGATCGCGTTCGGCGAGGGCAAGGTGACGATGGAGGTGGCCGAGAGGCTATTGGGCTCCATCGACACGAACGACCTGGCCGAGATCGTGCGCGCAATCGGTACGCGCGACGTGGCCTCGTGCTTCCGCTGGACGGCGGAGTACGTGGAAACGGGTGCGGATCTGGCGCAGTTCGTGCGCGATTTGGCCGAGCATATGCGCAACATGGACGTGCTGTCGCTGGCGGGCGCCGACGTGGCGCTTGAGGTGAGCGAAACCGTGCGGCGCGAGCTTGCGAGCGAGCTGCCGCTGTTCGGCCCTGACCGCCTGGCGCGCCTGCTGGGCGTGCTGGGCGACCTGTCGGCCGAGTTGAAGACGTCGACGAACCCGCGTCTGTCGTTCGAGATCGCGCTCACGCGCATGGTGCGGCCCGATTCCGACTTGACGCTGGAGGCTCTTGCCGAGCGCATCGAGGCGCTGGAGAGCGGGCACTCCGCGGTTGCGCACGTGATCGGGGGAGGGGCTGCTGCGGTTGCCGCCCCTCAGGTTGCGGCGGCTTCGGCTCCCCAGGTTTCGGTTGCGCCCGCGCCGGCTTCTCCGCCTGCATCCCCTGCGACCCAGGGGGCGCCGATGCCCGCCTCCCAGCCTTCCGCGGCTCCCGCTTCCGCTCCTGGTCCCGATCGCGCATCGTCGGCCGAACGCGCTGGGGCGGTGCCTGCCGCGCCGGTGCAACCCGTCGCTGCTCCGCAGGTTGGGGCGCCGTCGCGCGAGGCGGGCGGCGTCCCGCCGCAAGGGGCGGAGGGCGTTTCGGCTCCTCGACCCGCATCGCCCGTGACGCAATCTCAGGCTCCGTCCGCCGCGGCCCCCTCCGACCAGCTCAAGGCCAGCCTGCAGAATCCGGCCGCCTTGCAGCGCGTGTGGCAGGCGGTGCTGGCGACGCTCAAGAAGAACAAGGCTGCTTACGGCGTGCTGTTCCTCAACACGAAAGCGGTGTACGACGCGGGCAAGGACACGTTGATCATCGAGTTCCCGGCCGAGAACTCGTTCGCCTTCAAGGCGGTGCAGAAGCCCGACGTGCAGGAAGCGGTGTCGGTCGCGCTCAACCAGGCGTGCGGCGAGTCGTTGCACTTCGCGTACGCGCAGGGCGGCGCGGTTGCCACGGCGGCGGCTCCGGCCGCGCGTCCTGCCCCGTCGCCGACGCCGCGTCCGACGCCTGCTCCGGCCCAGCGCCCGCAGCAGCCTCAGCAGGCGGCTCCGGCGGTTTCTGCTCCCGCGCCGCGCCCGAAGCCCGTGCCGGACTACGACATACCTCCGTACGAGGACGAGGTGGTTCCGTACGACGACGGTTACGTCTCGTCCGCGCCGACGCCCGCGCCTGCTCCGGATCCAGCTTCGGCGCCGACGCCTGCTGCCGTCCCGGCTCCCGCGGCTCCGGCTCCGGTGGATGCTCGCACGTCGGCGACGCCCGAGCCTGCGGTGCAGCAATCGCCCGAAGAGCTGCAGGCCATTCTGGCCGCCGGTTTCGGCGATGGCGTGCGCGTCGAAGAAGTGAGAGAATAGCGCGACAGCTAGTTCGCCGCACGTATGCGGCTTGTTCGAAACGACCATGACAGATAGGAGACGACGATGTCGAAACGAGGCGGTTTTCCCGGCGGCGGCGGTAACATGGGCGCCATGATGAAGCAGGCGCAGAAGATGCAGGCCGAGCTTGCGCGCGCCCAAGAGGAGATCAAGGACATGACGTTCGAGGCCACCGCCGGCGGCGGCATGGTGAAGGTGGTTGCGAACGGCGACATGACCGTGGACAGCATCGTCATCGACCCCGAGGCCGTGGATCCCGAGGATGTCGAGATGCTGCAGGACATGGTGGCCGCCGCGGTGAACGAGGCGCTGCGCGGCGTGTCCGAAATCAGCTCCCATCGGTTGAACGCCGCGACCGGCGGCTTGAACATTCCGGGCCTTATGTAACCTGGTTCGGATAGAATCGCGATCATGTACGCTGCGCCGTCCATTCAGAAACTGCTCGACGAGCTTGAGCGCTTGCCGGGCGTGGGGCCGAAGTCGGCGCAGCGTATCGCGTACTGGATCCTCAACGCCGACAAGGCGACGGCGCTGCGCCTGTCGGAGGCCATCGCCGAGGTGAAGGAAACGGTGCGCTTCTGCTCGCGCTGCTTCAACTACGCCGAGGACGACCTGTGCGAGATCTGCCAGTCGTCCAAGCGCGCCGCGGGCATCATCTGCGTGGTCAGCGAGCCGCGCGACATCCCGCCCATCGAGCGCACCGCGGTGTACAACGGCGTGTACCACGTGCTGGGCGGCGCCCTTTCCCCGATGGAGGGCATCGGCCCCGACGAGCTGCGCATCGCCCAGCTTATGAAGCGCCTCGCATCCGACGAGGTGCGCGAAGTGGTGCTGGCCACGAACCCCAACGTTGAGGGGGAGACCACGGCGACCTACCTCGCCCGACTCATCAAGCCGCTCGGCATCGCCGTCACCCGTCCCGCCAGCGGCCTGCCCGTCGGCGGCGACCTCGAGTTCGCCGATGAGGTTACCCTCGGCCGCGCTATCGAAGCCAGACGGCCGCTGTAGGGGAGGCGGGCAGGGGAGTTTACTCCTCTCGCTTGCGAGTTTAATCTTGCCGCGAACGTATCGAAGCGAGCGTATGAAGTACTATGGGACGTATGGCGACGGCATTGACGGGTGATGTCGGGTGCCGAAGGGGCGAGGGGGACGTATGAGGGCTTGGCCGGCGGCGAAATACCTGACGTACTGTTTCTGGCGTTCGTGGATCCTCGTGGTGTATACGGCGCCGATCTGGAGCTACGTAGCGAACGGGACAGGGTCCGCATCGTGCTCGTTCTCCATGTATGCTTGGTCGACCGTTGCATTCGCGCTGGTCGCGGCTCTGTTGGCGTTGTTCCATGAAAAGGCTTCTCTCGTTTTGGCGCGCAAGGGCGTTATGTGCCTTGCGGGCGTAATCTCGTCGGTCGGCATGTTGATGGAATATGCGGGCGCGTTTCTGTTCTTTGACGGAGCCAACCTGCTGTTCGTGTCGGGAGCGCTCCTAACGGGCGTCGGCACCGCGTTCATTGCCGTACGCGCCGGTCAGATCTACGCGGCGACGCGTCCGGTGGTGGCCGTGACGAACACGGCGCTGTCCGAGTTGGCCTCCGGGCTCGTCTTCTTCTTCGTGGTGGGCACTGTGCCGCAGATCGCGCTGTTGGTGGCGGCGCTATTGCCGTTGGCCGCCGCGTTGATGACGCTGTTCGAGTCCGACGCGGACGCGACGCGCGGACTTGTGCGTCGCCGCGCGGCCGACATCGATGCGGCCACGCGTCGTGCAAGCGTCTTCGCGTTCGCGCGCTTCCTCGTAGTGGTGTTCCTGCTCACGTTCATGGCGAACCTGTCGAAGGGCGCTTTCGCCCTGCAAGATGCCGAGGCGTCGTTAGCGAGCGGCACGATAGGCGTGTCGCTGGTCATTTTGGTCAGCTTCGTGTTGGTGCTGGTGAGCAGCTTGCTCAAATCGTTCGATTTCGGCGTGGCGTATTACCCGCTCGTGCTCATGCTCGTGCTGGCCGTGGTGGTGGTGTTCTCGTCGGATGCGGGCAATATGGCCGCTGCGGCGGTGATCGTGCTGGTGTACTGCTTGTTCTCTCTGTTCATGTGGTGCTTGCTGACGTATTTGGCTCGCAGCGATTATTGGAGTTCGATTCAGGTGTTCGGGTACGGACGCTCGGTTTTCGCGCTCGGTTCGTTGGCAGGGCTCGTCGTGGGGCAGGGTTACCCGCTTGCCGAGATGGATGGCTCTGAGTCGTTCATCGTCGGCTTGGTGTTGGCGTTTTTGCTGGTGGCAGCATCCATGCTGATTTTCAGGGAAAGCGATGTGCGCAAGATCACCAGCGCGGGATGGCTGGCGGTCGAAGCGGTGGCCCCGAAATCGTCGGTATCGGACGGGCTCGATGTCGTTCGCGATGCCGTCGTCGCAGACGACTCTCGCGACATGTTTTCCGAGGAGGTGATCGCCGAGATGGGGTCCGGGGTCGATGCCGATGGGTTCGCGGCCGATCACAACCTCACTGCACGCGAGCGCGAAGTGTTCGAGCTTATGCTGCGCGGCCGCGATGCGAAGTCCATCGGCGAGGCGCTGGTCATCTCCGACAACACTGCGAAGGCGCATATCCGCAGCATCTACGCCAAGACGGGCGTGCACACGCGTCAGGAGTTCATCGACGCCACCGAGCATGTGATGCGCTGAGCCGTTAACGATCTCGCCTCCCCTCGATGGCCGCCTCTGCGGCCATTGCTTTGTCTAAGGGTTGTTTCTCCTGATGAAAAGACAGTTTACTCCTGCAGTCAGCCGGTTTAGCCCTTCCAGGCGATAGGCGAGCGCCTTCGTCGCGCGCACAATCTCTCTCGTGAAGGTCGCAGGAACGTTCTACCCCTGCGGCCGTAAGGAGACGAGAGAGAAAGGCGATGTGTATGAGTCAGCTCAACATGTCGAGGCGCGGGTTCGTGAAAGCCGCAGCCGCCACCGGAGCGCTTGCCGCATTCGGCGCGACGGCGGTCGACGGCGCGACGTTCCGCGAAGCGCATGCCGACGAGACGACCTCCCAAACAAAGAAGGTCTACACCTCGTGCCAAGCGTGCATCTGCAGCTGCGCCGTCATCGCGACGGTGCGCGACGGACGCGTCATTCGGCTCGAAGGCAATCCGGAAAGCCCCATCAGCCGCGGAGGCCTGTGCGCGAAGGGCCTTTCGGGCATCCAAGCGCTGTACAACCCCTGTCGCAACAAGTACCCCATGAAGCGCGTGGGGGAGCGCGGCACGAACAGCTTCGAGCGCATCAGCTGGGATCAGGCTATCGAGGAGATCGCGCAGAAGCTCACGCAGGACTTCTTCAAGTACGGCGGCGAGTCGCTGGTGACCTCTACGGGCGGCGGCGGGAACCCGCACTTCAGCTCGCCGTGTCGCTTCACGCAGGCGTTGGGATCGCCGAACATCTTCGAGCCGGGCTGCGCGCAGTGCTTCCTGCCGCGCATGGCCACGTTCTCGCTCATGTACGGCGGCAGCAAGTCGGGCACCACGTCGATGGCCGATTCCAAGTACGGCGGCTGTTCGTCGCTGTACTTCCCGGAGGACAATCCTATCCAGACGCTGGTCATGTGGGGCACCTGCACCAGCTACCACGCGCCCAGCGGTTCGGGGCGCGCCATTGCCGAGCTGCGCGCACGCGAGCAGGGGCTCAACATGGTAGTGGTGGACCCTCGCTTCACGCCCGATGCGGCTATGGCCGACGTGTGGCTGCCCATTCGTCCCGGAACCGACGTGGCGCTTATGATGACGTGGATCCGCTACATCATCGAGAACAAGCTGTACGACGAAGATTTCTGCAAGCGTTGGACGAACCTGCCGTACCTCATCGACACCGATACGAAGAAGATGCTGCGCGCCTACGAAGTGGGCCTGGGCGAAGCCGATGCGGAAGATGCGGAAAAGACGTTCGTGGTGTGGGATCAGAAGACGAACTCCGCGAAGGCGCTGCCATGGCCGTACGACGAAGCGCTGGACCCCGCGTTCTTCGGCACGTACGAGATCGACGGCGTCGAATACCCCACGGCGTTCACGCTGCTGCAGGAGCGCGTGGACGAATGGACGCTCGAAAAGGGCTGCGAGGTATGCTGCCTTGAGAAGGACCAGGTGGAGAAGGCCATCCGCATCTACGCGGAGAACGCGCCGTCCGGCCTGGTTCTGGGCGTGGCCACCGACATGAGCCCTCAGTCGGCCCAGGGTACGGAAGGCGCCTGCATCCTGGAGTTCTTGCTGGGCAACGTGGAGAAGCCGGGCGCGCTGCTGCAGCGTTTCCCCGACCCGCCGAACAAGGTGGATCTCGGCACTATGAACACGCTGGTCACAGGCGATATGCTGGAGAAGCGCCTAGGGTATCGCGAGCACAAGGGCCTGGGCATCTGGTCGCATGCGCACATCCCCACGGTGTTCAAGGCCATCACCACAGGCGAGCCGTACCAGCCGCGCAACTGGATGGAACGCTCTGGCAACAAGCATGCGATGATCGGCAACGCGGGGCAGCTGTCCGAGATCATCGACAAGATGGAGATGATCTGCCATCTGTACATGTACCCCACGGCCTTCACCATCGAAGCGGCCGATTACGTTCTGCCCACGCAGGAGTGGCTGGAGAGCTATTTCACCATCGCCCATGCGAACAAGATCATCATCCGCCAGCCGGTGGTGCACTTGTACGAAACGGTGAACGAGGGCGTCATTTGGTCGGAGATCGCGCATCGTTGCGCCGAGCTGGGCAATCCGTTCGCTCAGAAGGCCTTCGACAAGGAATACCTGGCAACGCTGGGCACCGATCTGGTGTACTGGCGCGGCCAGCAGGAAATGATGGACTTCCATATGGGCTCGCTGCCTATGAGCTGGGACGAACTGGCCGAGATGGGCGCGTACGAGTGGATCTCCAAGGAAGACTACCTGACGTATTACACCTACAAGACCATCGATCCGAAGACGGGCAAGGAGAAGGGCTGGAACACGCCGTCCAAGAAGGTCGAGCCGTATTCGGAAGGCACGCTCATGCTAGGCCGCACGGGCGAGCCGTGGGCGAGCGCCGAGGGCAAATCCTACGTCATGCCGCCGGCCGACGAAGATTACGATCCTTTGATCTACTATCTGGAGCCCGAGGAGACGAACCTCACCGATACGGAATATCCCATCATGCTGACCCAGGGACGCATTCCGCACTACCATCACGGCACGTTGCGCAACATTCCGTATCTGCGCGAGCTGTATCCGGTGCCGCTGGTCAGCATCCATCCCGAGACCGCCGAGAAGTACGGCGTGGAGGACGAGCAGTGGGTGTGGGTGGAAAGCCGTCGCGGCAAGGTGCGCGGGAAGGCGCATGTGACGGCGGGCATCGCAAAAGACGCCGTGCACATGGAACGCTTCTGGAATCCCGAGTACCTGGACACCGACACGCCGAGCAAGGCCTGGACTGAGATGAACGTGAACATCCTCACCAAGACCGACGGGCGTTACAGCCCCGAGCACGGCACGTACACGCTGCGCGGCTTCACGGTGAAGGTGTACCCGGCTCCCGAAGGCGCGCCTGAAGGCGCATGGATCAACCCGACCGATTTCGAACCGTGGATGCCTGAATTCAGCGAATCCACTGAGGTGGTGTTCAAATAATGGCTCATTACGCTATCGTCGTCGATCTCGACCGCTGCATCGGCTGCCACGGCTGCGAGATCGCCTGCAAGAACGAGAACAATATCGCATTGGGCGAGTACTGGAACAAGGTGGTGGAACGCGGGCCTTTCGGCGAATATCCCGATTTGGAGATGTATTTCCTGCCCACCATGTGCCAGCAGTGCCAGGATGCGCCCTGCGTGAACGTGTGTCCCACCGGGGCCAGCTATCGCGACGCCGACGGCATGGTGCTGGTGGACAAGGAGAAGTGCATCGGCTGCAAATACTGCATGATGGCCTGCCCGTACGGCGTGCGTTCATGGAACGCGGCCGAGAGCGTGGTGGAGAAGTGCACGCTGTGCGCGCATTTGTCCAAGAACGGCGAGCTTCCCATGTGCGTGCGCACGTGCTCGGCCGGCGCCCGGTTCTACGGCGATATCGACGACCCCTCGTCCGATGCGTCGAAGGCTCTTGCCGCGGCCGATCCCGCCAGCATCCACACCCTGCAAGATGTGGGGAACCATCCGGCGACGCACTACATTCTGTCGCCGAAACGCGCCGCTTGGAAGGAAGGTGAGTAGCCATGACGATCCAGTGGTCTTTGGTTCTGTTCACGGTGCTGTCGGGATGCGGTGCCGGACTGTTCGCCTGCACGGCCCTCGATGAATTTCGCGGAGGCGCGGCGTCGAAGGTGCGCTTGCCGGCATGCGCGGTGGCGGTGGCGCTGCTGGTGGTGGGCGGCATCGCGTCGGCTACGCACCTGTCGCACGTCGATCGCATGATGGCGGTGCTGGCTCATCCTACGGCGGGCATCTTCCTGGAAGCTTTGCTGCTGGGCCTGCTGGCGGTTTGCATCGCGGTATACGCGCTGCTGGTGAAGCGCGAGGCATCATCCGGAGCCCGCAAGGCGCTCGCCGCGACGGGTATCGTGCTGGCCGTGGCGTTCGCGTTCGCCTGCGGCGTGTCGTACATGATGACGTCGCGCCCGGTCTGGAACACCGTCGCGCTTCCGTTGGCCTACTTGGGAACGGCGCTGGCGACAGGTGCGGCGTTGTACCTGGTGCTGTGTGCGGCGCTCAAGGTTGACGAGGGCGACGTGAAGAAAGCCGGCGTGTACGCGGCGGCGGGCGGTGCGCTGTCGCTGGTGTTGACGGTGGCGTTCGGCCTTGTCAGCGGTACCGCCTTCGGCGATCAGGCCGCGCTCTTCTGGGTGGCCGTGGTGCTGTGCGGTTCTGCGGCGCCGGCGGTTTGCGGCGTGCTGGTCGCGCGTAAATCCGGCGGCGCGCTTTCGTTGGGCGTGGTGGCGCTGGCGGGCGCCCTGGTGGGCTCCGTCGCCGTTCGCGCGGTGATGTGGCTGGTAGGCACGGCAGTGGCGAACTACTTCGGGTTCGCGTTGTAACCGGAGATCCCCCGAGCGCCGTATCGCGCGGCGCCCGGGTTCGAGGATGAAAGCAAGGCGAGAGTATGGCTGACTACACAAGGCGAGCCTTTCTGGGATTCACCGCCGCCACGGCCGCGCTCGCGGGCGTGGGCGCCTTGGCGATCGCCTTCGCGGGCGAGGGCGGGCTGCTGCGACCGCCGGGCGGCCAGGACGAAGGCGCGTTGGTGGCTGCATGCGTGAAGTGCGACCGCTGTCGCTCGGCATGCCCGACGAACGTGGTGGGGGTAGCGCATGTGGAGGATGGGCTGCTGCAAGCTCGCACCCCCGTGCTCGACTTCCACAAAGGGTACTGCGATTTCTGCGGAAAGTGCCAGACGGCCTGCCCGACCGGGGCGTTGGGGTCGTTCGATCCCCAGCGCGACAAGCTGGGCGTGGCGGTGGTGCAGAAGGACCGCTGCATCGCGTACTTCGAAGGATGCGTCGAATGCGAGAAGGCGTGCCCGTACGAGGCGATCGCGTTGGACGATGTCGGGCATCCGGTGATCGATGCAGCGAAGTGCAACGGTTGCGGCGTGTGCGAGAACGTGTGCCCCGCGCTCGTGTACCGTTCGTTCGCGGGCGGGTCTCGGCGGGGCGTTGTCGTGGTGGCGCCCGAGCGCTACGAGCGTTTGGGGAGGACGACGGTTGAGGGCGAGAGCGAGATGATCGTATGAAACGGGAAGGGAAGCGGCGCGTGAGGGCGTCGACGTTGCGCGTGCTGAGCGCGCTCGGCGTCGCGGCTCTCGTGTGCTTGGGGCTGGCGTTGCACACCGGCACCGGAACGCCCAGCTCGTTCGGCATCGCGGACATTGCGGCGCTCTGCCCGCTCGGCGGTGTCGAGGCGGCCATTGCTTCGAGAACGGTTGTCCCTCCCCTGCTCATCGGGCTGGCGATGGTCATAG
>ERZ1026903.812-NODE-812-length-13020-cov-8.036946_pt1 | contig 13020 bp, 8 predicted proteins | sample MGYA00380180_ERZ1026903 | MGnify/ENA primary metagenome ERZ1026903 (study PRJEB33269, sample SAMEA4719816) | human gut metagenome | biome: human-associated habitat; feature: organic feature; material: feces | place: Cameroon | collected 2013-10 ... | reverse complement strand
TGACGTATCAAGGGCATTTGCACCAGTTCTGGCAGGCCGATTTTAAACCAGATATAAAACTGTTTAAGAAGTTTCGCGGGTATTTATTGGTTAAGACGCAGGTTAATTGGGTTTATTATTCCAATAGTAATCTATGTGCATATAATAGTAAGTGGGCTCATGTTAATTTAATGGATTATAATTAACATAAGTATTACAAGTCATGGTTACTGTAATTACCTTCAATATATTATATCTTAAATACATCTAATTAATTACTGCTAAGTTAATATTATGCCATTCTATATTCCCTGAACAATAAAACTATCAAGAGCGGCGAAACACTGTGTATCACATAATGTGAACTTATTATTTAAGTATCCTGCATAATTGTGTCATTCATATTTAGAGATCCTCCGGCATACCCAATCTACCGATGAAGGTAATCGTTATGCGTAAAGCCCGTTTTACTGAGTGTCAGCTCATGGCCGCCATTAAAACGGTTGAATCCGGACGAACTGTTAAAAGATATCTGCCGGGAGGCTGGTACTTCTGAAGCCACCCACTACAACTGAATGTTCAAGTACGGCAGCATGGAGGCTTCTGATATTAAAAAGATCAAGGAGCTTAAAGACGGGAACCACCGTCTCAAACAGATGTTTGCCGGAGTGAGGCTGGAGAGCTGGGCACTGAAAGACGTTATCGAAAAAAGCTTTAAAACCAGTCTTTAAGCGTGAGCAGGTCACTCACCTGATAACGACGATCGGACTCAGTATCAGTCAGGCCTGCCGGAGTCTGAACCTGAGCAGAACGGTTTATCTTTATCCTCCAGATACCACGCGTAACGAACTCATTATTGTCGCCTTGTCGGCGGTGGCAGAGCGTTATCTTCGATACGATTTTCCGAAACTTTTCCAGATTTTACGGCAGCAGGGGTATTAGTGGAATCACAAATGGATCCACCGAATTTACTGTCTGCTGAAGCTGAATTTTCGCCGTAAGGGCAAACAGCGGTTGCCGGTGCGTAATCCCTCGCCACTAACATACCGGAAACGCTGAACCTACGATGATCTGTCGATTTTATGCATGATGCTCTGGTCTGTGTTCGCCGTTTTCGCACGTTCAATATCGTTGATAGCTTTAAAACCGTGAGACGTTATCGATTGAAATCGATCGGCGTCTGCCAGTTCCACGAGTGGTAAGTGTACCCGACAGTATCGCAGCAAACTGTAGCTATCCGATCATACTTCGCGTAGATAACTACCCGGAATTTCTCTTTCTGGCACTGGCTGAATGAGCAGAGAAACACGTAGTAAAACTGGAGTTTATCCAAACAAGTAAACCGACGCTGAATGCTTTCATTGAACATTTTAACCTGACATACCGTACAGAAATACTCGATTTTTATCTGTTCAGAATGCTGAATGACGTACGGGAAATCACGGAAACTTGGTTGTTAGAATATAAGTTGAACACCCGCATGAATCACTGAACATTATAACGCAGGAGGAATATCGGCAACACCATTATTTTTCAGTATATCAAAAATGCTTGGAACTAAAACGGGCAATTTACAAAAGCACTGCAGTATATTACAAATATATAATAGCAGTGCTTTATTAAAGTTAGTAATCCATTACATTCAGAATACAAAAAATTTAATGTGTTAATTTGATGAAAAGGCCACTAATCCAATATTTAAATAAATCATAAAACACTAACAAATTAAATTAACACAATTCCCAATTTAATATTTTAAATAATATAAATTGTTTATATTAAACATCGTAAACATATGTAGAATATATCCGCAGTGCATTAAACAGCATAGCTTTTTGACGATCCGGACGATCGCTATGAAGGGGCAGCATAGACAAAAATAGCAAAGTAGTAAGAGGCATTATTTCTCCAACACTAATATTAGACAAAAATTTATATTCATAAAATTCTTGCTGAATACTCTTAATTCGTGTATCTATATCAAACCTTATAACAGCATTATTAAATAGATCCCCATCTAAATGATATCTTCCGGAAATTACATAATCATAAAGCCCTATTACTGAATGGCAGAGTTTTGCCAGATCATATTTTTGGTCACCAAGAATGGTCTCTTCACCATTATGGCTTATACCACGAGGATCCAACACTTTAATGCTGTTAAGACGAGAGTTGAAAAGAATATTACTAAAGCAAAGATCCCCATGAAGAATTGAAGGTACAATTGGTAGCTGAGTAGTTCGGTCTATACAATCACTAGCTATATCGTGTAATGAAGGTAATCTTCTGTTATCGTAAAAAACAGGCTTATCGATTGATATATTATTCTCAACGGCATACTCTGTGAGTCTAACAAATGTTTTAGTCCTATATAACGCTTCAGAATCAATGGCTATTTTTTCACCAATATTATTTTGACTAATATTTGTCAGTGCACTATTAGCTTTGAATAAGTATTCTTTGATAATATTGAAAATTTTCCTCCAAAAAAAATCTGGATTTTTGCCGTGAACAAATATTTCATTTAATGGGATATATGGTAAATATTCTAATGTGTAGAAATAATTTCCAGTTTTGTTGTAAATACCGTCTTCGATCAACTGAGGTGTAAAAGATTTTAGTAAGGCTGGGATTTTTTTATACCAATTCGTTTCAGCAAGAATTTTTTTGTTGTTTTTGCTTGACTTCCATACCATCCCATGTTGAATACGCATTTCATTAAATGCTCTCTGAGTAGTAATGTTAGATCGAGAAATAAAATAAGTATTTAAATGCCCTAGATCATCCCAGCTTTTTGGTTTCATACGACTGAGGTGGATTACTTCATCATAAGAACGAACTGCTTGTACAAAATTGAATCTTGATGCTTCTAAAAAGCCCTTAAATATATTAGGCATAGAAAATGTAAAATAACCGCACCAGGCAAGGTTCTCATATGTATGTTCTTCTTTTTCCCAAAAATAATCATCTGAAGATGGTGCCACAGCAATAATATCATTCTGATTAGTTAAATCATTAATCAGAGTATCACCATGTAACAGCTTGAGACCATCGGATGAAAAAGTATAATCACCTATACTATCAAGTGCTTGATAAATAGACTCACCTAAGCTTAAATTTGGTGATAAGTAGATGGCTCGTATATTTAGCGAGTCTAGTAATCGTTCTTCAAATTTTGATAGGCAGTAATCCTCTGGCAAAGTCAAAAAAATTTTCTCGTTGCTCATTTTACGAATTGATTCTGCTTGATACTCTAATAAAGTACGATTACCAATGGGTAATAAACATGGAGGGATAACACCAAACTCAATTCTCAATTCATTAGAAATATAGGCAGCCGAAGTAATCAAAATCATGATTTAATACCTGTCAATTTTTTTATCTCATTATAACTTAAGTTAACAAATTCATTGGGACGAATGGCCTTATCATCCACATAGAATCCCTCATGACCGCACCATGGTTTACCGACATAAATTTCATCATAAGGTACATTATTTTTTTCTAGCCACTCTACAATTATAGGTAAAGTTACTGCTGTAATCTTTCCTATATTACTATTATAGGTTCGCATATTTCTACTCGTGGAAAGTATAATCTCGTAACCTTTTCCTTTATATTCTCTCAGTTTTTCTATCAAAGGTATATTTGGCTCTGCATTCTTATAATCTCCATTGGTAGTAAATGAAAGAGTATTATCGATATCAAAAATTATTCTCTTCATATTTTTCCACAAATTTATATGGTTGGGATAATAAAAGATTATATTCTTCAGGAGTACCACAGAAATCAATAAATGAATTATTTACAAGTTCGTATTTTATAACTTTACCATCTTGTATTAATGTATTATAAAGAGGAGCCACATAATATTCCCCTGCTATTTCATTGTTTTTTTTCACAGCGTTATTAAAAGCACTCTCAAATATATACTTATCCTTGAAATAATATAATCCATCGCTGCATAAATTAGATATTCTTATTTTTTCAGTAGTGCGAGAAACATTTCCATTCTGATCTGGGAGTATAAATGACCAATGTTTACCCTCCCCCTCAAAAACTTCAAGATATCCATCACAATTATTAATAAAGTCAGGTTTGGTGTAATCATGTCTAATAGTATCTATATTGAATATATATATACCATCAGTATAATTAATATCTTTTAATCCAATATATGCTGACTCTGCCTGCCCTCTAGTTTCTTTGTCCAAAGTAATTATCTCGAAATTCTTTATCCCTAGTTTTTTACATTCTGATTTTATAAATACTGATGTTTCAAATATGTTTCTTATTATAAAAATAAAATCATCACTGTGAAAATAGTTGTGAAACGAATTTATGGAGTGGTAAAAAACAGTTTGCCCATGTAGTGGCAGTTGATATTTTGGCACAGTATAACCGGCATTAAAAAAACGACTACTTAAGCCAGCCATTGTTATAACAAACATACTATCACCTTATTAAACAGTATTTATTAATAATGGTTCACTTAGAGCGACTCAATAAAAAATTGAATAAATCAGTATATTGCTTCTGCTCCTTTAAGTTTTTATCAAAATTAATAAGATCCTCTTCAAGGGCTTGTCTGAGCCCAGGGATTTTAGCCGAAGTTGATATGATTGCCAAGTCATAAAATATATCATCTATATTTATCATCTCTATATTTTTATGGCATAGCCATGCATACAAAAGAACATGCGAATCATACTTTTCAAAATTTAAGAAAGGACTCAAACTTTCTGACTGTAGCATCTCATCCCATATTGATACTATCTTTTCATAATCCTGCCTGAGCGCATAAAAAATACCATCATTGGGTCCCACACTTCCACAATTAACGACAATGCTATTTTCTTTAGCTTGGTTAAGTCGTTCTATATCGAACTCTTTCGTAATAAACATATCTGGGCGAGTTCTTATAATGACATCATATTTAAAGCCATTATTTTCTTCATATTCTTTTAATAGTTCAAATACTCGTTTAATGCCATAATACATTTTAAACTGATTATAGTTCCCCCTGCTCATAAATGATTTATTATTTAACCAATTATGAAGAGCGACATCTTCATTTTCAATGACACTCATTTTTATTAAAGGGTGTGTAGCGGAAAAGTGAACATTAATATCATCAGTAATTGTACTTAGAAGCAAATTACCTGTACGAGGGAATTTCTCTTTAAATTTATCAATGTCTCTTAATGGATGAGGTATTTTATTATCAGGAAGCTTGAATTGCCGTTGCCAAAATCCAGACTTACGAGCCTCTCCGCTCCAAACTTGGATCTTATCCCATGTATGCAAAAATATATCAGCATTTAATGGTTCTGCGATTTTTTGATATAATGAGCGCATGGCTGAATCATCAATTTTCATCATACCAGAGACACAAATTGCTGTACGCTTTGGACATCTTGCATATCTTTTTATTGAGAAGTCGTTGTTGGTTCTAATATTCTCTATAAATATTTTATTAAGATATTTTGCACCAACTTCTCGGTTACTATAAGATTGAAGTGTATTTGATATTTTATGCAAATGGTTAGTAAATGCTTTAGGTAATGAAAAAAAGCTTGTATTATTAATGGATGAAAAATAAACAATTAGTTCTTTAAGCAAATGTCGACGTCTATAAATATTGATGTTTTTTGCCGAGTGTAAATGTAAAGATATTTTTATACCAAGTTCATCATCAAGTTTACAGTGGTCAATAAGTTTCAGAACGGCATAGCTAAGAATCATATTCGATTCGGCATCGATATCTTTGCTTATAATATGATTCCAGAGTTTTTTTAATGATACAAATACCTCATCCAACTCATTACTCACACAACACACGAGCATTTGAGTAAAAAAAGGTGTTGTGCTGTTTAATTTAGAATTTATTCTAACTCTGTCTTTAAGACGTGAGCAATATATTACTGAGCTCCAGTTTTCAATATGATTCCCAGGATAATTTTTTATACAACATCCGTGTTTTCTCTCAAAATCATCTAACAACGAGAACGCTGCATCTAAATATCCTAGATCCAAATAATATTTTACAGCCAGACCAAAATCAGGGTTATCAACAGAGACAATTCTATTGATAATCTGTGTAGTGCGTATAAACTCCCAGTTCATTAATGAATCTGATATCGTCCCTTTCAGATTACTTTGCTCTTGTTTCTGGATAACTAATTCTGTATTAGATGCCGGGCAACTAAACTTATCCTTATAATATTGTTGGATAGCTTTTGCTTCTTTACCAGGACCTCTTAACCACATTTTGCCTCCTAGAGGCACAGCTTTCGCAGGTACTCCAGAAAGAAGGCTAAACCGGTTACATGATTTTGTAACTACAGCTCCCAAGGAAATTATTGAACATGCACCTATACGTACATTTTTTAAAATTGCAGCTCTTTGAGCAATCCAGCAATAAGGCTCGATTACTATAGGTTTATGTGAAACATTTAATTGTTGACCAGTATTGGTATCAATTACAAGATGTCCGTCACCTGGGCGGATTATAATTTCAGATGCGATAAGACAATGATCTCCTATAATAAGTCCATTATTATCTTTTCCTGAATTAAAACCGGTGCTCCAAGTATTATGAGCTGTTACCGAAACACTCTCACCAACAATTATAAAATCATTACGACCTAAAATAACTGCTCCAATATTATTCAGTGTGCAATTTCGGCCAAGATAAAGAAAGTTATTTTCATTTTTTAATGATATTTTACTAGCTTTAGCTTTAATGTTTTCATCGATGAAAACGTTACATTTTTTTGCTTTATCTGTAAATATTATTTCAATGCCTACAGGAAGCTTATTACCTTTTATATAAACCTTATTACTATCATCACCTTTTATATTCAACTCCTTAGGAGTAAATACGGAATAATTATCAATGTTAATATCAAATTTAGAGATGCAGATGTTGATATCTTCGTTATGATTTTCGAGCACTGAAGAAAAGTTATGCGCCATTATGATTTCCAAAGATAAATTTACATAATAAGATACTATATCATAGAAAAGTAGGATTTATGTTTAACAAGCAGGCATTAGAAATATCCATAAATATATCAGAAAGTATTTTAATGAGGTGAAAAAGCATAACCGGCTATCACATTTTTGAAAAAACACTAAACCAGATGTAAAATGCGGTCATTTCTTTTAAATTTAAAGGTTTTATCATATATCAATTTAATTTGACCGTGGATTTATTTTTTCATCAATCAAATATTGTTTAATCGCATAATCAACATCATCAAAATAGTAAACCATGTTGTTTCTACCTAAATATATAGCAACATCACAAAACTCTTTTAAGGAATGCAAGCTATGTGAAACCATAATGAAATTAAATTCAGAATGCTTTGCTTTAAAAAGTTTAGCACATTTTTCTTTAAATCTAGCATCACCAACTGCAGTAATTTCATCAACAAGATAATAATCAAAATTAAATGCCATGCTTAGACCAAAACCAAGCCGTGATCTCATCCCTGATGAGTAGGTTTTGATTGGCATATCAAAATATTTCCCTAATTCAGAAAACTCTTCTACAAACTCAATTTTATTTTTTAATTCATTTGCTTTTGAGTATAATCGAGCAACAAACTTGACATTTTCTCGCCCAGTTAAACTCCCCTGAAAACCTCCAGACAATCCAACAGGCCAAGAAATTGTTTTATCCGTAATTACAGTACCTTTATCTGGTCTATCAATGCCTCCAATAACTCTTAAAAGAGTTGACTTACCTGCTCCATTTCGCCCTAAGAGAGCTATGCTTTTATCTGATGGAAATGCAATATTTAAATCTTTAAATATATAGTGTCGTCCGAGTGGCGTTCTGTATGACTTTGTTAGATTTTCAATTGTAATCATAAACATTATTTCATTTTTACAGATCAGGAAAAAATTTAATTAATATTTTACGCTATTATAGAAATTTATTGATAAATAACCCAGTCTTTTTATTTATCCAAATGCTTGATTTTGATGAGACTGGGCTGCGGGAGATAAAGCGTTTTATATTTTTACCTTTAGTGTTAATAATTATTTCATCGAATTTTCAAGCTCAGATACCGCTTTAACTAATGTGTCATAGTCATCATGACTTTTCCAGTTTTTGGAATCATTATAAAATCGCTCATTTTGTTTAACATTTTGTTTAATAGAAAAGATATACATGACATCTTTAGCCAGATCAGGCCGCTCTTGCTTATAAAAGTACAGTATGTAATTGTAAACTTCCAAACAAGAAAAATTATGTAACCCCAAAGTTATTAAAGTCTTTATTATTTTATGAAAAAGCCCCGCATCAGAAGTTATATTATTTAAAAACAAATAATTAAAGGATTTATGTAGACAATCCTCTTTAGATACTTCACATAATTCCTCATAAAAAGCATTAGGGCCGAGTATATTAAAGATACACTTGATGTATTTATATTTATTAATGTTATTGTCAAGATATTGCACTTTGTTTTTTGAATTGTTTAAGTACTCGTAATAGCCTTCAAATTCTTTTTTTGACAATAACTCATCTAAATAAAACTCAAAAACAAAATAGGGCATATCATCAATATGAGAATATCTCTTTACGATGTTTTCCGGGATGCTTTGCTTTACATTATAATATAATTTTAATAGCGTCTCATCATTCTTTGAAGGCAAAAGAAAATCAATATCAATCGATTTTATGTTCTTTACATTATCAAATCTTACTAATTCAATTAATAGTTCTTCTTTATTTTCATCACTTAGTGATAGTTTCTTTGCTATATCCATTGCCTCCTTGATTTGCCTATCTCTCAGTAACGAGAGAACATATATATAAACGATACGCCCATCTATTCTAAGTTTAAGATTATTTTGCAAATGTTTAAATGAAAATACTGCTTGAACATATTCTTCATTCTTAAAGAATGTCAAAAAAGCGTGAAGATCGATTAGATGTCTTAACAGTTTACTATTAGTATCAATAATTGTTGATAATGTTTCTATTTGATCTTCAATATATGATATACGGCTATCGACACCATTATTCATTCCAAAAGAATGATTTTTTTTAAGTGCCCCGTTAGTTAATTCCACGCCATCTAGTAAATTTCTTATGGCTAAATTTAATTTAGGCTCATCAATTACATTAGCAATCAAATATAAGCAATTTATAACCACACATATATCACAACCCTCTTTATATAATATTTTTTGTAGTTGTTGCTTATAGTTATTTAACATTAGCGCTATACCTTCAATATCGATAATTGAAGTGAACATTAGCAAATAATTATACAATGTTTCCAAATCATGTTTTTTATTTACTCCAACACTCAAAACTTTATATAATCTAGATGAGTTATTATTATCCGAAAATGGGAAAAATGACTTTATACGTGACATATAAAAATCAGTAAGATTGCAGTTATTATCAACTATTAGATTTAGTTGTTCAGATAAGTCATTTATATTTTTTACAACAGGCCCAAACCCAAAATCATTATAATCAAAATATCCTTTTGAATATGAATGATTTGAAAAAAAAGTGTCGCTATCGAACTGAAAATAAATAACTGGCGTTTTCATATACGCTATATCAAACGCCACCGATGAATAATCCGTAATAAGCAAATTAGTTTTTTTGAAAATACTCTGGATACTTTCATTCTCTAAACTACCAATTTTAACGTAATCTGGAATATTTAAGTCACTAATGTAATCAGCAAGATTAGGGTGAGGGTAAAATATTATTGTATACCCCTTCTTTTTATAAGCATTATATAAAGACTCAGATCTTAAAACTCCTCCCCACATTTTACAGAATAATGAATTAGCAAAATCTTTATTTTTTATTCTTTTACTGCTTTTTTTCATCAATTCTCCTGCAAGTTCTTTTCTCCATGTTGGCATAATTAATATTTGATTATTTCTTGTATCAACATTTGATAAATTATCAAACCGAGGAAAACCAGTAAGTACGACTTCTTTTGTAGTATATCTATACCTACCTCTTCGAGAAATATCATCATGTTCAAATTTTGAAGCCGTCACCAAATAATCTATTTTGCGGCTATTTAACCATTCTGATTGATCATCCTTCGTTATACCGTGCTGAAGGAATACAAACTTGTATTTCATAAGATCTGCATAATATTTTTTAGGTAAATAGTTGACAATTGCAGGATTAGCGTGGGAGGAAAGCAGATAACGAGCGTTTAGCAGTAGCAAGCGATGGTAAAAGCCACCAAATTTAACTAATTTAAAACCAGCTTTTTTTAGTCGTTCCCAATCTACAGATTTTTTGCTCAAAAGAAAGTATATATTTATATCAGGATGTTTTTGGGATATATATCGATAGAAATGCTCCGCATTATCATCTGCTCTTATTTCATTATCTATAAAAACCCATGCATTTAGAAATTTCTTCTGAAAAAATGATACAGTGTGTAAATATCTTAATATTTTTGACATTAAAGGTAATGAACTGTTAATTAAATCTCTTCTTTCAAAATTTTTTATTATGTTTTCTATTTTTATTTTTTTATAATGTTTTCCACCAGAGAGGATTTCAGTATTATTTTCTTTTTTTATGACAAGTTCTTGTGATATTGCATCATAAGAGAACCAAAAATATATCTCGTGTGAGAAATTAACGTCAAAAATTGTTAAGTCTTTAACCTTGGCTGTAAAAGGAATTAAATACTCTTTATTAAGTAATATCTGTGGGTAGGCATCTGTTTGTGATGCTATTTTGACTTTTACAACTTTATTCTCGCTATTTATATCTTCAATATAACATAGATCTTTATCTGCTTTCACTCCTATTAGTTTTAAATATCCAATTTTGTGAACGTGATTATAATTTTTTGCAGAAAAGCCCTTTAGTATATCAACTCCAAGTATTCTTATTATATCTGTTAACTGGTTTTTAATTAATGTTTTTGTTTCCTCATGGAGGCGCTCATCTGTTTTTTTGTTTTTTAGCAAGAACAAAACTATATTGTGTATGAAATAAAACAACGTCTTCCTATAAAAAACATTCCTCCCCCCCAAGCTTACATGTTCAAAGATTTCTGCAAATGTTATTTTTAATAATAACTCATCCTCCATCAATACTTTTATCTTTTCCTCCAGTTTCAGCGAGGCACTATTGAAAGAATACATATCGTTCAAATATAAAACATAGTCCATTTCCTCACATTCTCTAAAAATACGAAGCACATTTAGCGAATCTATAATTCTTCCACCGTGATGAAGTATTTTACTAGTGTTTAATATTAAGTCAGATTTAATTATTAGCGTAGAAAATAACAAAACCGCATGTTCTTTCCACAACTGATTATTGAATGATATATCTTTAGAACTAGATAATAAACCATCTACCTGTTTTACATTTGAATTTGTAGAAAATGCATGTAATATTATATCATTATTGTTAGGATCTATATTGTGATTTAAAAATTTAATAATAAAATCCCTGTGTATTTTTTCTCCATCAAAGAGGATTTTTATGTATGGTGTATCAAGTTTTTTAACTATAGTATGTATAGTTTCAGTACCACATTTTTCATCGTAGTCATGTATAACGATATAAGGGAAAGATTTTGATGCTGCATTGTTTGCCTGTATTATACTATCTATTGAGTATCTTGATAAATCATGGTTCTGAGAAATTACAATAAATCCTATTTCTAATTTATTATCAACTTTTTTTTTACTATTTATAAAATTAAAATAACGAGAGTCCGCAATAAATGATTTGGGATTTTTAAAAAGTTTTTTGATCTTTTTAATTTTCACAACACACCTTCACTAAAATTTATTGATTTAGCAAAAATTTAATTCTTCGTCGTAACGTATCGTAACGGTCTATATGTCCAGGTTTATTATCGAAATATATGCTATAATTTCGAATGTCCTCCCCCTTATCAATGCAGTGTTTAATAAATAACATAAGCAACGTTGAATCGTAATATCGTTCATTGCTTATATTTTTTTTGTGCTTCTGTTTGAATATATGATAATTTTCAGTTCTAGCTATATAATAATCTTCATTCCTGTTTTTATTATGGTATAAATGAAACGCAAAGTCTTTATGCAATAAAATATCTAAACAGTATTCGCCTAAGTATCGTCTAAACCCTGTGACAAACAATGGAGAATGACATGGCCTATCGGCCAAAAAATCAGCCTTTACTTTAGGTATAAAATAATGGTTATACAAGCGCACCAAGAAATCAAAATCTTCATAGCCATGACCTCGAAAACTCTCATCAAAACCATGAAGTGTTTCATAATCAGCTGATTTTAATATTGTAATAGAAGAAGGACTGGCTAAATGCAAAAACTCTTTCCTAGAAAACGCAAAGTACTTTTTTTTTAATGATTCAATTGAAGCCTTTCTATCATTTAATATACTTGTCCCGTATTTTGTTAAATATAGGCATGGCAAAATATAAAACGGCTTTATGCCAGATTTTATTTTCTCTTTATACTTCTCAAATAAATTAAAATCAGGGTATATATCCACATCCAGTAATATAACATATTCACTTTCAACTGATTTAAACGCCTGATTTCTTAATAGAGATGCATTTATGGCCTTAGAAAAATTATCGCATGATTTTACATGGACATTCTCATACCCATTTAACAATCTTGTAAAGGTGCGATCATATGTAGTGAAACGATTCCCATGACCAAATATAACTTTTATATTATTATTTTTTGTTGCCTCAGCAATATTTATTGCTTTTCTAATTATATCTTTAGGTCTACGCTTCAGATCTATCGGAATTATAGCTGTTAACATTATTCAGCCTGATTTTAAAGTTTTAATACAATAGATATATACTTTTGTTTTTTTGATGTTTCTATGATATTGTTCCTGTTTTATACTAGTGATAAGTAATCATGATGTCAGCATTGCCTCCTCACGAGTTCGGTATAACGCCAGACCAATGAACAGAGTTATCAATGTAAACATTGCCAGGTAGTTCAGACTCACGCCTTCGCTGATATAGCCAGGCATAACTGCCTCGCGGC
>ERZ1026903.810-NODE-810-length-13050-cov-23.020854_pt1 | contig 13050 bp, 11 predicted proteins | sample MGYA00380180_ERZ1026903 | MGnify/ENA primary metagenome ERZ1026903 (study PRJEB33269, sample SAMEA4719816) | human gut metagenome | biome: human-associated habitat; feature: organic feature; material: feces | place: Cameroon | collected 2013-10 ... | reverse complement strand
TTTACTGCCATCTTACACTTTTTGTGCGTAACAAGTTGATATACAGATGTTTCAAAAGTGTAAGATGATTTCAAAGCATCTTACACTCCCCTGCATACATCTTACACACCTCACCCCGCTACCTCGCAGTCAGTTTTGTCGTATGCGGTGGGGTTTACGCCACGGGGACGTAGGAGAATCTGTCGGAGCAACAGACTTTTCTGTTCCCCTATGCCGTGATATCTTCCTCCCGTGCCTGTGCCGTGTGGCAGCATGTGGGGTGTGTAGGATGCGTGTAGGTTTGTGTAGATGGATTTGGCAGCATCTTACACTAAGTAAAACATTGATAATCAATGAGTTGCAGCGTATTAGTGTAAGATGTAAGATACTCGGCAAGTAAAGTTTTTTGTAGTATGGTAAAGGTCCTAAGTGCAACTTTTTCGTCTTTGTACTCTTATAAATTATAGCTATTCGGTAAAACGTAAACATGCTAACGGACTCAAGCACCAAGCGCTACCTCTGAACGCAAAACTCTAATGGGGGCGACGCGTCCCGCGGGCATTAAGGCAAAGATTCATACACCCAATAAAGGCTCACAGACAGTGCTAATTACACGCTTGTCTGTGAACTTTTGCCCTAAAAATCCCGCCGCGGGACGCGTCGCCCCCATTAGTGCTTGCGTTTAGTGGTAGCGTTTGGTGCTTGAATCATTCTATGGTTACGTTTCACCGGACGCAAATTATGTTTCTTATGTAGCTTATGTTCTTATGTTCCCGCGGTAAGCGGCTAACACAAACGTATTCTATTCTTATGTTCTTTTGTCCTTATGTTCTCCGCGTTAGCGACTGCCAGGGCACGCTATGGCGCCAGCCCTTATGTCTCTTGAGGCCACCCGGACGTTAGTCCGTGGCCGTCAGCCGCGTAGCGGCCTTGTGTGTTTCCTATGTAAACTTGTGTTCTTATGTTCCCGCGGTAAGCGGCTTTCCTAACTTAGTCAATGCGTCCCCCTATAAAATAACGTAACTCATTGATTTCACGTCACACAAGCTGCTCGCCATCACAATATCAAGCTAATGGCCGATATAATAAGGCCCAGCACCACCAACATGAGCACCAATTCTATCACACACCCAAAGCAATTACCAACCCCCTCCGTCAGCAAACTGAACACAGCATCTATTGCTGTCCCCAGCCAACCCAATACACCCAATACCACAAACAGCACGATGCCTGCTACTACCATCAATATGAATGTTAACATATAAAATTGTTTGATTGGTTGAACACCTGTTTATAATATAACCTTGAGCACCATCTTATATTAAGCTGAAATGGAACTTCCGCTTTATTGTTACCATTTACACAGCAGCAAGGCAGAAGTTCCATTTCATTTTAAGTCCTATAATCGTTCCTTATTTCCTGCTATACGCCGAGGCGCATCAGCTATATTAGTTGTCATCACTGCCAAGGCCCATCGCATCAGCGAGCCACCCAAGGAACATGCAAGATAGCACTATTTTAAGTACTTGCTTTATTATCCACCAAATAGCTTTTACTATCCACCATACTAACTTGAAAGGGAACCACAATATTTTTGTGAACCAGTCGCTATCAGAGTCGCTTCTAGAGCTTTCTACAGATTCTTCTATTTTTTTGAGGGCTTTACCTTTGGCCTTACCTCATTCACGGGCTTTTACTTAGGCCTGCGACTTTCTTCTAATTTCTTTAAATAATTCGGATTATAGGTCTCTTTTTCATTTATTGACCCATCGTCATTGTAGTAAACACGTGTGGCTATGCCTTTATGTCCGCCACCAGTTATAATCATTTTATATTTCCCTTGTTCTTCAGAAGGAATGTCTATGTCTTCGTAATGCATAATTTTAAGATTTCATTTGTTTTTAACAATAAGAGGCGTAATTTCTTCAAGTACTTCTTCGTCACCTACAATTAGATAATCTACTTTACTTTTCTGGGTATTACCATCAAAAGAAATAGCATCTCCTTGATGTTTGATTGGATACTTTTGTTTAACTTCGCCTCACCACAGAATAAAAATGCTGCTTTGCAGAGCTTCATATATCGGCCTATCAAGTTGGTTGTCAGCAAAACTTTATGTTTTCTTTTCACTTATAAAGTTACTGAAAATCAGAGGAATAGCCGATTTTTAGATGCTATGTTTTGTTACATAATTCCTTTATTATCAATTAGTTGCGTCCTATCTTATTCGCGATATTTTCTATGGTTTGCTTCTAACCTTGTGCCCCTACGAAAAATTTAACGTACTATTGTTTAATAACATCAGATATTTTATTTCACTGCATATTATTCGTGCAATTGTAATTCCATTTTACGTTGCATTTCTACTTTGTAATTCTTTTTAGCATCAACGATAATATACTCATTATTGTTTTTACGCATTGCAACCTTTTATTAGCGCACCTTGCATTCGAAGATACAAGGTGCGCGTAAATTTTTCTGATATTACAAGACTATTCTTTTAAAAGAATATACGAAATCAACCATACTATCTACTATAGGTCCAATGAGTTAATACCCCATGTCTGAAATAATAATAGTGGTCCATAAAGAATCCCCCGTCATATTTAAAAGTGGCATTACCATTATTATCTTCGCGGAGGACAGAGCAAGCATCGCCAAATTCATTCCTGAAGAAGCGAAGAGTCATTCCCTTGAAAGGCTGCTTATTATTATTCAAGAAAGCACGAGCTTGCGCTGCACCATATTTTGCTGTATAATTCCTAAGCTCCGACATTCTATAACTTTTATCGGAAGCATTACATCTGCGTAAGAATTCCGCCTCTAACTTTGGCTTAAGTGTGTTTACAAATTTGATATAGTCTTCTGAAGGCATTGTATCTATATATTTTTTTGTACCATCTGCATTTGTATAATCCATACCTACAGCGAGAACAAGTTCATTTGTATCCGTGTTAGCCTTAAGCTCAACTATTTCTGGATCCTTATAAATAACACTACCAGGTTTTCCACTTATACTATGCTCTCTATCATTAGTATAATAGGTCCCTATAATTAAACGCTGGAATGTTTCCATTTGATCTTCTGCCTTTAAATCGCGTTTTACAAGACTTCCTTTTTTGTAGTACCATCCACATTCGTCAATAGGTAACTGCATTCTATTCGCAATACTAACAAGTCTTCTGCCATTTATTGTCGTATATTCGTCACCAAGACATGGCAACATTTCGTAGGTTATAAATCTACTATATACCTTCGTACAAGGAAACTCATCAGAATCAATAACAGAATAAGACCCAAACTCGTACTTAGGTTCGTATTTAAATTGTTCGTCATAAAATATCATTTCTGCTTTATACATATCAAGATTTGTATATTCAGGCGCATTCTCATTGTAAAAACGAGAACCACCCTCTTGCTGACGTGCCCAACGACCATCTTTTAATCTAAAGTAGTGCGTAACTTTACGGCTATTAGCATCTGCTACTATCATTTCATTTTCCCCATAATAGATCACATTCCCATCAAAATAACCTTTATATTTTAAGTGTTCTACTCCTGTTTTATAAAAAGCATCGATCAGAGATTCAGTATTTACTTGTCCATCCACATCAAGACCCCAATTATTTTTAAGATATCTAGACAAGTCCTCTGTATTTTTTATTTTTTTAAGCGACTCATCAACCAAATCAACGAGGAAATCGTTCAATTGGGCAACACTATCTCCACTAGCAGAATATTCTTCGAGATATTTGATACAATAATCCCTTTCAGAAATATCCATCTTCCCAACACTTTCTAACACAGAGGGGTTATTCAAAATATATTTTGCAACCTCAGATTCGCCACCGTAACAAAAAAAAGATCCAAGGAGCTCTATTGGTTTAAAATCATATTTCTTTTTAAAGAATTTAGCCAGTCTCTTGTTACTCGCTATTTTTCTAAAGACATCTTTTGATTTAGATTTTTTATTATAATAATAAGACTCCTTACGGTATATTTGATAAAGACTATCAACACTTAATCCTATAGAATCCCTTACATATACTTTTCCATCAGGTATTTCATACTCACGTCCCCAGATTTCAAACACAGGAGTATCCTTGATATGCGAGTAGCCTAATGTCTTAAAGTCCTTAACAAAAGCCTGCAACTTGTTATAATTTTCCGCTCTTTCCTTTTTTAGATTTGTAATCATATTATTATACTGCCCACAGAAGATTTGCTTTTTCTGCAAGTCACTAAGCTCTTTTACAAAAGTTAAAGCAGCAAAACGTAATCGCCATTCAGATGAAGCTTTGTATTGAAGTTCATCATCTTCATCGCATTTCTTTATCAAAAAATCACGATAAGACAAGCCTTCATCCTTATAATTAGCCATCGCTGTGGAGTCTAAATTACACTGTAAGAGGTGTCTTGAAGATTCAATCATATTACTAACGCTGTCAACAAATGTTTCTATTTTGTTTTTAGTCGCAAGAAAATTATTTGCAAAAAAAGTTTCTTTATTGAACAATCTTGTTCTTATAAAAATAGAATCAGGTTGGTACCAATAATCAGAACGCCCATTATATCCATCTTTTGGCATTTCAATTTCTTCTTTAAATTCTACAACCGAAAAAGGACCAGTATCATGATGATTCATATTATATACGAATTCATATGCATCTTCAATCTTCTCACGGACCTCCTTTACTGATGAACATCCTGATATATGCCCCTTCATATAATCCTTCATCGGCATCTCACTTTGTTTAGGTGAACCGCCGTCGGAAGAGAATGAAAAAGTATATGGCACATGTTCATAAGAATAATAGAAGATTAGTCCCTTGTATTTAGGATTAGCATCTACCTCTAAAAGGACTCTATAAGCATCTTCATAGGAGATTTCTGTTGATTCATTCTGAGCCAACAAAATTTGAGATGTGAAAGGAATAATGGTCAAAGCCACTATAATTAATCTATAAACGAGTTCTAAATATCTGTTCATGTTGTTTGAATTTTTATTATACAAATTAAGAAATGATCTTTTCGAATTTCGGAATTTAGTATGGGCGTCAACCCAACACCAAGAGTAGTGTCTGATATCCCATAGGCATGACAGGCGCTCTTATAGCAGGTATCTCTAACCACGTGGAAAGCGATAACTGAAACCACGATAACAGAGTAACCTCATTTGAGTGCTACGAGCAATGTCATATGTTTTTAGTTCTATAGTTTTCTAAATAAATATTTGAAGGTTTTTGATCTGTGTGTAGCTGAGAAATATTAATCTGCTGCTTAGCAAAGCCTTCTTTAAGTAATAGTTCCTTTTGTGATTTTTGCGTGTTATCAAATTTTTCTGGTACGAAAGGAGAAATGGTAACCTTTCCTATCAGATTCCTGAAGTTCTCCTTGAGAAGGATATTCTCTACATCTTTATCATTTTCGGCAGAGTTTCCAACTTTAAGGATTCTGATTTCTCGTTCGTATACAAAAGGTAAGCGCTTGAAGAATAAAGGTCTTAATAGAGTCTTGCATTCATCAGACGTAAAATCTGTAGAACGATCCTTTTGGAATGTCTCCAAACCAGCTAAGACACATTGCGCGATTTTCTTTTGAATTTCGCTTTGTACACAATAGTCTACACGACCAATGTAGAATTTCTCCTCACTTTTATCCAAAGCATCAAGAAGTTTTTCTAACTTTACTGAAATCAAGACAATAGGTTCTTTTTGACCATAATAGTACCATTGAGCCTCACAATTGTAATTCTCTGTAAAACAAATTCCATACACATTGTTGGCAAAAGGATGATGAAAGGCATGTTTTTGGCCCTTACAATAATAATTGGCTGTAAGAGCTTTTCTCTCAAAAGGATCATTCCACTTGTCCAATCGCTTCATATAGAGTTTGTCGCGTTCAGTATTAGTACTTAGCAGAGAGTATAAAGGTACATAGCGATAAACGTACTTTTCATCATCTGCATGCGACGTTCCTTCAACTTCTTTAACCGGCTTAAGAAGATCCTCGTGAGGAGTTAAATAACACAGCATAAACAAATAGTTGATTAATGTTTGACTATCAGCAAATCAATATTGAAAATTAACCCCTCGCCAAAAGCCTTGATTCTCAACGATCTCACATACCTTAGTCCACACCTTATGGGCTTCACTATCGGGTATTGTGATACTGCCTTTGAAACCTTGCTGCACTTTCACGTTGATATAATCGTTCAAACCATCTGTTTTTTTGATCATTACCTTGTGGAAAGACTTGCCTCCTTTGGGGTCAGCCACTTGGCAAGGTGAGAAACTATACATGCCATTCACGGGATTTGAAGGTGTAGCACCCTTGTAACATCTTATGTTCATGCTTACTCCTGCACCCCGTGCATAGTCAAAGCCCATAATATAGCCGTAGTCCTTGGGAATGAAGCCCGCCAAATCTGTTTTGTAATTCTTGATGGTATACGGACGACTATCGCCTACCACAAAAACGGTATCAAGGGCAAAGGCATCTTCCTTAATACTTCCCGTATCAAGCATCACTTTCGAACCAAAAAGAATCAGACTACCAATAGGCAATCGGCTCAGATAGGTCGTATGCAAATGTCCTTTTTTATACTCTCTCCACTGCTGACAAAGGCTGTAGATGAACGCTTCGCCAAAAACGAAAGGATCGGTATTTTGGCAGCAATCGTTGTCCCAATCTGTTATACAACCACCCTTTGGCTTCTTGGTTTCATCACAAGACCCTATGCATGGAGTTGGAGTAGAAACAGGTGACAATACGGCTGATTTCTTGCTTGATGGCAAGTAAGGCTCATGCAGATAGCGAGGCCACAGCTTTAACTTTTTGACGGGGCTAAATTCTTCTACTACGTGAGAGTTGGGTTCCCACTCACCCCAAAACAAGAGTGGCATCTCTTCCGAAAGAGTACCACGAGCAACATCGGTCACATACTGACCTCGCGCTTTCAAAAACTTACGTTTGTGTGGGCCATGATTCCAGTACTTAATCATCTTTTTCCTGTCATCAACGCCATGTTCTTCACCTGGATGAAGGAACTGAATAACATTTACGTCCATAGTACTTTTGTTTTTATATGGTTATAGTATTTAGCATTTTTGAGGAAATGATATAACAGCTTTTATTAACTCCTATATCCGTTCGCAAATATACGACACTTCCATCTAATCCTACATTGTCCTTTTTGTCCTATTTAAGACTCGTATGCTTTTTGTGCGCACAAATTGCTACTTTTGCATAACAAATGGGTGAGGAACACGCCGCCAAACAATGGGTATGGGAGAGTTCTCTACTTTTTCGACCCATAGAGATACTAAATTTTTGCTAAAATGAAAGATAAACTGCTACATGCCTTAGAGGAAAGGACTGGGCTTAAAATGAAACGCAACCACGACTTTGCGTATCTGAGCGAACTGCTGCTTGCCGAATGCCACGAATATATCAGTACTACCACACTCAAACGCATGTGGGGGTATATTCACGACCAGGAAAGCAAACCCAGCAAAAATACGCTGAACGTGATCGCTAATTTCTTGGGATTTGACGATTTTGCAGATTTTTGCAACCGGGGGGGTATTTCTGTAAGGGGGGACATACGATTGCATCGCAGAGCGAAATGTTTTTCAGCAAAGCGTGCTTGTCTAATGAATTGCAGGTTGGCGACGAGGTGATAGTGCGCTGGCTGCCCGACCGCAGCTGTACGTTCCGGTGTTTGGGCAACAATATGTTTGAGGTGACAAGGAGCCGTAATGCGCAACTCAGCGTGGGAGACACCTTCTGCTGCGACTTGTTTGTCGAGGGGGAAATGCTCAAAGTGTACAAACTGACGCACGACGGCAAAAGCGACATGGCGTACCACGCTGGCAAAGCTGGGGGCATCAAGTTTAATGTGAGACGAAAAAATAAATAAGGCGCGCAAAGCACGCGAGAAATGCTGATGTGCAGCTGACGGCTGACGCCGTAGCTATATTGACGTTTTTCAAGTTGTAGATAACGATATATTGCTGTCCGGCCAAACGCCTAAGCATTACTATGTGGTGCTTAGGCGTTTGGCCGGACAGCAATGTATCACCCGACTTCGTCAATGTGTAGTGCAAAGGCAACTATTTTCCTATTGCATAGGCAAAATAAGAGCAAATTATTCCTATTGCATAGGCAAGCATCAATAAAAGCATCACATTGCATAGGCAAATAGCATTACTTATTTGCCTTTTGCATCTAACAGCAAGCGGTCATGCAAATATCTAATCAAGGCCCTCATGTCCTGTGTAAAAAGTTACGGAGAATGCAGACAAACTCCATAAAATCTTACATTCCCGTCAAAGCATAAGCACATAAGCTACATAAAAAACTTTGGCGAGATTGGTAAACAGGTTAACCCTTTGCATAGGCAAGACGGAAGCCAATCAGCCCCGCTGCACAGGTTGCTGTTGGGCTGCGTGCCAGGGGGTGATGCAGACTTTTTAATACATATTATCATTACACGACACAAGTCTTTTAATCTATCGTTTTGCGTTGCGCGCAGATTTCAGTAACTTCGCCGACTGAACAATAACGAATAGGAGGCAACAACAGTGCATTCGTCAGACATATATTCAAAGGAATGGTGCGACATGGTGTTTGAGGGCCGCAACAAAGCGTATGGCGCCTACAAGCTGCGCGAGCAGACGGGCGCCCGCTACCGGCGTGTGCTCATCATTGTGCTCGGCACCTTGGGTGCCTTGCTGGGTGCGCAGGGGTCGCTGGCCCTCTATGCACACATAATGGCTATGCGCGGCATGAAGGAGGCCGAGGACGCTTTTGCCAAAAAGCCTGCCGAACTGAAGGAGGGCTACAAGGTGAAGTTTCTGGCCACAGCGCGCCAGGCTCCTACGGTGCGCACGGCACCGGGTGCCAAGTCGGCAAGGCCAAAGATTGTTGACGGACTGCCTCCGCTCGAAACCATCGGACAGGACGGCCCCATAGACTACGACCCCGAACAGCAGGTTATTACCACACCGATTGTGGACACTACGGGCATTCACGACAAGTCGCTGCCCATAGCCAAGGAGAAGATTGTGCCTACCGAACAGGTGTCGCAGATGCCTGAGTTTCCGGGCGGACTGCGTGCCTTTATGCGCTGGCTCGACCAGCACATCGTTTATCCGCAGGAGTGTATTGACCGCAATGAAAAGGGTTCTGTCACGATTTGCTTTATTGTGGACGAAAAGGGCCATACTACCGACCTTGAGGTGAAGAATGCCTTTGACGCTAAAATATACAAGGCTGCCATGGACGCGCTAAAACGTATGCCTAAATGGAAACCTGGCACAGATGACAAGGGCGACCCTACACCTGTTAAGATTACAATACCGGTGGACTTTAAGTGAAGGGCTTCGCTTATATGAACCACCTCTAATGGGGGCGACGCGTCCCGCGTCGGGATAGAGATAAGAGTTAAACACGAACGCTACTACTGCTAATAATAGCTGCATATTTTCCCGACGCGAGACGCGTCGCCCCCATTAGAGGTAGCGTTCGGTGCTTGGGGCCTTTTATTGACATCATCGGCTGCGGCTCAGCAATTCAAGGAAACTTGATTGCATTCGCCTTGCACGATGATTCAGCCCGCACTTGTCAGATCAGAAACTTGAATAAAAGTAACTTTTTAACCCCATAACCCCATAACCTCATAACCCCATACCCCCTCCATGCACATAGAGATAGATGAATCATCAGGATTTTGCTTCGGTGTAACAACGGCCATACGCAAGGCCGAAGAAGAATTGGCCCAGTCGGCAGCACTCTGCTGCTTGGGCGATATTGTGCATAATGGCAGCGAATGCGAGCGATTGCGAAAGGCTGGTTTGCAAACCATCGACCACGAGGCGCTCAACCACCTGCCACAAGGCACTAAAGTGCTGCTGCGTGCACATGGCGAGCCTCCTGCCACCTACGAGCTGGCACGTGAGCGCGGCATCTGCATCATAGATGCCACCTGTCCGGTGGTGCTGCAACTGCAACGGCGTATCAAAAAGGTGTATACCGAAAATCCGCACCCGCAAATCGTTATCTACGGCAAACGCGGACATGCCGAGGTGCTTGGTCTCGTGGGACAGACTAATGGCGAGGCACTGGTGATAGAGAGTGTGGAGGAAGCGGCGCAGATAGATTTTTCGCGCCCCGTGGCCTTGTTCTCTCAAACCACCAAACCGCTTGAGGTGTTCCGGCAGATTGTGGACTATATTACAGCGCACATGGAACGGGTTGAAGATTTTCGCTACTTCGACACCATTTGTCGCCAGGTGGCCAACCGCTTGCCAAACATTCGCGCCTTTGCCTCACGCCACGACGTGATAGTGTTTGTGTGCGGACTCAAAAGTTCTAACGGACGTGTGCTGCACGAGGCTTGTCGCAAGGTGAACCCGCGCACTTATCTTGTAGACACTCCCGAGGCCATACGCCCCGAGTGGTTTGAGGGTGCACGCAGTGTGGGCATCTGTGGCGCCACTTCCACCCCGAAATGGCTGATGGAAAGATGCGCCGAGGTGCTGAAGGGGGCGCGCGATTGAGAATGGTGCCGATGTGACAATGGGCTAATATATTAATGGGCTGACGCCGTAGCGTTACTATTTGTAGCGCTACGGCGTCAGCCCATTTGCACTGTCTGCACCCCATCGTATGTGCAGGCGTGTTGTGATGGGGGCCGGCAGAGAATTACGGCATAGGGAGCCTGAAAAAAGTGTCGGAGCAACAGAAAGTCCGCTCTCCCTATGCCCGAAATTCGCTCTCCCTATGCCATAAAAACACATTGCTATGTGGCAAAAAACAAGGTAACACAGGAAGTCTAAACGCAACCGTAACACATTACATAATGCTGCTCCCTTAACCCGAAACGCAAGCTCTAATGGGGGCGACGCGTCTCGCGTCGGGATAAGATGCAGCTATTATTTAGTTATATTGCTGTCCAGTGAAACCATTCTGACATTATCGCTCACGGATCACACCGATTGCACGGATTTTTTTGCTTGTGCAACGTGCTTTAGCACCACGGAGATGACGGATTCTACGGATTTTGTGAGCATTACATGCTCACTTCGCTATTGGCCCGTAACGTACCCGTGGCGAAATACGATAGCACAGATTATGTAGTAAGGTACCTGGTCGCAACAACGAGCTAATAGCGAAGTGAGCATGCAATGCTCACAAAATCCGTAGAATCCGTCATCTCCGTGGTGCTAAAGCACATTGCACAAGCAAAAAAATCCGTGCAATCGGTGCGATCCGTGAGCAATAATATCAGAATGGTTTCACTGGACAGCAATAACTAAATAATAGCTGCATCTTATCCCGACGCGAGACGCGTCGCCCCCATTAGAGGTAGCGTTTGATGATTGCGTTTGGTGATTGTGCTTAGAGACAGCGTTTGGTACTACTTCTTCTTGGTCAGCACATAGAGTTTGGCGGTTTCGCCCTCAGGCTCATTGCCAAGCGAGTCGGTCATGATGATGCTGTTGGCGTCCTTCACCTTATAATATGTAGCCTCGCCACTCGAGGGACGAACGATTTCTACCACATTGTTTGCCAGCACCTTGAATATGCCGCTTGCCTCGTCGTGGCCGTCCTTGCGCTCCAAGTAGTCGGCCGAGTACTGGTAGGTGCTGTCGGCGTTGAGCGTCAGCACGGTGCGAATGCCCGGACAGTCGGCAGCGGGGAGCGTGCCCTCGTAGGTGCCTGCCAGCGACTCGATGGCCACACCCGAGCTGAGCGAATCGTTTGCAACCGTGCTCAAGCTGTCCTTGTCAGTTTCATTACTCTTTGTGTTGCCATGGCATGATGCCATGCACAGCGCAGCGGCTGCGGCAGCCGCTATTACCAAATTCTTCTTCATAGGTTTGTGATTATTTTTTAGGGATTGTCTGATTATCATTGTAACCGCGTTGCCTCAGCGTAAAAGAGCCATTAGCCCGGCATGCCCTTTCTGAAGTCGCTGGGCGAAATGCCCTCCGTGTTTTTGAAGTATTTGCCAAGGAAACTCTGGTTTGGGAAGTTCATTTCCATAGCAATCTCCTTGATAGAGAGCGGGGTGTTCATCAGCAGCGACTTTATTTCGATAATCACCAGCGTGTTAATCCACTGTCCGGCCGTTTTGCCGCTCACCAGTTTCACCACTTCCGACAGGTGCTTGGGTGTGAGGCACATTTCGCTGCTGTACCATTCAACGCTACGTTCGTGCTTAAAGTGTTGCGACACGAGTTTGATAAACTGGTCGAATATGGCGTAGGCACGGCTCTGCGTCTGTGAGTTCGACTGCGGCACACGCACATCGAGCAGGTTACATATTTCAAAGTAAAAGGCGCGCACCAGCGACACGGTGGCTTCGCGCATGTAACGTCCTGGTGTGGGGCGGTTGAGCCTTTTGCGTATCAGCTGGTAGCACTCGAGCAGCCACAGTTGTTCGCTCTCGGTCATGGTGAGCACCGGGTGCTCCATCAAGAATAGCAGGTAAGGCCACATCTTGTCCATGCCCACCAGGCAGTTTTGGGCAAATGTGCGCGACATGAGCACCGCCTTGGCGTGAAAATTGCCATCGGAGCTGCCATCGCGAAATATCTGTTCGCCAAAACTGATGAGCAGGTCGCCCGGCTCCATGTGGCATGGGCGGCCATTCATTGTAAAGTCCACCTGCCCCTCGGTGCAGAGGGCTATGAGCAGAAAGCCTACTTGTGCGGGGGCTTCAACCAAGTCGTTGAGGGTGATGTCGTCGAGCACGGTAAATTCTTTGCCAAGTCCTATGCCGCTGGTTGTGGCCAGGGCATCGTTAATGCTGAGTGTGCGTATGGGGGAGTAGCTTTGTTGGGTCATGCGTGTATAGATAGGGGTTGTGCTTGCAAATATATGGATTGTTGTTCATAATATCGGAATTTAGCGCAAATATTATTCCTTTTTACGTTTTTGTTAGAAATAAAGGGGCTTTTACTTGGAGCTAATGAAAGTTTTTCGTACTTTTGCACTCGCAAATCAGCAAGGTGCCATAGCTCAGTTGGTAGAGCAAAGGACTGAAAATCCTTGTGTCCCCGG
>ERZ1026903.809-NODE-809-length-13057-cov-20.404015_pt1 | contig 13057 bp, 13 predicted proteins | sample MGYA00380180_ERZ1026903 | MGnify/ENA primary metagenome ERZ1026903 (study PRJEB33269, sample SAMEA4719816) | human gut metagenome | biome: human-associated habitat; feature: organic feature; material: feces | place: Cameroon | collected 2013-10 ... | reverse complement strand
AAGAATGGCTGAATGACATACCGGTATCCTGTTGATTTCACTGAACCGGATCACAGTAATCCGGTTTATCATTCAGGTAATATGGACGTGAAAAAATCTGGAGTAATGCTGCAGTAGAAGCTAACAAAAAGAATATGTTGAAATACTAATTTCGGGGGGGATGGAAAAGATAAAAATAATTTGTCAGCGGCCCATCATGAATCCTGACGAACCGCACAGAAACAAAGTCATTTCTCCTGAAACAGTTGCTTGTAATGCTGAGTAATTAATCTTTCCAGCGTATCGCTTATACGCATATCATAATGTTCAGCTAACTCATCCAGTTGCATCTTTGTCTTTGTTTTTAAATACGTATTTAATGCTTTTTTATCAACACGTGTTTCACGAAGCTTTTTCTGATTCCACGCTTTATTAAGATTCAGCAAAAGTAGCTTTTTGCTGCTATCGTCACCTTCCCAAAGATCAAATGTTGCACGTACAGCCAGTAGTTTTTCTGCATGATTAAGAGGCGTTGTATTTTGAACAAAATTGTATGTGGTATTAGGCCCCCACATCGTGAGGGGATAATTGCTAAAGTATTTTTTTATAAAATCCCACGCCCATGATACAACATCCTCCTGATCTGGTAGCCATTTGACAGGGAGAGGTTTTTGATATATTAGCCTCCACTTGTTTTTGAAGTTGATAATTATCTGTTTCTTGAGTAGTGGACAAAGAACTATATAATTTTTATCTGGTGTATGGAAAATGTCACTTAAGTGATCAAAAAAACGGATAATACGTTCAAATCTTTTATTATGTGTGTCTGGAATATCATGAAAACCAAGATAGATATATTCATTATGATATTGTTGGAGTTTTCCTGACGACATAGAAGGACAATAGATATTGTCAGAGCCAGTGATCATCTGGTTGGAGATGATTGGAGTATGTAGTAAATAAGCACATATCCAAAAAGCTGCGCGTTCATCATTTTTAACCCAGTCAAATTCATCTAATGGCAGGATTTCTTTTTCTATTGCAGTTTCTATTTCCTTGCACAGGTTATCCTTGTCCTGTCCACTGATATTTGTACTATCAAAGGCCTGAATTATTACCCTCTTACAACTTCTAATGTCGTTATAATAGTCAATATTTTTGATAGCCATATTTTTCATATATAGACACCTCAAAAAGAAATTGCAAACGCGAATATCATTAATTCCTTTTAAATAATTCTCTATATCAAAGCGTACATTAAGGGGCATGTTTTTTCCTTTTATCGTAAACTACGTAGTGGTTTTACTGTGTTTTTATTGTACATAGTTTATGGTTTTCATGTCACGAAAAAAGTTTTCTTGTAGTCATATCATGGTTTTCAGTTTGTAAAACTGAATGGATTATGAGGTTTTTTGATGGTTTTCTGGTCGTTAAAAATCTAGTTTATGCGATAAAAGTTTGGTGTTTATGCCATTTGCAAATGGCTACGGATAAGCTTTCCGGGGGCGTTCTGGCATAGAGAATCGTGACTGGACAGAATGTGAGCAGGAGTAAGAATACCTGGCAGTGACGGCGTCACAAAAAAACAGGCTGATATGGAGAGGAGTTGAGAATCATCTGGATTAAGTGTTGATTATATCGTGTATTTCAGTATTGCTCTGATATTAATGTAATGGCTGAGGAGGTGTTAACTTGCCATCTTATTGGCTTTTGTCTTTATATCTGATATGTGATTTTAATTACCTAATGCTGGTTGTGAAATTCTATATGACAGGGTGAAGATGGAATAAAAATGTGTTATATACGGGGCTATGAAAGAGTACGTGAATCATTGAATCATTAGTATTGTTGTTATCCGGATTCTGAAATGAGTTTACGTTCTCTGGCAAAGAGAACTAAAGTGAATATGCTGGTAACGATGATTTACAGTCGTTTTGCTACGGATGTTTTTACGATGTTGAACGTGGTGTTAGGGAAATAATTCCAGAGTAAATCTGCTCTGTTTTCAGAACAGAAAACTCCATGCTGGCTGTAAAAGTGAAAAATCAACACCCAGTATGCATGGATGTCTGAATATGTTGAGAATGTCGGTATGATACTATATACACATATTTTACTAAGTATTATATACACCTATTTCATTAAGTATTTTTACTAAGCATTTCAGTAAGTGTTATACACGTATTTTCATAAACAATTCTACAAGTGTTTTCATTAAGTATTGTTATACACATTGCTTTGTCTGATACACATCCAGTTTAGTAAATTTGTTAGTCCTGTTTTTACGATAGCTAAAATCAGTTAACGTCACTACAAAACTCCCTGTCCTGTTTAAGCAGTCAATATGCTATTCGATTTTACTGATGTTACATTTAACCTTTTATGAGTTTTCGTGTTTTTAGTCGTTAACCTGAGACAAGTGTTTTTATGTAAAACGCAAATCCGGCTGAGATAACCTGGCGTGATTTACTGTGTGCTTACGATGATTTTGTTAAATGGTTTTATAGATGATTTTGTAGCAATGAGATTGATGAGATGATTAACTGGCCTTGGTGCTTTTTCTCAGCGCAAGGTGATTATCTTCATCATAAGGCTCTTTTCAGGAAAAGCGTGATGATTGGTTCAGGTGTTTTGATTCAGATGAGATTTACGTTATTGATGGTTAATCGTTTTTATGGTGTGTTGAAAAGTAACGTTTTCAGGATAAGAAAATCGATTCTGATATTGGTGGTTTTTGTTCTTGGGGTGGGGGTATCTGTAAACAGGTTTTAAACGCGCTATTCGGCTCTGTGATTGAGTTGTGTGGTTAAGCTGTAGGTTTTGGTGTTGTTGTTGATTCACAGCGCCAGAAAGCGTTCTGATTGCGTTTCTGATGTTTTATTTCAGGCTTTGTAGTTTTTAAAAACCATTTATGCCGTTGTTGTGTGTTTTATCCTGCGTGTAGGTTTATCTTTTCTTCGTGGGGGATTCATTCTGTTTTAATCAGGAGCCATTGGCGTTGCTCAATGGCGGGATGCCGTAAAGTTTTACCACAGTGATTAATGATGTGAAGTCAATCCAAATCAACGGAGATCTCTCATCATGAATCAACCAATACACAATGCTTACTGGTTATCCCGTTTTGAAAGTATTCTCAACAGTGCCCTGGCGCAACACCGTGCCGTCTCGTTAATCCGGGTGGATTTACGTTTCCCTGAGTATATGCCTGTCACCATCATGGATTCCGATCCGGATTCAGCGGTGATTTCTCGTTTTTTTGCATCCCTGAAAGCAAAAATTCAGGCTTACCAGCGACATAAACGACGTGCCAACAAACGTGTGCGTGCAACCACTCTGCGTTATTTCTGGTGCCGGGAGTTCGGCAAGGAAAAAGGCAGGAAACATTATCACGTGATATTACTGCTCAACAAAGATACCTGGTGCTCGCCAGGGGATTTCACCGTTCCTTCTTCGCTGGCGACGCTGATCCATCTGGCATGGTGTAGCGCTCTGCATCTTGAGCCCTGGCAGGGTAATGGACTGGTTCATTTTTCCCGGCGGACTCCTTTCCGTAAACCGACATCATCTGATGCTCGCCCTTCTTCCGATGATACGCCTTTGTCGGGTGGATGTTCTGAAACCAGGAAGGTTTCAGACAAAAAGTCTGGTGAAGCCGCTGTTCTCTGGATCAAGCGTGGTGATGTGGAAGCGATGCAGAAAGCCATGGAGAGAGCCCTTTATCTCGTGAAGTATGAGACGAAGCAGCATGACGGTTCCGGGCAACGTAATTATGGTTGCAGTCGTGGGCCGGGGCGTCTACTGGATGGCAGGTGAACCCTGTAAAACGGCATCCGGTGCCTGAGCGTATACCACGGTAAGGGCGTGGTTGACGCCCTTAGCTCGTTTCCTGAAAAAGTTTTTCTGAAGTAATGCAATGAATTGCCATCTACTTCCGTTCGCACGCTTGCTTTTCACACCCCACTCTTTGCAACATCGAGTATAAGTCGAAAAACGTTTGGTTGTTCTGGTTATTTGCATTTACTGCCATTCATAGAAATGAACAGATCGATTGGTAGGACTCAAATGTTATAGCATCTCTCTTCTCATAGTCTGCTTTGTGCCAAGAGCGGACCTTAGGCTTCAGTAATTTGGTTAGCACAACCCCTTTGATAAACATACAGCTACAGTATTGCTTTTATAAGGAGCGTAGTTTCAATAGGACACCCCAAACGTTAGTCGGGAAAAGCCGACTGAAAAAAAACTTGTGTGGACAAGTAGTGTCCATTTAATACCATGTTTAGATTAAAATGTGCCATTTTGAGGGTATTCTTAAACGTGCATAACGTTCTGATTTATCATACACAGAGCCTTATCATTTGAAACCATTCCGATGTACATCAAACAATGATTACAAGAGAAATTATGACACCGCCAACCAAAATTGATACATCAAGTCTACTTACCATATTGGGCGTTATTGCTGCTGTATGGGCCCTTATTACGCCAAACGCTCGACTACGTTTAAGGTTCTGCCTGGCGTGGTGGGATTGGGTAATTGTTGGGTTTGCATTCTTACTAAGCAATTATTTGGTGTTTGCACCGGCTTTAAAATCACTAGACTTATATTTTAGCTTTGGCCCCTGGAAATGGGGATTAGATAGTTCAAGTGCCGTATACCTGATATCACTCGCAGTTGCTATTTACATTTTATTTCGCTTAAAAAACCCTAAACTCTCAATTGGAAGAACAGGGATATTTCTAGAGTTAGTGGAAAATTTGCACCTTACTAAACGATACGACGATCTGGCACAATTGTTGGCACCTCAACTAGAAAAATTAATATCAATAATTGATAGACCTGTGAAGAATCGACTTTGTGATAAGATAGCTAACAATCTCCGCATTTCTAATCGCGAGACAGCTGCTGAACATGCACATGAAGCATTGTTAAATATTGTCTCATCACCTGAACTTACAAATCACTTTGCACTTGCGCACCCATCCCTCTGCCTTGAGTTAATCAAGATCGAGCCAATAGTTCGTTCTGACTTTACTTCTAATTTTATCAGTGCATTACTTGATTCACCTAACAGTCGTCTATATGTTGAGCTTAAAAATAATCTTAACGTTAGTCGAGGACATCGTTTATTGATTCCAAAAAACAACCGTATATTACATTTTTTCTTTTCCAATGCTAAGTTTGCAGCTGATTTAGCAATATACCGTGATATCGGTGACTATCTCTACTGGAGGTTAGATGAAGATGAAAAAATTATTGCTGCACTTAATAAGTCTTTAGGTTCCTATTACGATGCTTCAAAATATAAATGTCCTATTTACTCAGGTGTCACGCTGTTTGAAATTATGGTTCATGAAGGTATTCACCAGGGTCTTCAGTATCATTTATGGTTGCATTACTATTCATATTTTGCAAGGAAAATTATAAAGAATATGAATAGGCAATCGGATGAATATAGTGGTGAATGGGAAACACCTTTTCACTTCCTTCTCTGTCATTTATTTAGCGTCGCTACAGATTGGGCAGAACAATGCGAATGGATAGATGAAAAGGAGATTCCTCAAGAAAATAAAGAAATAGATAATTTCGATCTTCATTATATTTCAAAAGAGGCTACCAAATTACTTGGTGCTATGCTGCAGTTGGTTATGCCTAATAAAAAACTCACCTTGAAATCTAGAAAACATATTCTTGATATAGTTGTATCTTGTTATATTAGATTGAAAAGGAATAAAAAATTAAAAGACGTCGCTGACTCATTATTAATTTTCACCACTAGAGGCGAAGGTAATTCAGCACCGCCGCATTATCGTAGAGAACTTCTAGAAATATTCAATACCCTTGATGATTATCGATTAAGAACTGATGCCCCGGAATTCCGAGCAGCTATAGAGTCTGCTATTCAAGCAAGGCCGAATTAGGTAAATCAACCACCTGCATAGCGGGTGGTTTAGACATAGACCTCTAAGTATGCCTGAAAGCAGAGGTACCTCTAAGTTTCGATGTCTAGGTGTTGATCGGCTGTAATCTGGTAACTAGGTCAAGCTTAAAATTTTCTCAACATAAACAAGTAGTATTTCAAATATTGAACCATACTGACTCCCCCACTTTTTATAAGATTATGGAAATTTTTTGTACCAGTAAGTTCGAAAATTAGTGTTGTTCTTATCAGTCGTTATGAAAAATTTTGAACTTCCGCTCCTCGCTCATATCGGACCTGAGGACACGCCGGTTGGTCCCCTCTGTACCAAAAATAGATGTCATTACAGCGGTTAGTTCCTGGTGGTCAAACATCCATTTGAATAGCATTATTGCGCGTTAATCAACGGACAACAGTTCACTGTCATCAGGTAATGTGGAGTTAATGATTTTCATGTGGTAAAGGTATCTTCATTACAACCATCCATTATTCTGTCCTAGAAGATAAAGCTATGAATAGATCAAACGAAGAAGATATTGAAAAAGCCAAATCGCTGATTTCGATAGGTGCAGAGATAGCTGGCGCTGCAGTTGGCGGTGCAATTGGCTTTTTTGCAACTGGCCCTGTGGGGGCTGCCGGGGCTGGTTCGTTAGGGGTGATTGTCGCGAAAGCTGGTGCAAAACTTCTCGGTGATGTGGCTGATCGTACGATGTCTGCACGCGAAAAAGTCCGCGTTGGTGCTGCTGCTGCAGTTGCATTCAATAAAATTGAAAAGGTCGCTCTGTCAGGTAATGAACCCAGAAAAGATGATTTCTTTAACTCTGAAGAAGGAAAACGCAGTGATGCAGAAGAAATTCTGGAGGGGACGTTAAGAAGGGCGCGTGAAGAGTATGAGGAAAAGAAGATTCTTCTTCTAGGGAATTTTTATGCAAATATGGTCTACTCTCCGGGAGTGAGTACAGAAGAAGCGAATTACTATCTCCGGTTGTTCGATTCACTGACGTATCGGCAGCTCTGTGTTATGAGTTTGATCATGATGAAACCACAATATTCTGACTTTCAAAATCTGAGAAGCCATGACTATCGAACCCAAAATGCCAATATGCAAGCAAGTACTGTAGCACTCCTCCAAGAAATTTATGCTCTGTATAATTTGGGATTAGTCTGCGTTAGGAGTGCTGGCGGAAATGGTTATGTATCTTTGCTGGCATGGCATGATATCATACCTTTAGGATTAGAATTTACAGGGTTAGGTGAAAGGTTTTACAAACTTTTTATGGGGGGAGGAAGCTTTTCACTTCCCGATATTACTACTATCGCAGAAGCTTTGCGTTAAGAATGAACATTTTGATTCAAAGTTTCCAGCCCCTGCTTATTAACACAGGAGATTGTTAGACACGGGGCCTCGTTGATAACAATCATAAACATCCGCTCCTCGCTCATAGCAAACTTTTGCATAGATTCTCTTCCTAAAATAGCGTGACATCTGTTTCAAAATTAGCTTGTAAGTAAAGCGAATACCTTGAGGACAATAAGCCAAGCATTGGCAGCAACGATAAATGTTTACATAACCGGTAACTGTCAGATCAGGTCTGAGTTAATACACCAGACTCAGCCAATTTATTGAGTTCGTTGAGCATCTGAACGGTTAATCTATGATAACGAGTTTTTAAACAGGTTCATTTCCTAACATTATTTTCACTCATCAAACATGGATAATTTTAATTTAGGTTTATTACTATAATTATATTTACTCTTTATATACTCTTTGCTCACTTCCTTTTTTATATGATCTCTATTGTTATTTACTTCCTGTCTTCACTCACTCTCAATCTTTGCATATTCCATTAGTATTACTCTTGTTATCGTATTCACTCCATCCTTCAATCATAATTACTGTAACTCATATGATATTCAGATAAGTTATTCTCTACTACGCTATTGCTGATATCCATCTGTTCCTGTTTTCAGTGAAATAATAATTGATTTTAATTTATCCATCATGAACTGTATTGGATTAACAATGATTGTTTATCTGAAGTGTTTTAACCATTCTGGTGAGCCTCAATTCTTCAGTCGTCACTGATTAACTGAATGTTTATTCTTTGATAAGGTATCCATGATTCTGTAACGATTAACAGAGCTGGATAAACAACAGAATCAACAGAGTGAATTCCTGATTATGTTTGTTTCGGGTTGTATTGTTTAAGATGCAGGGTAAAAATCATGCCAGTGGTATTTTTTACTCTGGTAATGTGTGCTGTTAACGTTCATGTCCTTAAGAACAGATTGGATGAGGGCGTATAAGTTTATTGCGTTGGCCTTGTACACGTTTTTTTAGAACCACTGAGAGCAAGTTTGTAGTTTATGATGTTATTGGTCGTAATATGTTTCTTAATCTCCTGGTAGTGGGTTTTTATCGCGTGTTTTGCAGTATTTCGTGATGTTTATTGATTCTGTATTTTATTCGCACCTCGTTTATCTCATCTCTTTAGCTAATACCATCAGATAATCCATTTCTTTCTGCATAATGCTGCGTATCGTTAATAACTCGTCGTATCCATTCTGCTACAGCATGCCTGATAAATACCATCTGTAAGTTATTACCGTTTTAGATCTGATTATGAGCGAAAGCATTAATTCGCTCACAGAGCTTAAAACGTCATTAACTTTCAGGAGTCATCAACATGCCTAAATCTTACACACCAAACTGGTTTTTTACCGCTTTACTTGACAATCACATCAATCAAATGATGGCACGCTATTCCTGCCTGCGGGCCTTACGCATGGATTTCTTCTACAGGAAAGATACGCCTGATTTCTTACAACCTGATCATCGCTGGCTTGAATTGCAGTTGCGTATGCTGCTGGAACAGGTGGAACAATTTGAAAATATCGTTGGCTTCTTCTGGGTGATTGAATGGACGGTTGATCATGGTTTTCATGCGCATGCGGTTTTCTGGATCGATCGTCAGAGGGTTAAAAAAATATATCCCTTTGCGGAGCGGATTACGGAATGCTGGCGGTCTATTACGCATAACAGCGGTTCGGCACACCGCTGTACATATCAGCCGCATTATACATACAACATCAACATTCCTGTGCGCCACAACGATCCTGAAAGCATCAATAATATTCGCGATGCCCTGCATTATCTGGCGAAAGAAGAGCAAAAAGACGGGCTGTGTGCCTACGGCTGCAATGAAGTTCCTGAACGTCCTGCAGCAGGGCGTCCTCGTAAGCCTCACTTCTGAAAGTTTGAATCATGAGTTTCCTGGCCCGGAAACACTTCGTCGGTAAAAACTTACCTCGATGATTAATGATGTGAACTGAAGTCAACGGAGATCATTCACCCTGAACCTGCATCCGGTGTTCGCCCCTTGTCGGTGACCTGATCTTCCCGTTCTGCTTCAGTTCTTCACTTATTCCATCAATCTCATCCGCAAGCCATAACACGTCAGCTCATTCACGGGCAGGGCGCGTTGTGGGTTGCGCATAATGGAGCATATCTTATGAATGCTATCCCTTATTTCGACTATAGCCTGGCACCCTTCTGGCCATCTTATCAGAACAAAGTCATCGGCGTCCTTGAGCGTGCGCTGCGTGAGCAGTCCGGCTCACGGATACGGCGGATCCTGCTTCGTCTGCCGTGGGAACATGACAACGCCTTCAACAGCAGACAGACCTGGTTTGGTATGGATTTTATCGAAACCGTCAGTGCGCTGATGAATGCGAAACCCGGACGCGACCTTTGCTGGCTCCTGACCCGTCATCCGGAAAAGCCGGAATACCACGTGGTGCTGTGCGTCAGACAGGAGTATTTCGACGGCCCCGAACTGGATCGGTTGATACTGGATGCCTGGAGTAATGTGCTGGGTTTCGCGTCACCAGGTGAAGCAAAGCCGTACCAGAAGCAGATCACCCGGGATGTGGTACTGGATCGCCGGTCACCGGACTGCGAAGCCCTGTTTAAGGACCTTATCTGGGCGTTCAGTGATTTCGCCCGCGATCGCCGTGGAGTGTGCGATCCGGAAGCCCGTTGCCTTGCCGGCAATCCCGGTTGGCAGTGCTGAAAGCAGCACGCCATCCCATTCCCCGTATTACCCCATTCTTCATAAATCTCACTGAGGACATTCTGACCATGTTGACCACAACAAGCCACGACAGCGTATTGCTGCGTGCCGACGATCCCCTGATCGACATGAACTACATCACCAGTTTCACCGGCATGACCGATAAATGGTTTTACAGGCTGATCAGTGAAGGGCATTTTCCTAAACCCATCAAACTGGGGCGCAGCAGCCGCTGGTACAAAAGTGAAGTGGAGCAGTGGATGCAGCAGCGTATCGAAGCATCACGGGGAACCGCAGTATGAAAGGTATTGTGATACCGGTTCGCTGGCAATGTACAAAATGCCGGCGCTGGTATTGTGGGAATCAGCCCTGTCCCTGGTGCTGGCGACATTCCCGTTCATCTTCCTGCTGACCCTCTCCGGTCAGCCAGCAGATTGTAGCTCTTTCCTGACTGATTCGTCATTCCATTCACATTGTTTATAACTGGCATTACACCGGTGTTGATGCGCACCTTCCCGTGTGTCTGCACCGGCTGAACAAAATTCAACAGGGTTTGAAAAGGAACATTTCGTGCAAATAACCGAAGCATTAATTTCAGAGCCGGGAGACATCCGGCGTTTTATTCAGCAGGCGGTGGACCACTGGCCGCATTTGCTGGCATTTTACTTCACACTCCATTCGGCAGAAGGAAATATCAACGGGCAACAGATTCATGCATTCTGTACTTCCTTTTACCGACAGGTGCACGAACGTATTACTGAGCGTAATCACACGGCCAGCCCATCCTCGCCGGTGGTATTACGCTGGTTGCGGGAACAACATGGAGGAGCAACAATACGATGCCTGTTGCTGTTCAGCCAGGAGCTTTTCTGCCATCCGCGAGCCAGTGTGACTGTTGATGAAGAATGTTCGCAAGTGGTGGATTTACTGCAACAGAGCTGGCAGGTGATAAGTGCTGGCGGACAATGCCGGGTGGAAAAGCGTTTTCAGGTCGCCCGGGGTGATACATCTGGCCAGTATGTTGCGTTAAAAACAGTCGCATTGTCTCTGGGGTTACCGGTTGTGACCGCCATTATCTATCGTCCGGTACAGCGCTGTACATTGATTACAGCTCAGTGAATCAGCGCAGTTGTGCAGTCAACGATATTTTCTGGCTTTTCGTCGGTCATTCAGCATCATCAGCCGGGTCTCTGCCTCTTTCTGTTCCTGTGGAGTCACTTCCCCGCACGGCTGCCCCTTCAGGTCATAACGGGCGCCGCCAGCCATTAACGCACGGTAATAGCGCGGAGACCGCACATAAGACGCTACTGCCGCGCGTAATGCACCTGCGCCAAACGCCAGTTCTCTGATGGCGATATCCTGTATCAGGTCGTCAGGTATCTCAACTTTAAGCGGTTGGGGTTTTTCCCGGTTGAATAACTCAGGCCAGAGTTCCACAAGACGATTAATACGCTTACGGTTTTTACGCTGGCGTTTTGTCATATGCCGCCACGGTGTTTTTTCAGCAGAGCAGGGCTCTGTTTATCGTTCAACTGTGGTATCCGTTCCCTGGCCTTCACGTTGTGTGCAGTGTTCGTTTTATCCTGCAGCGGCGTTGCCGGTGATTTACTGAAAATGCCCTGTGGTTTACGGTTAATGGTCAGCGTTACTATCAGTATTGTTACCTCATGCTGTCAATGGAAGTAGTACCTCATCCAGAGCCTTGGCGACCCCGGGGCTGAAAACGAAACAATAACCCGCGCGCAGTATGAGGAGCCCGGGCGTGAAGCAATCAGCAGGTAATATTAATGACAAGACCAGCAGGTTCTTTAGACAAACGAACAATATCAGCAAATACGACAGTTCCCGGAGAGGTAAAATGTTTTTTACTTGCACAATTCTTAAAAAAATGGAGACGAACAAAAATGGGGCGACATACCTGGAAAGTATCGCTACCAGATGATGCTAAAAAGCAGAAATAGTGTTCCAGGCCTGAAAGGGATGAGAATCAGTATCTGTGTGTATTTATAACATCTTCTTGAAGAGGCAGGAGATTGTTAGTCCATTAGTATAATCGATATTCGTTTCCCTGCAAATATGCAGACTACACCAGATATATGATTGCTACCGCATTTCATCAGTTTGATGAAATTACGCATCATACTGCGGGGTTTTCTCATTAACATTAACGAAAGTGAATGGACTCAGACAAGTAGTGACCGGCGCAATTTCGCTAAGTATCAAATACAAAGAACGTTCTCTTACTTTCTGCGATGGCCTTTCCTTCGGAAAGGAAGTGACGATTAAGTGCCGCAAAATGTGATACATATATTATTTTTATGGCAAATCCTATCAGGTGATTTGCCATAAATGAATGAAAAACTGAGTGTTAATAAATGAGTAAGAAGAAGATTTCTGTTGAAAATGAAGAGTTCAATACTTTCCGGGCATTACTTCTGAGTATTGACTTTGTTAAAAAACTGGTTATAGAAATGTCTGATGAAGATTTAAATAAGGTTAAGGAAAACTTTGACATAGCTATTCAGCAACGTAATGAGCGAAAGGAAAATATGAAAGCTATCAAATCACTCATGGATGAACATGGCATATCTCTGGAAGATTTTTATCGTGAATTTGGCAAAAAATCACAGGCAGGCAGAAAAAGTGTGTCAGGAGGGCATAAATACGAGTATGACGATGACGGTAAAAGAATGTACTGGAATGGGCAAGGACGTCGGTCTAAGGCCATAGCAGAGGCTATAAAAGCCGGAGGTTCTCTTGATGATTTTCTTATATCTCAGGAAGTATCATCTGGTACTGATTATGAATAACAGCAATATATATTTGAATTTGTATTAATATCAAGGGATATATAGCAAGCACTTCTCCGGAGTTGATATATTATCGACAGGGAATGAAAATGTCTGACTTCATGCCAATATATGGCAATAAAGATAAATGAGTTATACTGTAGAGGTATGAAATAATGATAAGAGTCAGTCAGCATGACTAGACTAGCCCCCAGAATCTCCAGACAACCAATATCACTTATTTAAGTGATAGTCTTAATACTAGTTTTTAGACTAGTCATTGGAGAACAGATGATTG
>ERZ1026903.799-NODE-799-length-13194-cov-87.516402_pt1 | contig 13194 bp, 9 predicted proteins | sample MGYA00380180_ERZ1026903 | MGnify/ENA primary metagenome ERZ1026903 (study PRJEB33269, sample SAMEA4719816) | human gut metagenome | biome: human-associated habitat; feature: organic feature; material: feces | place: Cameroon | collected 2013-10 ... | reverse complement strand
CGCATCCTTCACATCCCAAAGGCTACGCCGTCATCTTCGGCAACGAGGTGAAGGGCGTAAAGCAGAACATTGTGGATATGAGTGATGGTTGCTTGGAAATCCCACAGTTTGGTACCAAGCATTCCCTGAATGTCAGCGTAACAGCCGGCATTGTGGTTTGGGAGTTTGCCAAACTGCTGAAGTTGTAGCACCTGTTCATAACGAACTTTGTTGGTTAAACGTTAATCCCCAACCTACTTTTCTCAAGCAGGCTGGGGATTTTTGTATATCAATAAACCTTAAAGTTATATGATGATTAAATTTTCTCAATATTTTACGCGGATTGGTCCGGCAACAGAGTTGAATAAAAGGTCGCCATTAGCAAGATACTGAATGATGGCGTAGGCACCATTGGCCCGATTGCTCTTGCCCAAGATGGTGCGATGACGTGTGGCACCACTCTTCCAGTCAAGTCCTGTAACTTCCCAGCCCGAAGCATCGTTCCAGCCACATACAAATACCATCTCCGACTTGGTACTTACGGCAGGAATCATACTTACAGAACTTACATCGCTGCGCGCCCACTTACTCTCCCACTTGTTCTCCTTTGTATTCCAACGTACACACTCGGTACCTTGAGGGCCTTTAACAATAGGACCAATAGCAATTACACCAATAATCTTGTCGTTTATTTCCTGATCAGTAACATTGATGTTGTTTACAACAAAGGCATCATAGCCACCTACTACAACTGACTGCTCAGACTGTATCCACTCTGTTGATGCAGGCAGACCACACGTAACCTCATGCACTCCGGCTATACGCTTGTCGTACCCTGCCACTTGCTGTGCGCCTGAAGGGATTTCGTCACGCCAGAAAGCCACCAGTTTCATACGCTTAGAGCCATCGGTAATAACTACCAACTTGTCCTCGTCTTGACCAAAGCCCATAAGTGTAGGCGTTGAACCTGTGCCATATCCGAGTTTGATACATGGAGCCTTCGGGCCACCATCGTAATAGGCTTGCCATGCACCATCAGCCGGAGATGTAGAGAATTTGCCGTCCTTGCAGATAAGTTTCTGCATAAGGCCTTTTCCGCCAGGTGTGCGACTGTTACTTGCTACATAAAGACCGCCATTTTCGTCGATACAGATAGAATTGGTGAGAATCTGGTCTGATGGAAGAGCGTATGAATCCTCGATGGTAGTAAGAGCACGATTCAGCACAAGAATTCCGTTCTGTGCAGCCACGACAAGGTGGCCGTCATAGGTCATAGTAGCACCTACGAGAGTAAAAGAGTTGAAGGTAAAGTCGGTAAGTCTGATTTGATGATCCAGCACGATACCTTCCTTGGGATTATTAGGATTGGCAAGGCGATAACGTACCATTACCTGACCTGCATTGGTGTAAGCATAGTTATCCTTGTCGCACAAGACATAATTACCGTTAGCCATAGACATTTGTGGCGCTGGGCCCAATATATCGGTAATCGTCTTAGAAAGTTCGTCGTAAGTAGCATAGTCAGCAGTCATATTTGTAAGCTGCTCCTGAGTCTTCATTGTAATCCCTGGCAAGCCAGCCTCTGCAACCCTTTCAAGCTTGCCGTCGCTGATATCAAGATACGACACGCGATCGCTACTCATGCCCCACATATACTTGGGCGAAGTAGAAGCAAGTGTCATCAAATTCACGGGACCGCTCCATGTCATCTGACACTTGGAAAGATCGATATTGAAAGTTCCATCCTTGACTTCATACGAGAAGGCATCCGTCTGAGCCGAATTGAAGTGCGTAATACTATACTCTTCCTGTGCAAGCCAAGGGTTAGGCTTAGGTTTTGAAACTTGTGCCAAAGGCACTTCTATTGTGCTATCGCCACCGCCACCGGCAGGAGTAGAATCTTCAGAACACGAAGTCAAAGACATAGCACCCATGGCACACGCCATTAAATAAAGATAAGATTTTTTCATTGTGAATTGTTTTTGAAAGTTTATGTTTGAAATTCCTTATGCAAAGATATAAAAATATCAACCATCAAAACCTCAAAAGACATCACTTATGTGTCACTCTTGTAGAAAAGAGACGTAACTATAAGAAAGGTTACACATAGCCCATTATGTAACCTTTGTACAAAAGTTACATCTTACCCTCAGTAGCAAACATACACATAACCAACACATTATCGTTGGCGACGCCACTCGGCAGGAGTCAAACCTGTCCTTTCCTTGAACAGACGCTGAAAATACACACGCGATGAGAAACCGCACTCCATAGAAACAACCTCGTTACTATATTCGGGGTGTGCTACAATGAGTGCCTTTGCCTCCTCCACACGAATACCCGAAAGCCATGTACGGAAACTCTTACCATATATGGAAGTTAGATACGAGACTACATCGGCACGATTAACCTTTATGCGACGAGCAAACGAGGATAACGTCAAGTCGCTATCCCTAAAACCACCCTCGCTTCGCCATTTGCTTACTGCCATATCTATTTCGGCAACACGCTCAGGCACTATCTCACTAAAGACTTTAGCAGCAGCCATCTCCTCGTTAGTCTCGGCAACAATCTCTGTTACCCCCTCGGACATACTGAATCCAAGTGCCGTAAAACTAACAATAAACAGCGAAAGCGAAATCAGTCCCAAAGGTCCAAAGACAAAGAGTAACGGTCGCGACAATATATATAGAGGCGAAATTATAGCAAAAGCACACACCATAAAAAGCCCAATGCGCATAGTGCTCAAGTAAGCATCTACAGGATTACCAAGTTCACTATCGAGCCGATGTTGAACATAACCAAGAACCTTAAACGATGCCCATATATAATAAAACAAAGTAAAGAAAAAAATAGCATCAGCAACATATAGCATAGTACCAATATGCAGACTGCCATTTGAGATAACACCCGCTACTATGCACAACACCATAAGAGCATACCCTGCAACACCATAGCGCATAAAACACCAACGTCCATGCCCAGCGCGCAGAATATTGAGCTGCGACCACGACAACAATATAGCCGAAGGCGAATAAAACAGCAGATTGAACAGAACGCCCACATCGTCTCCCCGTTGTCGCCAACCAAACCGCATCTGACACACGTAGTGTACGACAAACAATAGTAATGCCACAATAATCATCCAACGCGACTGCTCAAACTGCATGTTACGGCAAGTTATATAGCAGCGCGAAACAAACACAAAAAACATAAGCATGCCCATCACAATCATGCAGGTATATTGAAGAGCTATAAGATTTAAACAAGTATCCATGATTATATATATCTTTAATCCCGCAACACTATAGTTTATATTGTTTTTTAATATCCTGAGCTACAAAAAGTTGTCCAGAATTTTGCCATGTCGAAGAATTCACTTATCTTAGTGTTGCAAAAAGAAAACAAGAAAATCCAACGACAGACATGGCAAAGATAGCAATAAAACTTGTACTTTGCCATATTGTTTCCTCTCCTAGTAGTAATTGATGTTATTACGATTGATAATTGTTTCTAATCCTAGAAGAAAACTTCGTTCATAAGCCTTGAACCTATGTTCAAAGGCTTTGAATATAAGTTCAAAGGCTCTGAACTTAAGTTCAAAGCTTATGAACATAACTTTCAACACGGCAAAGATACAATTTTACTTGGATATAAGCAAATATTTTTAGCTCTTATTTCAGATATTCTCCGAAATCTGTCAATCTCATATCACCCTTCTTCAGGAAGGTATCGTGCATGGCGAGGGCGGCACGCATGCTCTGTGGCTCGTGTCCCTTCTCGGCAAACTTCAGATACTCACGGAGCATAGGGCGATAATCCGGATGCGCACAGTTTTCGATAATCTCCTTGGCACGGCGCAACGGACCCTTGCCACGAAGATCGGCTACTCCCTGCTCTGTAACGATGACATCCACATCGTGCTCGGTGCTATCTACATGGCTGCACATAGGAACGATGGCAGAGATGCAACCGTTCTTGGTGGTACTCTGCGTGGTGAAGATAGAAATGTAACCATTGCGCTCGTAATCGCAGGAACCGCCGATACCATTCATCAGCTTGCTGCCGCAGATATGGCTGGAGTTCTCATTGCCATAGATATCGCACTCGATGGCGGTGTTCATGGCGATGACACCCAGACGGCGGATTACCTCCGGAGAGTTCGAAATCTCGCTCTGGCGGATGGTGAGATGCTTCTTGAAGTAATCAATATCATCATACACCTCTTTCAATGTATCGTTGGTTACGGTGAGCGAAGAGCAGGAAGCATCCTTGATTCTTCCCTCGCGCATGTATTTCACTACGGCATCCTGAACCACCTCGGTATAGACGCTGAACACAGGCACGTTAGGATTCTGTCCCAATGCCTCAAGAACGGCGTTGGAAGTTACGCCCACACCGCTCTGCAAAGGCAGGAACTGAGGAGGAATATGCCCCTTCTTCAGGTCGCTGACCAGGAAATCAGCCACATTGTGTCCCATCTGCTCGGTTACAGGGTCGAGTGGCTTGAAGGCACGCGCCTCCTCTGGGATGTTGCATTCCACCACACCGACAATCTTATGCGCATCAATCTCCACATACTCCTTACCGATTCTATCGCCCACATTCAAGATAGGGATAGGGGTGCGGAACGGGCATTCTGCTATCTCATACACATCGTGCAGATAGCGGGAAGCTGGACTGTGGAAGGTATTCTTCTCGATGAGCACCTTCTTGGCAAGGCGGACGATGGTAGGAACGATGCCGCCGGCAGAGGTAAGGAATGCCTTGCAGGTGGTTTCGCCTTCTTCCAGGTCGGAAACCTCAATGATGGCAAGGTCTATCTCGCCATAGAAACCACGGCGCAGGCGCTCAGCCATATGACCGAGATGCATATCCTCGTAATCTATCTCGCCCAGATTGGTATGAGTTCTAAAGTCCTTGTTGGTAGAAAATGGCGCACGGAACTTGATGGCATGGGCTGCTGCCATGTCACCTTCGATACTCTGCGAGGTAGAAGCACCCGTGAGGATGCCCACCTGGAAAGGTCTGCCTGCCTCATGCTCAGCCACGGCTCGCTTAGAGAGTTCGCGGAAGGTTGCCTTAGGCACGCCGTTTGGTGTGAAACCACTCAATCCGATTGTATCTTGATCGTTAATCATCGCTGCCGCTTCGGCAGCACTCAATCTTGTATATGCCATTTTCTTCTAACTTAATACTCATTAGCGGAACTTATAGCCGCATGCTAAATAATTGATAACTGTTTGCGGCTGCAAAGTTACACATTATTTTCGATATAAGCTAATAATTTGATAATTTTATGCAAATACAAGGCAAAAAACTTACAAATCGTGAATAGTTATGCAGAAATCGCTTACTTTATGCAAAAAGATAGCGGAAAGTTTGGTACTCTCAACAATTCGCCGTATCTTTGTCATCAGAAAGAGACGGCGCAAGAGAGACAAAAGAATTCTTCTCTCTTCTGTTGGCTTCCCCTTCAGACGCCGATTTTCAATTCTTCACTCTTCACTTTACAATATGAAAACAGAGAAACAACAACGCATAGCAGCCGCTGCCTTCGCCAAGCGATGGGAAGGCAGGGGATATGAGAAGGGCGAGAGCCAGACGTTCTGGATAGAACTCCTCACCGAGATTTTCGGGGTGGAGAGTCCTTCGGTGTTCATCACCTTCGAGCAACAGGCACAGCTCGACCATACTTCCTTCATCGACGGCATGATTCCCTCTACCCACGTGATGATAGAGCAGAAATCGCTGGGCAAGGATTTGAGACAGGCCATCAAGCAGAGCGACGGCTCTTTATTGACCCCCTTCCAGCAGGCGCAGCGATATAGTGCCGCACTGCCTTACTCGCAGCGCCCTCGATGGATAGTGACCTGCAACTTCGCCGAGTTCGACGTCTATGACATGGAGAACCCGAAGGGTGAGCCTTCACGCATCTTACTGAAGGACTTGGAGAAGGAATACTATCGCCTGCAGTTTCTTGTAGAACAGCAGGGCATCCATCTGCAACGGGAGATGGAGGTGTCGATGAAGGCGGGCGAGATAGTGGGCAAACTCTACGATGCCTTTGTCGTGCAATATGATGCCGACGACCCTCAGTCGCTCCGATACCTGAATATATTATGTGTGCGCCTGGTATTCTGTCTCTATGCTGAGGATGCGGGCATCTTCGGCAGACGGGATATGTTTCATGATTATCTCGCTCATTACCAGACGAGTGAGATGCGTAGGTCGTTGGTTGATTTATTCAAGGTGCTCAATACACCAGTCAGCCAGCGGAGCAAATACCTGGAGGCTGACCTTGCCGCCTTTCCTTATACCAATGGCGGACTCTTCGCCGAGGAGATAGACATTCCGCAGTTCACCGACGATCTGCGTGATACGCTCCTGCAGCACGCCTCGCTCGACTTCGACTGGAGCGAGATTTCGCCTACCATCTTCGGTGGTGTGTTCGAAAGCACCCTCAACCCCGAGACTCGTCGTTCGGGCGGTATGCATTATACCTCGATAGAGAATATCCACAATGTTATCGACCCTCTCTTTTATAACGGTCTTCTAACGGCATTCGAATCGTGTAAGGAGGAGACCAACATCAAGAAGCGTTTGCTGCGTCTGCACGAGTTGCAGGATCAGATGGCTCAACTTCGCTTCTTCGACCCGGCGTGCGGTTCAGGTAACTTCCTCACGGAGACTTACCTTTCGCTCAGAAGACTGGAGAACGAGATTATCAAGCAGATATACAGCGTGGAGCAGCTCAACGCCTTCGAGAACCCCATCAAGGTGAACATCCATCAGTTCTACGGAATAGAAATCAACGACTTCGCCGTTACCGTAGCCACCACGGCATTGTGGATAAGCGAGGCGCAGATGATGGCGGAGACGGAGAAGATTATCCACCACGACATCGACTTCCTGCCGCTGAAGAGCTATGCCAACATCCATGAGGGCAATTCATTGCGGATTGCCTGGGAGGAGGTATGTCCGAAAGATGAGTTGGATTATATCATAGGTAATCCACCGTTTGTGGGATTCACCTTTATGACTAAAGAGCAAAAAGAAGACATGCAACAACTGTTCCCTGGCATCAAGAACCTTGACTACGTATGCTGTTGGTATAAGAAAGCAAACGACTTCATCCAAGGCACAAAGATAGAATGCGCTTTTGTATCAACCAATTCGATAGCGCAAGGAGAAACTGTCGCAAGGTTCTATTCTCAGTTGAACTATAAGATAAACTTTGCATATCAGTCGTTTGTATGGAGCAGTGAGGCTTCACAAAAGGCTGCCGTCCATTGTGTCATCATCGGATTTGCCATGTTTGATAGAGAAACGAAATTCATATATATGGGCAATGCCAAGACCGAAGTGAAGCAGATAAACGCTTATCTTTGTGATGCGCCTAATGTACTTGTACAAAGCAGGAACAAGCCTCTTTTCGACATACCAAAAATGATATATGGCAACAAGCCTGCTGATGGCGGATTCTTAATCATAGAGGATTGTGACAAGGAAGATTTCTTGAAGCAAGAACCACAAGCAGAAAAGTTCGTGCATCCATTTATGGGAGCTGTAGAATTTCTGCATAACAAGAAGAGATGGTGCTTGTGGCTTGTACACGCTACTCCTGCGGAGATAAAGGCTTGTCCTTTAGTCTATGAAAGAGTGAAGAAATGCCAAGAGAAACGAGCGGCAAGTATTGCTGCCGGCATTCGCAAATTTGCAGACACACCAACATTGTTTGCTCAAAGAACACAACCAGAAGGTGTTGATTTCTTAGTGGTGCCATCTGTATCCTCAGAAAGAAGAAAATATATTCCGATGGGATATGTAAAAGCTGGAACCATATCAAGCAATTTGATATTGGTTGTTCCCGATGCCACTCTCTACCACTTTGGCATTTTGGAGTCGAACGTCCACATGGCATGGATGCGAGCAGTGTGCGGTCGCCTGAAGAGCGACTATCGCTATAGCAAGGACGTGGTGTATAACAACTTCCCTTGGCCTACGCCCACTGCCGAGCAAAAGGCAAAGATAGAGCAGAGTGCCCAGGCGATACTCGATGCCCGCGCCCTATACCCCGACTCCTCGCTCGCCGACCTCTATGACCCTACGCTCATGCCGAAGGAGCTTTTACAAGCACATCGCCAGAACGACCGAGCCGTGATGGCAGCCTACGGCTTCTCCACCAAGATGACGGAGAGCGAGTGCGTGGCAGAGCTGTTCAAGAGGTATAGTAAATTGGCAGAATAGGAATATTCCGACTATAAAAATCAAAAAGAGAGGCATGGTTCCATTATGCGAAAACCATGCCTCTTTTTTGCTATATTTCATTGACAGTTATAACCCTTGCCACATGACCCTTCGGCCAATCTGCCATTTCCACCACTTCTTTTACAGGATGTTCTTTCAAGAACTCTCCCCATGTGGTATGAACTACTTTTAATTTATTATTCTCTTTCATATCTACAAGTGCTTAATATAGATTAGCTCTCTCATATACCAAGATTTTATCTCGTTCCACACTCTCCTGAGCATACGGACGCAAAGAGCCATCAACTACCAAATCAACTTCACGACCTAGCAGTTGCTTCAAATCCTCATACATTCCTCCATGAGTAAGCAAAGTAAACGAACCATGCTCAAAATCGGGGACAAAGAGAATATCTATATCGCTCTGAGCCTTTTCTTCACCACGAGCAAAAGACCCAAAGATCCATGCCTTCAACACAGGCTTCTTAGACATATAGTCATGGATTATACGTATAATTTGATATCTATCCATATTTACCTCCTCTTAAATAGTAATAAGAAGATGTTTAACCCATTCATCACAAGCAGTATTATGCCAGTGCCTCCACTTTCCAGTCGTCGATACTTCGACGGTCTTCCGAGAAGTTGATGCCCACCTTGTATTTCTTTCTGCTGTCATCAGCAAAGGCTACGAGATAGTCCTTGCTGTCGATTTGCTCCATCGCAGCCTCTGCATCCTTCTTGTATTTCAGTTCCATTACATAGATGCTGCGCTTGGTTTTCAGCACCATGTCGATTCTGCCATCAGATGTAGGCACCTCTGGAGTAACATCACATCCGAGGATTAACAATATGGTGTAGAGCACGGCTTGGTAGTGGCGTTCGTTGTTGTTGACCAATGTGTATGGGAACTTCTTGTAGAAAGTCTGGAGATGAGGGAGGAATGCCTCCATATTATCCTCAGCACTCAGGATGAAGTTCTTTGCCCATGCCATGTAGATAGCGTCACGGTCGCCCATGCCGTCTGGGGCATAATAGCGGAAGAGGCTGTTGGAGAATCCCTTGCGCACCTCTTCATTAGGGAAGGCAAGCTTGTATAATTTCGCCAAACGATTGTATGATTTGATTGTGAGATAGCCGCTTTGGTATAATACCGGCACAGGGTCAACTATCTTCTCTGTTGGGGTATCGAAGCGATCGGAGGTTGTCCAAATGTCGTCTAGCTGGAGCATATCGACATTTTTCTCTTGAAGCAGTTCTATCAGGAAGGTAGGAGTGCCCGTAGAGAACCAATAGCTATCAAATTCATGGGTCTCTAAGCAATTGAACATGCTGTAAGGATTATACATATCGGCACCTTTCCCACTAAAGTGGTAGCCATCGTAATTATATCTCAGTTCAGCTAAGGCCTCCTCATAGTTCATATCATTGGCCTGCGCCAATTCCTCTATGTCATCGTGGAAATTTTCCAAGAGCTCTTCCTTGCTGATGCCACAGATAGAACTGTACTTATCCCACATGCTGATATTCGTGATATTGTTCAGTTCGCTGAAGATACTCAACTGGCTAAACTTGGAGATTCCTGTTAAAAAGACAAAATGAAGATTGTCCTCTTCTGCCTTCAAAGGACTGAAGAAGTTGCGCATGATGTCACGTATCTTGTCCTGCAAGTCCTTGTCTTTCATAGAGTCGTGCATCGGCGCATCATATTCATCGATGAGCACAACCACATTCCTGCCGGTCTTTTGCTTGGCGGCATTGATGATGCGAATCAATCGGACATTAAAAGCCTCGGTACTAACAGAAGTTATCTGGTATAAATCCTCGTATGGTTCAAGAATCTTATTCAGAGTTTCTATCAGGCTTTCCAAACTATAGTATTTACCCTTGCTAAGATCAAGATGGATTACGGGGTAATTCTCCCAATCTTTTTCCAAGGCTTCCAGCTTCAGCTCTTTGAATAGCTCTTTCTTTCCTTCGAAGTAGGCTTGTAGGGTTGTGACAAGGAGTGACTTTCCGAATCGTCGAGGACGACTCAGAAAGCAATATTTCTTCTCATGCACCAACTCATAAATTAAGTCAGTCTTATCTACATATACATAATTTCCCTCTATGATATTCTTAAAAGTCTGTATTCCGAGAGGATATCTTCTACCTTTCATAAGCGATTCCCTTTAATTATGGTGGCAAAGTTAAGGTATTTTTCTTGATTAACCAAACTTTTTGGCTGCAAGTATGTTAAAAAAGCCACTTAGAACCACTTTCTTACCTATTCGTTTGGCTTTAAGTGGCATTTTTTGTATATTTGCAGCCAAAACAAGCAGGGTGTTTAACCCTTTCACTATATAACATATGACAAAGATAATAGGAAGGAAAGGTAGCAAACTTTAAAACAAGGTGAATGAAATTATAATAGCGATGAAAAAATATATATTCTTTTGTGGGATTATTGTATTGCTTGTACTGAATGTAGCTTGTGTTAATGGGACTAAAATGGATGTCATTTCTTTTCCTGTTAATGCAACAGAAACTGTATATTGTCTAGACAAGGATACACTATATGGTACGGATGTGTATTTGGTGTTTGATAAAAAGGACAATGGGATGATTGTCATTTCTTCTATTATACCAATTGAGTATTATATGATGGGGAAGTTGAAAATTGAAAACTACAAAAAGTTTGCAAATTCTAAGTTTCCAGATACAACGGAATTTCTATGCTGTCTCCAAGAAAGCATGGCTAAAGCTTGCAAGAAATATCCTTTAGATTCTTTGAAATACATTTATTGCTTCACCTTTAACTTTCCCGACGAAACTGTAGAGTTATCATTAGCTATGGATACAGTAAAACCAATAGAACGCATAGAAGATTATTCCAGATGGGAAAGACGAGTCAATTCTTTGTTGAGAACATCTGGATTTTATAGTAGCTTGGATACTGTTCTCAGAGATTATCATTTGAGAGTTGATACAATCATGGCTAAAGATGAGAATGGGGAAGTTGAATTTATGAATTTAGATAAAGAAAGCTTTTCTAAAAAATATACTTTAGGACATCATTCTAAGATGCCTAATGCCATTGTGGGAACTATCCTTACTGTGGTAATAACCCCTTTCGACTAGATACAGGTTCTCCTTTTTACTAGATTCTTTTAACCATAAAATGCCACTTTCGCTCTACATACCATGAGGTATATCAAGTGAAAGTGGCATTTTTTTAAATACCTTTTTGGCTTTAAGTATGTTAAAATTACTACTTAGAGCCACTTTCTTACCTATTCGTTTGGCTTTAAGTGGCATTTTTTGTATATTTGCAGCCAAAACAAGCAGGTTATTTAACCCATTCACTATATAATAATATGACAAAGATAATAGGAAGGAAACGTGAGCTACAACAGCTCGAAGAGGCATACAAGGCAGAGGAATCGCTGTTTGTTGTCGTATATGGTCGCCGTCGCGTAGGCAAGACTTTTCTTGTAAGAGAGGCCTTTAACGACAAGTTGGCATTTTATGCCACAGGTGTCAACCAGGAAAACAAGGATGTACAGCTCATGTATTTCTACCATGCGCTTTGCAAATATTCTGATGCACCCCTTGCTCTGCCAAAGTCCTGGCTAGAGGCATTCGATGCGCTCATCAAGATACTGGAAGCATCCAAGGAGCAGAAGAAAGTGGTGTTCCTTGATGAATTATCATGGATGAATGGGATGGACGGATCGTTTCTTACCGCCTTGGAATGGTTTTGGAACAGTTGGGCTTCGGCAAGAACGAATATTTTGCTAGTTTGCTGTAGCTCAGCCACTTCGTGGATTATCAACAAGGTTTTCAACAATCATGGTGGATTATACGGTCGAGTGAATCGACGCATTCATTTGCATCCTTTTACCCTCCGAGAGTGCGAGGAGTTTTATGAGAGTAGAAAGATTGTTATGAATCATTACGACCAAGTAATGAGCTACATGGTGTTTGGAGGTGTGCCTTATTATCTCAGCATGCTTGAAGCAACCAAGAGCTTGGCGCAGAACATCGATGAGTTATTGTTTCATCCCGATGGTCAACTCCATCGAGAATACGAGAACCTGTATCAAGCCATGTTCCGCAATGCAGACAACCACTTACTGATAGTAAAAGCCATGGCTGCAAAGAACAAGGGATTGACTCGCAATGAGATACTGGAAGCCACAGGCTTGCCAAATGCGGGGAGTGCGACTAGAGTATTGGATGAACTGGAACAAAGCGACTTCATTCGCCGCTATACCTCGTTCGGACAGAAGAAGCGCGACGAGATGTATCAACTTACTGATGCATACACCTTATTCTATTTTCATTTCCTACAGGATGGCAAGAACAACGACAAGCAGTTTTGGCAGCATCATCTGGGTACACCAAAGATAAACTCATGGGCAGGTTATGCCTTTGAGCAGGTTTGCCTGGCTCATGTGGAGCAAATCAAGATGGCGATGGGAATCAGTGGCATGGCAGTATCTACTTCGGGATGGTTCAGCAAGGGCAAGGAGCAAAAAGCTCAGATAGACCTGGTGCTCGATAGAGCTGACCATATCGTAAACCTCTGCGAAATCAAGTTCTCTACCCGGCCTTATACAATAGATAAGCAATATGCCGAAACGCTACAAAATCGCCAATGGACCTTTGAGCAGGAGACGAAGACTCGCAAGAGTTGCCAGCAGGTTATGCTTACCACTTATGGTTTGGCAAAAAATCAGTATAGCAGCATCATACAGAGAGAATTGACCATGGAAGATCTGTTCCATTGATATTTTCGAGGTATTTAATAACATTTTGCGAATGATTTGTCGGATATATCAGAAAAATGAGTTAACTTTGCACTCAAAATATAAATAATATAAAAATAAAGTTCATACAAAATGGAACAGAAATTATTGATCTATAACACTCTCACTCGTACGAAAGAGAGATTCACTCCGCTCCACGCTCCTAACGTGG
>ERZ1026903.793-NODE-793-length-13276-cov-7.515392_pt1 | contig 13276 bp, 11 predicted proteins | sample MGYA00380180_ERZ1026903 | MGnify/ENA primary metagenome ERZ1026903 (study PRJEB33269, sample SAMEA4719816) | human gut metagenome | biome: human-associated habitat; feature: organic feature; material: feces | place: Cameroon | collected 2013-10 ... | reverse complement strand
GAACAAGCACCCTTGTCCACAGTTCACTTCAGGGCATAAGCCATCGTGTAGACATTTTCTACAAATGCCTACATATCATATTGTTAGAATATTATTTAGATTGAATTATTGGCATGATGCCAATATATCAGGAAGAAGTTTTTCATAGTTCTTCTCGCCTTCTATCAATTTGCGGAAGAAATTTATCGATCTTATGAAAAGTCCCACTCAACATTACACGAAATCAGAACTTCTTTCTTAGTTTTTTCCAAATATTCTTAGGTAGGAAGATAAAAAGACCGGTAAACCATGCATTCACTACATTCATATTCAATACAGTTTGATACATCTTTACCACTGCTTTTAACATCACCCATTTGTTGCTTGTTTCAGAGCCTGGTATATGACGATATTTCCATAAAGCCTTAGGATAGGTATAGATATAATCCACATCTTTTAGAATGTTCATCCACAATCCCCAATCCTCTGCTCTGCGGAGAGGTGGCATATATTTCTTGCCCACTCGCTTGGTGTCAAACAAAACTCCTGGAGTTCCGATATTGCATCCTGCAATCATCGATTTGTACGACTGTCGCGGTGCTTGCTTCATAGTGTAATAAGGCTCCAACTTCTCGTTGGCATCCTCATACCATGTGCAAGTTAGTTCATACCCATTATCTTGCATAAATTTCAGCTGCTCTTCCAATTTCGTAGGATACCACCAGTCGTCACTGTCACAAAAACCAATGTATCTACCTTGCGCAGCTTTGATACCTATATTACGAGCCAACCCTGCACCACCATTCTTCTCAGCACGGATAACTTTTGTTCTGTAATCCATGCTTTTCACTTGGTTTAATACTTCAGCTGTCTCAGGTGCAGGACTACAGTCATCCACTATTATCAATTCCCAATCTTGATAGGTTTGGGCTATAATAGCTTCAACTGTTTCACAAATATATGCTGCCGCATTATAGTACGGCATGATAATACTTACTTGCATAATTTATAAAAAAGGAATTATATAGAATGCATTAATTTCTTTATCGGGAAATAAATACTTTTAGGACAAAGCTTAACTATCGCCTTTAGCTGTTTTTTTATACGAGTCTTTAATGGAAACATTCCCATGTATGTTTTATAGACTTGTTGCAAATCAGAATGTTCTGAGACATTCTGTAATAAGAAATTTCTGCGTTTCTCGTTATATGAATGAGGTTTACCATATGATTGTCCAATAAGAATATGGTCAAGAGTCGTCTCTTCTAATTTTAATTTATCTTTAATAGAATTAAAAACCTCAACGCCCTTAACTGAATTCAATACTACAGCCGACACACCAGTTGTATTGGTATCATATTTTTCTCCCCAATAATCGCCCAAACGTATGTCGCTATATGCCATACTACTTCGTGAATTACAGTCATAACAAGCCTCATTCATTATATCCATTCCGAAGAATATATCAAAGAATGGGTCTTTAGATTTCCTGGAAGAGTATTGCTTCGATTTCAAGATGAAATCGAAGCAATACTCATGCCAAGCATGAGTTTTGCTTCTAAATACGACTCTGTCGTATTTAGTATGTCCTGTGATATTTCGGGTATAACCTAAATACGATTTCCACAAATTCATAGACGGGCAACCATGACAGAATATATCCACTAAAAGGTACCTTTCGGGATTACGCTTGTATCTACCAATTTGTGCAAATCCGTATATTTGACATGGTGTTCCAAATAGAGCATATTTTTGTTCAGTTTTATCTTTAAGAACCTCATTAAACCCTTCTGTCGTAAGACTTTGAAAATACTTTGAACCATAGAATTGATCAAGTTCATCTATTGTCGAAGCTACTATGGAGATTGCGATATTCTTATTTGTATCATAAGCACAACCCATAACCTTGTAACCTCTGGCAATGCACTCTTCCATCAGAACTCTCGATATACCGCCACTACTTGATGATTTCAATTGTTGAGCATCTTTGTTAACTGCAGCGTAGCAAATTTCATGTTTGTCACTCTGGATTAACGTCTCATCATATTTATAACATGATTTTTTGCACAGATTACACTCCACACATTTATCTTCATCAACTATAGGCTTATAATAGCCTGCCTCATCCAACTGCATGGTAATTGCATTCTTACCACATACACTGGCACATACACCACAGCCAGTACAAGAACGCAAACCCTTGTCGTCGCAAACGTTATTTTTCATTATCCTTTATTGAATTTATTGCATTATTTACATAGGTATATGCTTTCTTCCGTTCAGCATTCAAAACTTCTTCTGAATGATTGAAATCTAATTTATTAAGCTCGCCAATCACATCTTGTGGCTGATAACGGTCAAGCATATCCACCTTTCTTAAAATTGAAAGTACACGCTCCGATTGCTTATTGGCAGAGCCATATTCACGTTCATATGTAAAAAATGGAGTGTGCATATTCAGAGCGAAAACGGTTCCATGAAATGAATCTGTACAAATCACCTTGGCATTTGCTATAAGTTCCACAAATTCTTTTGGCCCCGCAGCAACTACCTCATCACAATAATCCATATTTTCAAACTTATATGGAATTGCCACCACCTTACAATTGAACTTTTCTTTTATCTCTTTTAAGTTTTTCTTAGCAAGTGCAGACGGTTTATCAAGGAAATAAGCGAGCACATAGTCTTTAGGCTTATTCTCAATACTAAGGATTTTCCTCCATTCGTCAGCATTGATAATAAGCGTAGGGTCAAGCAAATGTAATGCATCACGCCCTGTAAGTTCTTTTATCAATTTTACACCGCTATCTTCGCGAACAGATAAATATGGATAATCACTGATCCATTCCTTCATTTTATCCTTATTATATTCAGCTATAAAATCACGTCCAAAACTTGGTGACAAAGCTATACGTTTATACTTTGGAGCAAAACGTAAATAATACAACGGATCAACATATAGCGTAGAAGAATTCCATATTTGGTCGCTACCTGAAAAACATGCAATAGCATCCTTTGCCATACATTTTAATTTCCCCCATGACACTTCTATAGGTTTTAAGTAATCATTCGTAAAAGCAAAAAACTTATTCTCTGTGCCTTCAACTAATGATTTGTTATATGACGTACCATATGTTTTCAGTGCATTGTTTTTCTTTAAGAATAACGAGCGCAGCAAAATTGTCATTAACTTACCTAATCGCACATCACGTCCTTTTACCAACGATTTCAACTTTACAAGATCACATTCATATCCTGCTTTTCGAATGATTTGCTTTCCTGCTAGAGCCTGAAGACTAGACCCATAGTTGAAAGCAGAAAATACAGTAGTTAACAATATTCTATTACTCATATAACTTCAACCTTTTTTTTTGAAAGCTGTAATAGGGTATAACATGATCTCTCTAATCCTTGAAGCAATACGAGTCACAAAAATATAAGAGCTATAACCTCCATTGGCATATATCTTTATGTATTCCCAAATAAGCTTCATATTATTAGTTATCTGTTCTTTTGCTGATCTTTTTTTAAACGAGGCACTTTCTACCCTATAACGTCTATAATAAATAGCATTCCTCGATGTAAACGACACTTTGTGTATCTTATCAGAAATCAAGAACATAAACAAACTATCTTCACCTATTTTAAATCGTTTATCGTATCTTTTTCCTTGTATGAAACTCATTGGTATGAGTTTCATCCAAGGTCCGGAAAAATATTTCCGGACCTTGGATGAAATGGTCGAGCATTGTTTTTTCACAGCATAATCATATGCGTCAGTTACCGTATAATTCAATTGTTTTGATATTTCATTTTCTTGAAATGCATACGGATAACATAAAGAAACAGTATCAGGCGCAGCTTTATCATACAACTCCTTTAAATACTCTGGCGAAATCAAGTCGTCATCATCAATAAACGTTACATACTCTCCTTTAAAATTATCCAAAGCAATATTACGAGCATTCGACACTCCACCTTCATCTGTTTGGAAATACTGCACCTGCAAATCAGAGTGCTTTGAAAACCATTCCTTAATTTGTGTATTGTAAGGTTCACAGCAACCATTTAGCACAAGCACAAGTTCATATTCCGTCTTTGGAAAAGTTTGATTGTATATTGAATCAAGACACTCCCACAGATATGCCTGTGGTTTGTAAGTGGGGACTATTACAGATATTTTCATACTAGTATGTTTTTATTAAATTTAAGACACGCTCCATCTGTATCTTAGAATTTTTCTTCTCAATAATAAAGCGACGTCCTAATGTTGCTCTGTCGTTACGAAGCTTATAATCCATGTGAAGAACATTCGATATACATTCGGCAAAGGCCTCTATACTTTCGTTTTTCGGTGTATATACATAATCGTAATATTCTTCAGGAATGCCTGGCAAACGATTAATAATAACACTTCGACCTGCAAGTAGATATTCCATAGTTTTTGAAGGAAAGGAGTATTTCGTATATTCCCCTTCGCTTGTACGAGGATTAACAAGAATTGTTGCTTTATGCTGCATCTCAAGAGCTGTCTTGCTATCCACTAATCCGAAGAACTTTATACGCGAATCTTTTCTTGCCGCTTCTTCAATTGCTTCTTCTGAATCTCCAGACCCGCATATCCACAATTCTGCATTTTTATCATGCACCATTCTGAAAGCATTAACAAGATTCATCACGCCAAATATCTTGCGAAGTGTTCCAGTATATAGTATAACTTCCTTATTTGTTACTATTGAAACCTTTTCCATATCCATTGTTGAGACATCTACAATTCCCTCCATAACAATGTGTTTTACTGGTTTCGATACAAAATCCATCATTGCCTCTGTAAGCAAAACTAATCCATTGCTATTTGATGTATACTCCATAACCTTGAAATTTCTTTTTGCTAAAAGGTAAGCTTTAATAGGGTTTTGTTTATCCATGGCTGTTACCATTGATGGAATATCTGGAATAATAACTGTTTTTGTGAAACGTTTTTTTGTTTTCCTTTCTGCCATTCTAACAGCGTCAAACAATCGGATATCTGGAGTATTAATAATAATGTGCACATCATCTCCCTTGAATGAATTTGCCACATCAACTAACAAACGAGCAGCTGAATGAGCTGAACATTTTTCTTTTAAACCCACAAGATTACAAAAGCCAGCTGAATCTATATGGGTATTCTTATAACAATAACTTTCATGTTTTGTGTAGATTTTTTTGTTATTATGAGGATAAGAATATACACCCGGACAAGAAATACATCTCAAATCTATTTCCTCTTGTTGGCAAAGTCCATTGAGAATTGACATCTCAAAATTATGATTTGACATACCAACCTTACCACGACTATCCTCTTTAATTGTTTTTAATAAAGTCTGGGGATAAAACTTCCCCAAAAATACAATATTCATAATATTTACTTTTATTCTACTTTTTTTGAAATGGAAATAATAATTCCCCATATAAATATAAATAACACAAAGAATAGTAACGAACCTTCAATTACAGGTTCAACCATCGAATTAAACATCATAGACAAATACATTGTCAATAATATCAATTTAAATGGAGTAACATGTTGATACATTACTTTAAAAAAGCCCTTAATTGACGCAAATGTTGCTTTCATGAAAAAGAAAAGTGAAATCCATCCTCCAACAGCCGCTAAATCTATCCATAAATTATGAGCATAATTTAATCTTTTCCATCCAAATGGGTGGGTAAATATATTAGATAATGCATCTTCCCATAAAACCATACGCCCACCAAACTCTGAGGCATTACTTGACGCACTATCTTCACGCATAACATAAGCATCTATAACATCTTGAGAAATAAGTCCTGAATATACTATTATAAAGAAAATTATCAATAATAAAAACGAAGTAATAATAATTCTCGACATATTTAGACGCGTCGAATAAGCAAATGAAAAAAGGATACATAGTGCCAATAATACAAGACCAGTACGATTTACAAGATGTATAACAATAAGAACTGCAATTATACAAATAAAAAAAAGCAATAGTTTTTTCCATATTTTCATTTTTGAAGAAAACAATATTGCTACAAAACCAATGCCTGTAGAGCTCATAAGTCCATATAAAGTAGCAGCGAGTGTTGTATCTTCTTTACCAATATCTAATAATAAATGTCTACTTTCATTTATTAATCCCACTATCATCATATCTTGAATTGCAAGTGCCAAAGCAGGTAACAAATAACACAAAAAAGTTAAAAAGAGAAAATTTAGCCTTTGTCTATCATCCTTTATCCAACCCATTAACCAACATCCAAAATTATAAAACGAAAATGGTGCAAGTAATGTAGAAACAAAAACAAATCCACTGCCAAATCCTATAGTCAAACACTGATTAATACAATAAAAGCAAGAAAATAACAACAATGATATCGAAACTCTATCTACTTTAAGTCGAAGTAAAAACAAACTAGATAAAGAAAAAGAAAACAGAAGATATATATTATTTGGCCATAGCGATGTAAGCATTGTAGCAAAAAACAATCCTAAAACAATATAATGCTTTATAGTTAGTTTCATAGAGTATATCAACAGTTTGTAATATTTTTATAAATCAAAAGCAAATTAGTAGCATTTTTATTCGGAGAATGACGTTCTGCTGCAACAACATGCATATCAACCTGTTTGTCCTCATTTTTAAAAACATGACATACTTTCTCTGCTAACATTTCAATTTCTTCAAAACGGTACAAATTATTCTCATTACCTTTCATCATATCCATAACACCTCCTACATAACTTGCAACACAAGGAGTACCAAGAATTTGGGCTTCGCCTAATGAATTAGGACTATTCTCTATTGAAGACGGACAAACAAACACATTCGCACGTAAATATTCCTGCTTCATCTGCTCTCCATTAAGATTTCCAGTAAAAGTGACTTTCCCCTCAAGTCCCATTTCATTAATTATTTTTTTTATGTACTTCCCATAACCAGAAAGACGAAGCTTTTCAGATATTGTAGATGATTTTGTAATATCTCCTCCTGCAATTCTGATTTTCGTTTCAGGATAATGACCAAGAATAAAAGGCATAGCCTTAAGAACTTGGTGTAAACCTTTTATTGGGTATCCAGCTTGACTCAAAAATATAGAATGCTTTTCACAATTTTCATAATTCCACTTATCGCCATTGTAGAACTCCGAACGAAGTGTTTCGTTACAAAAGTGATATTGAGCATCTGGATTTATAGCCCACACACGAGAACGATCCCAAGAAGTTCTTCCTATAACATGTTTTACCATTTTAAGCATCTCAATTTCATATTTCGCTCTGCGTGCAAACAATTTTTTCCCATGAATTACAGAACCTTTAAGCAAATCACGTAAAGTAATGTTTCTATAAATATCACTTTTTGTCATTCCATAGTAGTAGTAGTAGTAGGCAGAAGTCAAACCTTGAATGGAAATTACAACATTATCGCTTCCACATACTTTCATATATGCTAGACCATGAGAGTATTCTGTTCCATGTATATGCACAATATCAGGATTAACTACATTCTTAACTTGCATCCAATATGTACAATATTCATTGTTAAAATCTTGATTACCCTTACCCATTGGAAGAACAAAATATGTTATACTCTTACCTTCTAACTGAATAAGATTGCGTACTTTTGTAGATACAGTCGCAACATAAAGCTCTATATCTTCATTCTTTAGCAATGCATTAGCTGCACCAAGCATCCACCCACCAGAAGCTTTCATTTCACCAGAACCAGTAAGAAGTTGTTCGGCTTCTGGAAATAATATATTAGTTATCCAAAGAATTTTCATTTTTTATCTTTTTAGTATAGAAATATTACGTGTTGGAATTAAAAATAAAAGTAGATTTATTATACTTAATATGATAAATGATAATACTGTCATTATAGCTCCACCACTATAAGAAAACCTATGAACAAATATAGGCATGATTAAGACTATAGCTATACTACCCAAAATTGTAGTTATTAGATAAAAATGGGGTTTACCTCTTGCTATTGAATAATCATTAATAATATAATAGATTGAATTAGTTAAACTGACCAAAGCAAAAATCCTCGCATACGGAACTGATTCCATATATTTTCCTGCGGTCAGTAACATAACTACAAATGGACAAAGTATAATAAATACCAGGACTACAGAGAATGTTAGTCCCCAGCGTATCGCCACTACTCTTGCTAATTTCTTTTTGTTATTATTTATAATAGCCTCATAAGTATCAGGTTGAAATGTTGAGCTTATAGAGTTGGTAAAAACTCCGAGATATGCAGCAATACTCGTTCCGACACAATAATAGCCAAACTCTGTGGTATTGCCGATACTTTCAAGAACCGATTTATCATAACCATTAGAAAAATATCCAAGTGCAGCCCCTAATGCAAGAGGCCAACAAAATTGAAGGACAGGCCATAATTCGGGTCTTGATGTTTTTATTTTCCAAATATCTGAATGTTTTATGAGAATATAAATAAAAATACAAATTTCAACCGTAAAAGGTGCTAACAGTTTTCCAAAAGCCCCCCATTTAATGAAAACAACAAATAGTAACGTGCAACATACTACAACAGTTCCTCTTGTCACAGAAATATTCATATACTCTTTACTTTTTCTTTGCATCTTATAATCAGCTAATTCCAAATTATAGATACCCGTAAACGGAATTGTCATTACTGCCATATACAAGTATGGGAAAGTAGTCAATGAAGTATCTGAAACATATTTAACATATATCAGTAGTACAACAAGACATAATATAGACACACCAAACGAAAAGAATATTAAAGCTTTAAATAAAACAGCATACAAGTGTCTTCTTCCATCCTCGTCAAGTTCAAAATAGCGTTTATTATAATAATGAATCATATAAAAAGCTATTATCGGAGATATAAGAGTGCTAAACGACGTAAAATATCCAGTTATTGCGAAATCCTCTGGATCCATATTCAATGACACCAATGGATTGATCAGAAGATTAAGTATTAATGGTATCAGCGATGCACTGAAATAACGAGATATTTGCTTGCCGTAATCTAAAATTTGTTTAAAATCCATATTTTATCTGTATCCTAAATATTTATATAATTTTACATTATGCACCTGCTGAAGTAAGAGTTTACCTATCCATACGACTATTAAAATAAGGAAGAAAATAAGTGGAACTTTCAGATATTCAAACCATGCTCCAAAGACCATTTGACCATGTCTATTTAGGATACTAGCAGGTACAAGATGAACCAAATATATTACATACGATAGTTTTCCTACTTCTTCACCATATTTTATATGATAAGCTATTCTGTAGAGAACTACAAATGAACAAATAGAAACGACAACAGAATAAAGAGAAAAGTAGGAGGGAGTTTCGCTCCATGCGCAAAGACTTATAATACAAACAGCCAATGACATAAAAAACAGTTTAATATTTAAAATCTCAATGTTATTTTGACGTATAATGCGACCTGTCTGAAAATAAACATAGAAATTTAATGGATTAGTATAAGCCGTAAAGTATTCATTATACGGCATCATATTTTTTGCCGTCAAATATATAGATAACAAACTTATTAGCAAAAGTATGTAATAGTATCTATCAAAGCACCTAGAAAGGATTTTACACCAGAAAAGTACAGGCACAAAATACAACCAACTACCACAACCATAAATCCATTTTATAACATCCAAGACTTGTACATGAAAACTCAACAATGCTATATAATGAGCAAGGACATAACTTATAAGTCCCCAAATCAAAACAGGAACAAACAGATTCCTTGCAGTCTTTATAAGATTCGTTGAACTGTTATAGTCGAAGAAACCTGAGAGTATAAGAAAGGAGGGAACACCTAACATTCCTAAGAGGTTATAAATATAGGATATCCATTCATGTGACCCATTATATGGCACATGAGCAAAGAAGACTGTAAAAATAGCAATACCTTTTAGTCTCCATATTAAATTTGATTTTTCTTTTTCTATCTTTTGCATACTAAATTTTTTCTGCCTTACTACAAGGACCATTTTTAGGTATTAACGCTCTGTTTTTTGTTGTAAGTGCTTCAACCAACTCAAAAAAACTTTTCGATGCGTTTTTCGGAGACCATACATTTCTCATTGTAAGAATGGCATTCTTTGCTATTTCTATTCTTCTTGAAGGATTATCCAAAAGATACATCACATTCTTTTCTAAAGAATCAATATTTTCAGATTTAAAAATCAATCCATTTTTACCATCTTGAATCAAAAAAGGCACAGAACCAATTAGGTTACTTGCTACAACAGCACAGCCATTGCTCATTGATTCATTTAATACAGCTCCCCAACCTTCATTTCTATCACTCGTAAATAGAAATATTTCGTGCCGTCTCATCTGATTTAAGATCTCTTCATTAGGAAGATTACCACAAAAAGACACCTTATCTTCAACTGCTAAGTTTTGAGCTAATTGCATGGTTGCATTCAATTCTTCACCAGAACCATACATATCAATGTGAAAGTTATAACCTTTATCCTTTAAACGCTTTGCCAACATCACAGGTAATTCTGGATGCTTCAAGCGGAGAAAGCGTGCACACCACATTATATATGGTGCGCTTTCTCCGCTGGAAGCATCCAGTTTTTTACATGCTTCAAGCGGGAAATCATCTACACGTGTAAAATAGCCCCATTTAAATACTTTTCCAAAGTACGCACCTATAGCATTGACATCACGGCAAGTATAAGCGCTTGCTGCCAGCATATAGAGAGGTTTATTCCAATGAATAATATGACATTTAAAATAATTAATCCACGCCTTTGGACCAGAGAAATACCATCTACGATTTTTAAACCACCGTTCTGAATATCTAAAAGTTATCTTCCCTTTTTTTATTCTATTTGTTACATAAGATTCTGGAGCAGAACCAATAATTACAACATCAGCTTCATCTGCAAGTTTTTGAGCATATTTTAATGTCTCGTCACTTTCATAAGCACGAATAATATATGGTCTATTTATTGTTGGATCATACCCTCCTTTTATTAGCCACTCAGGCATTGGTTCTGTACTTATATACTTATAATCATCCCCCAATAAATTGTAGAATTCATCTGCAACTGGCGTTTGATGATGATGCACAAGATTTGTCACAAATACTAATTTCATAATTATTATATTAAAATTTTAAACAATTTGAATATTGTCACTTCGTTTGTGCCACAATATTAAGCTCATTACTCAGCAGAAGTGATCAACAAAGGACGAATTTAAGCTAAGCTCGTATTTGACGGTCTTAAGGCTTGCTCTATAAATCTATAATGTTGATAATTTCTCACCTGCATTTCTTGCAGTTCCAAAGGGGTGTCTTTTATTCGTAATTCATCGACCCCATAACGTCGTTCTAATGGCGTTTCTTCAGTACAGTTTTCAACAACAGCAACGGTAACTTCCTCTATGTTTTGCTTATACGCATAAAACAAGCGAGTTAAGCCACTTATTACAATAAACTTGTCATTATGTTTTTCAATTATAGGCGGAGTTATTAGAGATGATTTATCATTTGCTAGAATAAACTCAGCGGGAGAAAATAACTCTAATTTAGCCTTAGCATATAATCTTATTAATTCATCAATAGCCCTATATTTATATCCATAAACAAAGTCGTGCATAAAACATAGATCTTTAATTCTAACCTTTTTAAAACAAATAGAGCTTGTCTTATATTGCTTAACCAACTTAAGTTTATTTATCATATATTTCGTATCAACCTTTCGCAAGGAAATTTCAGACAGTTGAATATGAAATTTTTCATATTTCTTATTTTTTAGCATCTTTATAAAAGCTACTACCATTATATTTTCTATGTCGGAATTATAAAATTGAGCTTTATAATCCTTTCCAAACTTACCGACTATTATACTACGCCACCTACGCGATTTATAAAAGAAATAGCCTAAAATAGGAAGAGTTTCTTTCACAACATAGACATTTATTCCCATATGTGATAACAAACGCACAACATAGTCAAGTTCTACACTTCCATAAGGCCCTGCAGTCTGAATATAAACAGAAATATTTTTACTTTTATTTCGCCATTTCAGAATTGTCAAAAACAGCTTAAATACCTTTTTAAAATTATCTATTAGACAAACAATTTCATCTTGTTGTTCACAACTACAAGAAGCAACCTTAAGTAAATACTGATTAGCGTGCATCGGTATTTCTTTCGGTTCCAAATTTTTATGATAGTTGTTTAAGAAATTATTAAATGATTTTTTCCCTTCCTGTATAGATGTCTTAAATGGTTTTGATCCTATATTCAGTAAATCAAAATCTAACAGTCCCATATTAGTCTGAACTGGTACAACAAAAAGATTATGATGGGATCGAATTTGTATATTAGTTGCCCCCTCTGTAATAGTCGACATGATATCCGCTACATAATCTATGATATCATTTGAATGCACTTTAGATTCTGAATACGAAAGCGTAAATGCCAATATATTACTATATTTTTCAGAATTATCTTCGAAAAATGAAACTGGCAAATTGGATAAAAGACCACCATCAAGATAGCGACCATCTACCGGCTTAAAATAACCAGGTATTGCACAAGAGCTACTAACAGTTTTTGCTACAGACTCATTGGGCGTGGTGTCTCTGCTCCAAACCTTTACACTATGCAGTCTTATATCAGAAGCAATTATTGTCAAAGGAAATTTCAAATCGCTAAATCGCACTTGAGTTTTTATTTTCAATAGCTTTTGCAATTCTAACTCTATTACATCTTCTAAAACTTTGGCATCACACATGCCTTTATCGGACAAAGTTGATATAATAGCATTCACCACGGAGGGATTTAAATTCATAATACTTTTCCCCAATCGGCTCATTATTTGTAAACAAATCCAGCCCAATACACTCCGTTTTTTCTGTGACTTTTTTATCAAATTTTTAACATCAAGGCTATTAATGAAATCTTTCATTTCATCTACTGAAGCCCCCGCAGCTATTAATGCTGCAAAAATAGATCCTGCCGAAGTTCCAGCAAATTCCGTAAAACAGACTCCATTTTCGAGAGCTGCTTCATATGCGCCGATAAAAGCAACAGCTTTACAGCCTCCGCCTTGAAAGACACCTTTACTATTTATAAATTCATGATTATTTACCTTCATTTACTAATCGCTATTTTAAAGTAAATAATAATCACTTGGGTCTAATTTAGTACCCTTTATAAAATCATTTCTTTTTATAATTAGCTTCAAATTACATAACGGAATATGGACTGTTGCTACCATATAA
>ERZ1026903.790-NODE-790-length-13309-cov-10.049268_pt1 | contig 13309 bp, 9 predicted proteins | sample MGYA00380180_ERZ1026903 | MGnify/ENA primary metagenome ERZ1026903 (study PRJEB33269, sample SAMEA4719816) | human gut metagenome | biome: human-associated habitat; feature: organic feature; material: feces | place: Cameroon | collected 2013-10 ... | reverse complement strand
GGTCTGTTGTCGATATTCTTGCTCACACCTATGACATCGTCAAAGAACTTTTCGTTATTGAACTTGGGATTTTCCCGGAAGGGTTCATTGATGGGCTCAATGGATACGATTCTGTCCAGGGCCAGGTTATACAGTACCAGGTCTTTCTTCACCGAGCCGAAGAGGAACCATCTGTTTCTGTATTCCTTCAGCAGATAAGGGTAGAGGATGTATTCGTTTGCTTCCTTTGCGTTGAATGACTGATACATGATTCTCAGCGTCTGCTTATTGGCTATGTAATTGTAGAGAGGGTTCAGGAGTTCCAAGCCTTTGAGGTTCGGCATCGAGTCAAAGTGAATGATGGGCTTTCTGTTGCTTTTGCTGATAGACAGCTTGTCTTGCAGTCTTCCCACCACGTCTGCCATTTCCGAGAAGTGGTCAAAGTCCTCCAGCTGTTTGAGCATTTCTACGGCTTCTTTCATGATCTCATAGTCGTTTTCAGACAGAGGCATGTCGAAGATCGAATAGTTGGGGTCTGCATAGCGGTAGTATTTGCCATCATACACCTCTATAGGGGCATTGTAGCCCAGCTTGTCACTACGCATAATCTGCAGGTCTGCCTGCACGGTTCTCAAAGACACGCCTTTTGAGATTCCTTCCATGTCATAGAGGGCATCACAGCAAGCATCCACCAGGTTGTCTATGGTCCATCGGCGATACTTGTTTCTCAGGCAATTATCTATTGTCTTGTACCTTATCAGGGCATTCTTGTTTGCTGGCATAAGCTATTCTTTTTAAATTCTGTTGCAAAGATAGCAAATAACTCCGCAATCTATTTGCGTAGCAACGATTATTTAACTTTTTCCTGCACTTTAAGGTAGTTTAGGAGTTTTTTGGGAGCCTAGAATCATCTTGTTTTAAATTCATTGCTTGCACAATGTGGCTTTTAGCATAGTACCCGTTGTTAGGCAAAAGAGTTATGGAAATCAGCAAAAAACTTGTTTTGGGGCACTATTCTATAAGTTTTCTGCTGTTTCTTTTGTTGGTTTGAAATTTAATGTGTACTTTTGCCATGCAGTATATTCATACGGCTATATGAAACGAATTATTAATTGTAAAAGCTATGCAGTATCCAACCCTATTAGAATATATGAAGGCTATTCAAGATGCCGGTAATAATCTTGACAAGTTGTCTCACCTTTCTGTCGTATTAGATGGTCACGGAGAACCCTATCATATCAGCGGTGATTCTTCCGTGGTGTTTAAGATGCAGGACAAGACTACCGGTAAATGTTATGCTCTCAAGTGTTTTACGAAAGCTCAGAAAAGACGTGCTGATGCGTATTGCTTGATAGCTGAGGAACTGGAAGTTGTAGAGTCTCAATATGTTGTTTCTGTTAAGTATTTGGAAAAGGAACTCTTGGTTTGTAGGCAAGACAAATTGGAGAGATTTCCTGTACTGTTGATGGATTGGGTCGATGGACATACTTTGGGAGCTTTTGTTGCTGCAAACTATCAAAATCAATCTGTCATGTCGATGCTTTGTTATCGTTTTGGCGTAATGGCAGCTTGGCTCCGCTCTCAATCTTTTGCTCATGGGGACATTGCTCCAGACAATATCATAGTCCGTCCTAATGGTTTTCTAACATTGGTGGATTATGATGGAATGTTTGTTTCTACTATGAAAGGTTGGGAATCTCCATCTGTAGGTAGTAAAGATTTCTGCCATCCTTTGCGCACTGTGGTTGATTTCGATGAAACAATAGATGATTTTTCATTGGCAAGCATCGCCTTGTCTTTGAAAGCTATATCCATGAATTTTACTTTGTTAGATACCTATGGTGCATCAGACAGGCTTCTCTTCTCAGAAAAAGATTATCGCACTCCATCAAATAGCAAGGTCATATCAGCCTTGCAGGGGTTGATGTGCGATAAAGACTTTAGTACACTTTACTCTCTTTTCATGCTCGCTTTGGCAAGAAAGGAGCTTTCTACATGTTCTTTTAGGTTGTTTGTTGGCGAAAACCCAAATCTGTCTCAACCTATTGAAGACTTATCAACAAAAGTTACGGAGGAAGATTTGAACGAGGCTATCACAGATGAATTTGGTGTGAAATATAGCAAAGATGGAAGAAAACTATTGAATGCTCCACAAGAACTTGATGGTACTTATTCGATAAAAGAGGGGGTTAAGATTATTTGTGAAAAGGCATTTTTTTGCTGCGGTTCTTTGAGTAGCCTTGTTATTCCGGATAGTGTATCTCGTATTGGGAATGGTGCTTTTAATGGCTGTTATTTTTTGCAAAAACTCGAAATTCCTGATGATGTAACTCGTCTTGGAGAAGGGGCATTTGAGGGCTGCTCTTCTTTAGGAAGTCTTGTTATTCCCGACAGTGTTACTAGCATAGAGGATAGGGTATTTAAAGATTGTCATTCTTTGAAAAATCTCGTTATACCTGATGGTGTTACCTGTATTGGAGAAGGTGCATTCGCCGGTTGCGATTCTTTGAAGAGTCTTGTCATTCCAGCTAGTGTTGTCAACATTAAAGGTGATCCTTTTTACTGCTGGACAGGTAAACTGAGATGCCTGTCGCCATACTTTATTTATGAAGACAATGTTTTGTTTGATAGAGACAAAAGTACAATTATCTCGTTTAGAGACATAAAAGCAACTTCATATACCATTCCTGACAGTGTTACGAGTATTGGAGAAAGGGCATTTGAGGGCTGCTCTTCTTTGGGAAGTCTTGTTGTACCCGACAGTGTTACTAACATTGGGGATTATGCATTTGAGGGCTGCGAATCTTTGAAGAACCTCGTCATTCCGGACAATATTACCAGTATAGAGAAGGGTGTATTTCAAGGTTGTAGCTCCTTGACAGATATTGTCATTCCAAATAGAGTAACTAGTATTGGAGAAGGTGCTTTTTTTGCATGCAATTCCTTGACAAGTATTGTCATCCCATCTAGTGTAATCTGCATCGGGACTTGGGCATTTTATGGTTGCGAATCTTTGAAGAGTCTTGTCATTCCTGACTGTGTTACCAGCATTGGGGATGAAACATTTTATGGTTGTTGTTTCCCAAACGATCTTAAACAGGAATTAATCTCCCGGTTTGGAAATACAATATTTGTGAAACCATAATGGGGGCTATGATGTGAAATTGGGCTACCTGATTCTAGGAACAGGGTAAGGTGGCCTTTTTAAAAAGATAGTTTCAGAAAAAAGTAATCAGTTTTTTGCAGTTTTTTTTGTTGGTTTGAAATTTAATGTGTACTTTTGTCATGCAGTATATTCATACGGCTATATGAAACGAATTATTAATTGTAAAAGCTATGCAGTATCCAACCCTTTTAGAATATATGAAGGCTATTCAAGATGCCGGTGCCAATCTTGACAAGTTGACTCACCTTTCTGTCGTATTAGATGGTCAAGGTGAACCCTATCATATCAGTGGTGATTCTTCCGTGGTATTCAAGATGCTGGACAAGACTACCGGGAAATGTTATGCTCTCAAGTGTTTTACGAAAGCTCAGAAAGGATGTGCTGATGCGTCTTCCAACAGTAGTTCTGTAAAGTTTCTGGAGAAGGAACTCCTGGTTCAGAGTCAAGGCAAAGAGGAGAAATATCCGGTACTGTTGATGGATTGGGTGGATGGTGATTCTCTGGGTGCTTGTCAGTTGAAAGTAGAGGATATGTCAACAGGAGCAACGAAAGCAGAGTTAAATGAGCCCATTACAGATGAATTTGGCGTGAAATACAGCAAAGATGGAAGAAAACTATTGAAAGTTCCACAAAAGCTTAAGGGAACTTATTCCATAAAGGAGGGGACAAAGATTATTTGTAACATGGTATTTTCTGAATGCGATTCGTTGAGTAGCGTTGTTATTCCTGATGGTGTTACTGTTATTGGGATTGATGCATTTAGTTATTGTGAATCATTGAAGAGTATTGTTATTCCAGAAAGTGTTGTCAGCATTGAAAAATATGCATTTGCCGGTTGCTCTTCTTTGAAGAGTATTGTCCTTCCAGATGGTATTACAAGCATTGGGGATGAAACATTTGATGGTTGTTCTTCTCTGGCTAGTCTTGTTATTCCAGACGCTGTTACATGCATTGGTAATGGTGCATTTGCCGATTGCAGTTCGTTGAAGAATCTCGTTCTTCCGGAAAGTGTTGTCAGTATGAAAGGTAATCTCTTTTCTCATTGGAATGGAGAAGTGAAATGTTTGTCTCCGAATTTTATCTTTGAAGATGGTGTGTTGTTTAACAAAGACAAAAGTACAATAATCTCGTTTAGAGACAAAGACATTACATCATATGTCATTCCGGATTATGTTACGAGTATTGGGGGAGATGCATTTTCCGGTTGCGAATCTTTGACGAGCCTCGTCATTCCAGATAGTGTTGTCAGTATAGGAGATGGTGCTTTTAGTCATTGTGAATCATTGAAGAATATTGTTCTTCCAAATAGTATTACTAGCATTGGATTTTGTGTATTCCAGCATTGCCGTTCTTTGAAGAGTCTTGTTATTCCTGACAGTGTGACAAGCATAGATTCATTGGCATTTTGTTATTGCGAATCTTTGACGAGTCTTGTTATTCCTGATGGTGTAACCAGCATAGGGGATGGTGCTTTTTGTACTTGCGAATCTTTGGAGAGCCTTGTCATTCCTGGCGGCGTCACCAGTATTGAGAAAATGGCATTTAGTGGTTGCAAATCCTTGAAGAGTATTGTAATTCCTGACGGCGTAACTAGCATTGGGAGTGGTGCATTTAATGGTTGCGAATCTTTGAAGAGTATTGTTATTCCAGATAGTGTGACTTGTATAGGAAATAGAGCGTTTGAATTTTGCTTTTCTTTGAAGAGTCTCGTTCTTTCAAAGAGTCTAACTCGCATAGGGGATTGGGCATTTAATATGGCTGAATCTTTGGAGAGTCTCGTCATTCCTGACAGTGTTACCAGCATTGGGGATTATGCATTTAGTGGTTGTAGATCTTTGAAGAGCCTAGTTATTTCTAATAGTGTAACTCATATTGCTGTGGGTGCATTTCTGAGTTGCACTTCTTTGAGTAGCGTTGTTATTCCTGATGGTGTAACTAGTATTGGAGAGGGGGCATTCATCGGTTGTGAATCTTTGAAGTGTATTATTCTTCCAGATGGTGTTGGCAGCATTGAGAAAGATGCGTTTAGGGATTGCAATTTCCCAAACGATTTTAAACAGGAATTAATATCCCGTTTCGGAGATAAAATATTTGGGTAACTAAAATTGAGGCTAAGATGGGAGATTGGGCTGCCTGGATTTGGGAACAGGACAAGGAAGTCTTTTCAGAAAGTTGGTATCGTCGGTGGCATCTTCTTCATGGCTGGTGGAGGAGTTGCTTCTGACGGCTGATACTCTTGCTTTGGAGAGAAGCAGTGACATCAAAGTTCATGAATGTTTGGCTAAACGCCGATCTCCTGTAGCTACCGTGATGCGTGCCATAGCGATTGGCTGGCTTTTTGATACTGAATCAGAGACTGCTTCTGCTTATCAAGAGTATGGTTTCGCCTGTGACAAGGAAGATTGGTATGCTGGGGCGTTTATGTGGAAGCTTATCTTTGCTCTTCGTCATGGTGCTTCGAAGAAGGAAGCTTTTATTACCGCACAGCCTTCAAACGCAAATACATTATTGAGAACAATAGTGGCAGTATCGGCATTCAGTTGAAGTCCCTGCAGGGCAGGCCTTCCTCAGTGGCATTAAGATCAGAAAGTTGAATTAGAGCAACGGTAGGCTGAGACTGCGTGTAGCGTATTTTAAGCTGTGTCAGTCTATGCTCTCACAATAGCAGACAGAGCGTATCTTATAGGGGCTTAATAGAAAAAGAATGGCAGGGTGTATAATCCTGCCATTTTTTAATATATTGTAGAGCGACTATAATACATAGCCCTGCCATTTACTGCTAAAAACAATTCCCCAAAACAAACTCAGCCATAAAACGTCTTTATGTTTTATGGCAGAGCAACAGGCTTTTTGTTAGAAATTCCGAATAGGATTAATATGAAACGTTGATGGTTTCATAATTGGATTGCGGTATGTTATGTCCTTCTTTCCTGGCAAGAGCACGTGTCTCCCGCATTTCTTTTTGAGCCTTTCTCAAATTTGACTTCATTCCTGTATAGGAAGCGGAGTTCCAGGTTCCAGCCGCACTACCGCCAGTGTCCTTACCATTCTTCTTGATCTTGTAACCTACGAGGGTTAAGGATTCATAGCAGCCTTTCGCATTGCGTTCCCACCTGTCATACATTTGTTTCCAGTAATCATAGGAGTGCTTGCCTCCACTACCGGAAGAAGACAAAGTGGAACTGCTCATACCAGAACTGTCATAAGAACCACTTGCTGGCATATTAGAATTATAAGTTCCGGATGTATCTATGGTCTGGGCTACCTGTGTTAACGTTTCTCCCACCTGCTGCAAAACATTCATCGTTCGGTTGAGTTTGATACGTTTGATATTTTTTCTTGCCATATCATTACCCAGATTTTTTGCCTGTCCATAATAATCCAATGCCTTGTCAACATCTCCTAAATCTTCGAACAAAGCACCTATATTGTTCAAAGCCGTAGACTTATATCCTTGCCTGTTATCTGAGTCAGCAGCTATGCACAGCATATATTTATCAAATTTCTTTTGCTCATTTCCGGAAGTCTGCATTCCATATGCCTCGTCAAATATCTGTTTTGCGATGGGACTAATCTCTTTTCCATCCGTTCCCAACTCAGTGGAATAGCCGTATTTATAGGCTTTCACCTTATTGTCGCTCGAATAATTATCTATATTGTCGTAACCACAGGAGGATATTACATTGCCTTTCGCATCAAGCAACCAATATTGTCTGTTCCTGATACCTACAGCAACTTCGTTGGTAGGGAAGAAAAGCAGGTCCCAAGCTTGCTTGGACAGTTCTTTTCCATTAGTGGCAAATAGAGAATACTTACCTTTGCTTTCTGCCATCAAAATACCTTCTTTTTCATTCCAGATATTGATGTCATCATACTTGCATTCCACGAGTTCACTTCCCAGCTTGTCGGAAATACCTTTTTTCTTATTCCTTTTCACGATACAGAAATTGGAATACTCATCTATCTTTTGATACGTCTTGCCAATTTGCTTTTTCCCCTTCATGAAGACATATCCTTGTTTTGTCTTCTTGATGATGGTTTTGGTTATCTTGGGCAGTGTTGTAGGATATACCTTTGCCATCTCCTCATTCTGCTTACTGACCTTCGCATATACTTCATTCAACAGTTCCTCTATAGCCTGTTTCTTGGAAGACAGCACAAAAGGTTTAATGATCTTACTATAGCATGATTTAGCTCCTTTATATTTCAAATTATATTCATCCTTATATTTAAAGGGAACTATCACTTCATTTTTAATAGAGACTGAACCAAATTTACCCGAAGTGTCCTCAGCCATGAAGAGCGCATCATTTAGCATCATCTGGGATATTCTGTCTTTGTCGCATCGTTTGTAACCAATGCCATAATAAAAGTCAGCCCTTTCGAGACTCTTATATGCAGCAGGTATTAAAACATTTCCCGACAAGTCCATAATTCCATAGAGTCCATTTTTCTTGAACCTTACAACATTGTTACGGCAAACAAATACAAACTCCATATACTCATAAGAGTCTTGCAGGATAGGCTGGAAACGATAATCATATAGGTTGAAGAGTCCATCAGTACCTTGCGCAATTATTGGCATATAAGAATGATTCGTAATGCGTTGAACCTCATTAAAATCTGGAGAGACTTTCTTTCCGTGAAGGTCTATGAAGTAAAAAATATCACCATTATTAACCGCAGCTACATTGTCCTTGAAATTATTTGCCTTTTCATATACAGGCTGCAAGCTCCAATCAATCTTATCTTTTTCCTTATATCCAAACTTGTAGATTCCTCTATCTAAGACAGGAACCAGTTCCTGACTATGCAACATAGACATGGGGCATAGTGAAAACATCAAAGAGAGAAATAAATGTTTCATATTTATCATTTTCTATAGCCAAATTGACGCAACACTGGAAAATTATGTATTTTATAAGCACCTGAGTAATCAAAGTTGCTCAAGTTCTTGCCATGCCAGAAATTTCACTTATCTTAGTGTTGCAAAAAACAACTAAAACTCTGAATGACATGGCAAAAGTACAAATAAATTCTGAGAAATTCACTCCATTTGGAGTTTTTTTCTCGATTATGCAGCAATTGGATACTCTTTTAGCTCAAAATGTTGATTCTTATGTTGGATGTGATGCATATTGTATTGTGCTCAAAACTCTACAAGAAGCTATCCATCGCAAGCACCAAATACTAGTACTTGGGCCCGGTGGACTTATACAATGAGTTGAAGAAAGAATTTCAATAGTAGAAGTTATGCCAGCCGTCATGTCAGAAAAAAACTTGAATACAAAGAGAGGTACTATATATGAGTTGATTTGACTCTATATAGTACCTCCATGTATTTTTGTTCATCCAGAACAATGGATGCTTATTTCTTGTAAACAGCTTTCAATTCTTCGATTTTCTTTTGGGCATCTTGGAAGTTGGTGGTCAATGACTCTGCATTCTTGACAAAGACTGTGCTGCTGGAGTATCATTCAAGTTTCATGTACCAGCTAGCCTTGCCTTTGGAAACATAGTAGCCGATTTCAAAGCCGTCATTGGTGACAAAGCGGTTTTCCAGATAATCTGGATTTGCTGAGCAATCAGTATCAGCTTCAGCTACCGATTTTGCTAATGCCTAGTGCAAAGATACTACGATTCTGTGCATTCATTCTGCATACTTAAATATTTCTGCAGATTTTCTTCAATTTTTTCCTTAATTGTGTCTCTCAGGCTTTGAGGAGAAAGAACTTCCACGTCTGGAATGAACGAGAATATCAACTGGTTCAACTCCTTGTTGGGCTTAACCTGGATGGTTATGGTTCTTTCTTCCAAATCTGCTATCTGAGAGTGGTGGAGAGGTTTGGACACGATATATGGAAAGCGGTTTTCTGAGAATCTGAGTACAACGGTTTCAATGTCGGCCTTTGGTACTGTTACTCCGATGACATCATTGAAATAGGTGTCGAAATTGATCTCAGTATTGTTATGAAACGGAACATCTACTTTCTTGAATGACACAATTCTGTCTAATGCATAATTGCCAATTGTAGAATATTCATCGTTTAGTCCGAGCAGAAACCATCTGTTATTATATTGCTTCACATAGTAGGGGTGACATATAGTCTCGAACTCATGGCCTTTGAATGTGCGATAGTGAAGCTTGAGGGGCTGGTGGTTGACCGTGGCATCAATAATGCCAGAAAGATGCTCCAACCCCTGAAGTTTATCATTCTGTTCAAAGGAGATGAAATTTTCTGCATTGGCCTTTACTCCAAACCGGTATTCCAGATTGGAGATAACTTCTTCAAGCCATGCATTGGCAGGGGTGCCTCTATAGCGTCCGAGCATCTGTATGGTGGAACGTAAATTGTTCACCTCTTCAATGGACATCTCATTATTATATATGGTGAAGTTCGGATCTTCATACCTGTAATAACACTGCTTGCCGGAAGCCATTGGATAGGCTTTGATAGGTGCATCATAGGTCACTCTATCGCGCATATACTTAATGTCCTCACGAATTTGGCGAAGCTTTACTTCTTTACCTGTGAGGTCATAGAGGCTCTCATTCACTTTATTGATGAGGTCCTCAATAGTGTATTTGCGTTTGAAGTCGCTAAAACATCTATCCAGTATCTGATACCTGAGTTGAGCATTCTTGTTAGTTGGCATACGCTAAACATTTAAATGATTATCACTGGCAAAGATACTAAATCTGTGCGAAATATCGCACAGAAAGAAGTTTTTTTTCGGTTCTGTATAAAAAAACTTGGATTTTGAGCCTATTTCTAGTTAAAGGAGAGGCTTTAATAGATTATGTAGGGGCTTTTCCTTATCCGTAGACCAAGTTTTGTCATTTTTTCAGGAAATAGATTGGTTATGTTTTATTTTTTATGTACTTTTGCCACCAATTTTAAATGTACTAGTTATGGATAGAAAAAGTCTTTCGATAGGAAATGTACAGAAACTGGCCTTGTTGGCTTTGCTTCTTGTTATCTGTGTAGGTTCTCCTGCACAAGTTTACAACTTCAATTATCTTAATTCGTCCTTCCGTAAGGTATTGGCTTTATACCTGCCTGACAAGGATGGCATTTATCAGAAGTCAGATGCCCAAGAAGTGAAGGAAATCACAGAGGCTGGCTTATACTACGCCTATGACAAGAAGGCAAAGAAACTTTATGTGAAGACTTCAACAGGTAATTATGAGGTATTATTGGACGATTATTATGCCAAGGTATTCAAGAAGAACAAGGCTATTCCTCAGCCAAAACCGGCTGAGATTGCCGTCCTGGCAGATAGGGTTAACCAAGAACTGTCAGAGCATTTCTCTCAGGTGAATGCGAAGCGCAGAAAAGAAATAGAAGCAGCTAGGATTAAAGCTTACAATGATTCTGTGGCGAAAGCTAAGGAAGAGGCACATTTAATGGCTGAGAGAATTGAAAAGTTGAAGCAGGAGCGTGAAAGTTACATAAAACAGCATGATTGGCGTAGTGTTCCTACTGGTAACCACAGTTTATACTGTACCTTGTGTGAGAATACCTTTTCGCAGGATTCCATATGGAGTATAGGTGTAAGGAATGATACCATCTATTTTGTCACTCATAAAGATGGTGACTTGGATTTAGGTTATATGGAAAGTCATGCGGCTAAAGTTCCAGATGACTTGAAGGCTTATTCTCTTTATAAATATCACTATGAGGTATATAAGGATAGTATAGAAAGTTGTGTGGAAGATTTAAATAATGACTTAGTTGGATACCTGAATTATCATAATTATCTAGGTTATCTTGCTAATCTTCAAAAGAAGGCTCCTTATGGATATTTTGATGGGTGGTCATGGGATGATGAGTATGGAACAGTTACCTTTAATTGTACCTACCAGAATACCAATAAATGGACAATCAAGTACATTGATGTTTATTGGGTGGTCACCAATGATGTGAATGATGTACGTGGAAGCGGGCATTTCAAAGGCACTGGTCCCGTGGGGTATATGCATGGTGGTAGTTGGGACTGGGACAGCAGCTATTACTTTGTAAGTGGTGATGCTACCAATATGAGTATTAGCAAGGTCATCATAACATACATGAATGGTAAGCAGAAGGTTTTGACTAAGAATATGCTTAGGTTCAATACCAGTGACGATGATTAAAGCTTGAAATCATAAAGGCAGATAGGTTACATGTGTTACCTACCTGCCTTTTAAAATTTCATTTTGATTATGGTTATGATTCTTATCTTCATTATTTGGTTACCTTTTCTAGTATATTTTGCATGATGTGTGCAGACTTATTGCACAGCTAGTTCTAGGTTCGTACTTTAACGATGAGCATTTGCCTACCTCTTATAGATAGAGAAAGTTGGCATCCTTGAAAAATATCTTCATGTATGTCTCCAAATCCGAGTCTGTTTGTAGAATGTATAGTTTATCCTCCAGAGGTTTAAGTGATTCAATTCTCTCCAGGGCATAGTATCCCATCTGGGAATATTGCTCAGTCCTTGCCATCATATACCACTTGTCATCATGCAGGCCTACATGGTAAGGGTCGCAAAAAATGTCGAACTCACGGTCATTGAAGGTATGGTAGTGTATCTTGAGAGGTTGGAAGCTAATGATGGATTCTACTATTTTTGCCAGGTGTTCCAACCCTTGAAGATTAAACTTCTGCTCTGGTAGGGAGGGATTCTCTTTACTTATGCCCAGCCTATTTTCCAGATATGGGATAATCGTGTTGAGAAATTCACAGCTACGTGTACAGTTTCCATTCTGAAACCTTTGCAGGGTTAGGTAGAGTGAACTTAATGAAGAACAGAGTGTATTGATAGCTTCAAATGGCAGGGCGTTATGGAATATGCTATAGTTCTTTTTGCTATATCTATACCAGCTTTTTCCGTTCTTTGTTGGGAATTCCTCGATAGGTGCTTGAAAAGCGGTAGCTTCTTTCATATACTTGATATCTCCCAAAACCAAACGAGGGTTTACCTGGGCTCCAGGTTCTCCCCAAATGGCTTCACCTACTTTCTTGGAAAGGTCTATAGCGGTGTATTTGTGTCTTGTATCTGCGAAGCATCTGTCCAAGACCAGGTATCTCAACTGATTTTGTCTTTCTCTAATCATGATGATGGATGGATTATGTTATGCTTTTTGGGGTGTGGTGGGTTTGATGGTCAGCACCTCTTGTTGCTCCAGTGTACAGTTACAAAGTCTGGTTCCTATTTCATGGAGCTTTTGAATGATGTGCTCACTCTGTTTGTCTCTTGGCTGTTTCAGCCGGTTGGCATAGTGGGAGAGGAGTCCTTTATTAATCTGTGTCGCCTTGGCAAGTGTTGCCAGGGGTACATACTGGCTGTATGCTTTCAGAAGAGAAGCCATATCAGAAAAATGATAGGTGAAGTCATATTCCCCGTTCTTATACCATTCCGGAAAATCGCCATCTGGGTCACTGAAGAATGGGTTCAAGACCTCCAGACTTCCTTCTGCCAGTTCAATGAACTCATTGAAGTCTGGGGAACTCAGGTTTTTCACTACAGGTACTCCACTGTCTTGCCATACAGAGCCGGTGAATTCAGAATCTTTCCATTGGATATTGATGATGAAATGTCTCATATTGTTTTTTGGTCGCAAAGGTATGCAAATGAATACTATTACACAAATAAACAAGGTTAAAAGTATCTAAATGAATACTTTAATGCTGCAAAAGAGGTGTTTTTTACTTTAAACCTTAACAGAAGTTAAAGTTCTTGCGATTTTGTCAAGGATTATCCTCGCGTGCGCGTGCGCGCGATGTTTCTTTTTTAGGGATTTTGCATTTTTCCCAATTGTAAAGAAAAAGAAATCACGCTAATTTTGGCCTCGAAAAAAAGTGTGATTTTTGTTTGGAACTTAAGGAAGAAATTCATACCTTTGCCGCCGAGATGCAGAACAGCACTCAACGCTCATGGCTCTTTGGGATAACTGTGTTTAGGCCTTAATATATAACAGTTGGAGCTCCTGCCCATTGGCTTTGTTCGTTCAAAGGATATTAAACCAATTAAATTGAAAAAGCAATGAAGAAGTTTTCGTTATTGATTATTGCGTGTGCTTTATTTATCAATGCGCATGCACAGAGGGTAGTAGCTCCAGAACCAGAGTTCATTGGTAGCTATTGTATGCTCACTAGCGATTCTACATACGTCGTT
>ERZ1026903.787-NODE-787-length-13394-cov-55.435490_pt1 | contig 13394 bp, 10 predicted proteins | sample MGYA00380180_ERZ1026903 | MGnify/ENA primary metagenome ERZ1026903 (study PRJEB33269, sample SAMEA4719816) | human gut metagenome | biome: human-associated habitat; feature: organic feature; material: feces | place: Cameroon | collected 2013-10 ... | reverse complement strand
CCGGCTTCTCTTCCATCTCTCCATAGTGTCTCGACAGCCATTGTATCGATGTCACTTTGATGGAGGTGGTTTTTAGGGAAGAGAAGAATCTTTCCAAGGTGTCCTTGATTTGTGAAACGAGTTCACGACGATGGGCTACCACCCACACTTCCTCCTTCAAGAACAAACCTACGAGGGCAGCAAGCAGATACGTCTTTCCCGTACCAGTCGGCATTTGGACCATGACAGAATCATGATGCTTGAATGCCTCTTGCACTCTCTTCACCATGTCCTCCTGATAATCAAAAAGCTGAATATCCTTCGTCATTTCAGATTGATTGTCTGTGTTTTACCCGTGATGCCTGTTACCACGGCGATTCCATTGTCACGAATCTCCACCTTCTCGTATTTGGCATCAACAATCACTTTTCCTTTTAATGTCATAACACCCCAATGTTGGGGAATCTGTTCAAAGGCGCAATAAGCACCGACAGGTTGCGCTATACTATGGTAGAGAGGTGGCACGATAACTTTACCATCTACCTTCACGCCCCATTTCTTTCCTGCTTGATACAATTCTACATGCCCTGCCTCCGACTTCTCTTGCATCAGCAATAACTCCTGTTCCTCTTGCTTTTTCCTACGCTGCATTTCCATGTCATAAACTTGCTTGCCAAGCCGAGGCATCGCAACCATCAAATTTTCGCTTTCTGTTTTGGGTTGATTGCAACCTATATAGGTCTTTTTCAAGCTGGAGTCAACGAAGTAATAATCCTCATGACTGTCCATGACCACTATGCCACTATCGTACAGGTCGGCGCACAGCCAATATACATGAGTATGGTCGCCACGTAAAAAACAAACCTTTTCACTATTTTCTTTATACATACGCATAGAGCCGCCATCCTCCTCTTTATATATCCATTCCTGACAACCACTGGCTGTAGAGCGTTGAAAGTTGTATATCAAATAATATCCATAATTCCATAGGTCATATTGGGAAGGGCGAAAAGGTAAAGCAAAGTACTCATAGGTACGAGACCTGAAGAGACCATTATATTCGATAAATTCCCATTTTTTGATGGTGATTACCTCGGGAGCATCTTTCGCATGAATGTCCTCGTCTATGACAACTCTCGCCAAGAGGTCGTAGTAACATACCGTCTTTCTGCGAGGTCGATAGGATAAGATATTACCTTGCAAGAACTTCATGTCATAATAGTTGCCTGGTTCTATCACCTGTTCGCCTTGCCGGTTTACCACCGTCATCTTTCCGTCAGGTAACTTGACTATGGCAAAATCATCATTGCAATCCACAAACTCCCGATACTTTAGCGACTGCATCAGTTCCTCATGACTCATCACCATCATCATTTCAGAGTCTTGACCAACAGGCATAGTTTCTTGCTTTCCGTACATCAAGAAGAAATCTCTTTCTTTCGGAGTCTCCTTCTTCCTGCTGTATCTCAATCTTCCTTCAAATGTAGCCTTCCAGTTCCATACTTGCGAAGGCAACCCGAACACCCGATACAGTCCCACGTTATCTATAATCACGCAGTTCTTCTTTCCTTTAGCTACTCGCAATCCTCGTCCCACCATCTGCAGATACTTGGCAAGCGACAGCGTTGGTCGAGCCAACTGTACAAACTCTACATCCGGGCAGTCAAATCCCTCCGAAAAGATGTCCACATTCACCAGCACTTGGATGTCGCCTTTCTTGAAGGCTTCAATGTCTTGTTGTCTTTCCGTAGCAGGAGTCTTCGAGTCTATGGCTATGGCTTTCACGCCATTTTCTTGATACAGTTTTGTGATTTTCTGAGCATGAGAAATATTGATAGCATACACGATGCCCTTTCTGTCTTTACCATATTCTTCCAAACTCCGATAGAGCCTTTCGATGCTCGGCTTCTTATTCAGCAACATATCCATTTCCTTGTTCTGGTAGTCACCATCTGCCCCTCGCTTCTGCAAGGAGTCGATGAGCCGTTGCGTCACACCATCGGATTTGATGCTCACGAAATCGTATGTCGCCAATCTTCCCTTGCTGATAAACTCAGGAACACCCCACGACTGCACCAACACATCAAACAGGTCTGTGAAACCCTTACCGTTCAATCGGCAAGGTGTAGCCGTCAGTCCCAGGAACTTAGCCTTCGGGAATCTCTCCCACATCTCCTTATAGGTCTTGGCAAGCGCATGGTGCGCCTCGTCAATCACTATCATTCCCGGTTCTTCCTCTATCTCGTCATAGTGCTTCGACAACCATTGTATCGACACAGCCTTGACGGATGACAATAGGGTAGAGGTGTTTGATGCGGAATAAGAATGGAACTTTCTTACGGTTTCATCTATCTGCGACACCAGCTCTCTTCTATGGGCTACAATCCATACTTTCTCCATAGGATTGTTGCTCACGAAAGAGTCTATGACTGCTGTTAACAGGTATGTCTTACCAGTTCCCGTTGGCATTTGTGCCATCACGGACCGATGAAGGCGAAATGCCTTCTCAATCCGTTCCTTCATATCCTCTTGGTAATCAAATAGCTTGATTTCCTTCATTAACAATTTCAAAGAACCAATAATAATGTTATACCAATTTCATAAATCCGATATACATCAAGGCATCAGCGATGCTCTGTTGTACAGGATTTTCCTTATCAGAAGCCCATGAATATTTCGCTTGGATTTTGCGAAGTTCCTCACGTTTCTCTATATATTGCTTCTCCAGTTGGTTCAGAATCTGTTTGGAAGCTTGTGACATAGGAATCTTGCCAGCCTCTTTGTCCATCACTTCTTGCAACTTGATGTTACATTCCGTCAAACTCTCCAATACTTTGCGATATTCCATCATGCCGGGAATATCACCTATCTGACTTTCCGTAGTATCTCTTAGTATTGTCCTTACGCAATCAGGCATAAATAACTTCCAAGTATTGCCATCCTCGTATGTCACCACCAAATGAACTTTTTGCATCATAAGATGCTTTTCGTTATTTCTTGGCACTTCAATACACTCGTCAAATTTAAGATTGATGAGTTGAGCAATTAATTTCTGCTCATCCATCGGCAATTGGTTGACCGTATAGAAAGGATCATGCTGAAACAATGTAGCAAGTCCTTCAGCCATTTCTCCTTTACGATAGGATGATGGCAAACTCACATTTATCAACCTTGCATGTTCTTGAATCACTTTCTTCGTATCGTACTCAATCATCATCGCCAAGTTGAGTTTATCTCTAAATGGCAAATTTTTCAGTATAACCATAGTATATGTTCTAAATCAAAATAATCAGTTTCTCAGCAATCGCATCAAAGCAGGACGATTGCCGTAATTGTATTCTACCTCCTCCACAAAATCCAAGATGAGTTTCTTGGAAACTTCACAACAAGTGTACATACCCTTGATGTCATCCACGATATAGCCATAGCTCTTCGATTTTGCATAACTCAAATGCTTACGCAAATCATCAATAACATGTTTGGTATAAATAGCTTGGTCTTCCTCGCTCATATAATGCGCATACTTTTTGAAGAGTGCCACTCGGCTGAACGACATTCTGTTGTCCATCAGAATCTTCAAGAGGCACTTATACTTCTTTTCCTCAACAATCATGTCGCACACTTCGATGCAATCATCATCCGTGATATGTGGAATATCCCCGAAGAGTTTCACAACAAACTCATCCCAATCCTCCTTGGCTACCAACTCTTTCAACTTCTCGAAGTAAGGTCGCTTGTCCACCAAGAACTGACGGAACAATCTGCGGTATTCTTCAATAACACTAGCCTTGTCATTACGCTTTTCCAAAATTTCAATCTTTTGCAGATGCCAAGGTTCAGTGGTATTGTATCCATCATCACCATACACAGCAATCGTTTTGTCTATCTCTTTCAAGGCATCATTCTCCAATCCCTTTTCAAAAAGTTCATTGATTTTGAAGGAGCAGACATCAGGTACATACTTGTATTCCTCCAAGATAGCACCCTCTTCATTCTCTCTACCGTGAGTCCGCAGATACTCTATCTTCTTGATGAGCAACTTGCCCAACTCCTCAAATCGGAATAGCGAACTCAACTGGTCAAAGTTTTCGTCATTCACCAATCTCTTGTATTCGTATGTATGATGCTTTATCTGCTTGTCAAGGTCTGCAAGATAGGTATCCGCATCCGCCAATCGGAAGTTGATAGCCTCACGGATATGGTCAAAGAAGCACAGGCAATAATCATCGTATGCCTCCATCTTCTCAATCTCAGCCATCTCTTTCTGTGCAGTAGCAACAGATTCTATCGGTGTGGCTTCATCTCTCAGCACCTGTGCCAGTTCTTTCTCCACTTGATAAGTGAAGAAATCATCTCCATCACATTCTTGGTTGTTATACACTTCCAAGCGGCTGTATTCTTCTGCCACGAAGCGCAGAAAGTCCAAGCCACTTCTCACAGCTTTCCCATTCTCCTTGGCATCTACCAAGGACTTGAATTGTTTGTATTTTGCGTAGGATTGTATCATTATTGTGTATTTTTTATTACAGACTGCTTATTTGATGTGGGATAATCCGTTATAAAAACAGGCAACTAAGCCCACCGAAAAGTAGCTCAAAAAATGGGAGAGGAGCCGGTTGTTTGGTTCCATTTTTTAATCTAAAATGTATTTTAACATACTACAAACGCTTATTATTCACCGCGAATTCAAAAAACAAATCAATCAACTTCCTTTTTCTTTTCCAACCATTTATCGACCATTTCTTGGTAATCAATCTTATCTTCTACCAACCAATTCTTGATAATTTCAGGGTTATTGCTGTTTGGGAGTGGTTTAGCTGTGTTCATTCTTGCCACAACAGGAGTTCTTACGCAATCGCCCATAATGATTACATGTTGCTGCGGAAGAGTTGGTAACTGACTCAAAATCTCAGAATTTGCTGACGAAACAAGTTTACGTATATACACTTGGTCGTCGGGATTTTGAATTCGATGTACTATAAAACTGTTGCATTGTGACAAAACTGTTTTTGATAGTTCAGAAGGACGCTGACTTGAAATCAGTAACGAAAGTCCATACTTTCTACCCTCACGAGCTATTCTCTCAAAAACTTTTCTTGATATGGATTCTCTATCCTTTTTATTTATCTCTGGTATATAGTTCTGTGCTTCTTCCAACGCAATAACGACAGGCATACTTCCACGCTTATCCTTGTCAAATCTTGAAAGGAATTCCAAAATGATTCTTCCTATAAGACCCGTAATGGTTTCAAGTACTTGGAACGGAAGAAGCGACATATCTATGATTGTTATTTGGCTATGCATATTATCGCCCTCACTATTACCATAATAATCATCGTATATTGTGTTTTTCCCATCTTCCTTTGTATATACCTCACAGAAATCGCCAAGTATATATGCTAAGAATCTGACCAACACATTCTCTATTTCATTTGGATTATCCAGCAATAGAGGTTGTGCCAATCTAATGTCATCTACAAATGATTGCATTCTCAATTTCAAGGTCGAAACATACTCATTCAATTTGTCTTGTGATGCTGCGGATTCCTTGATTGCCATATCGAAACAGACAGATATCAACTCGTTGAAATCATAAAATAAAGGCGTATCTATGTTTCTGTTTTCACAAGTAACATTCTCTACAACACTTTCTTTATATCCCTCTATTTCGGTATTTATTTTTTCAAGAGCAGAAGCTAAAATATCTGTATCAACATTACCATTTATATAGCCATTTTTGTTCAGTGACAACTTATTTTTCTCTTTGGTTATTTTCTCGAGTTCGTCACAAATAACAGATAAGTCAAATTCCACGATATCCTCATCTTTAAGTTTTTTAAAACTATTAAAGACAGACTCCGATTCTTCAAATATGGCTTTGTTGGTTTTCCAATCTTGTGCCTCTATGCTTATTAAAAATTGAGATAGTTTGTTGATGTATATATTGGGAATGTATCTGCCAGTTTGAGCAGCTACACGACTTTTTGCCAACCCCAATGCCCTTTTCAATACAGGACCTTGTGTGCCAGAAGTAGGTTCAAACAAATAGTCCATATCATCATAGTTCATAAACCAATATGGAACTTTCAATCCTTCGTCGTTTATCCAGAATGGATTAACTTTATATCTACTATCAATATCAAAGGCATTCTTGTATTCGCCATTTGTGTCAAATATCACAATGTGGGCATTCTTCAAATGTTGATCATTATACTGAAATTTGAAAAGACTCTGCAATATTGCAGTCAAAGTGCAAGACTTTCCGGAACCTGTATTTCCTAATATGGCGACATGCTTCCCGAACATACGGTCAGGATTTATTTTTACTTGAAAATCAGGAAAAGCTGGCGAACTACCTATAGGCAAATAAAAATCTTCTTTGAAATCTATTTTCTCAGCATTTTCCTTTTGGTCAAAAATGATGTTTAGATCATTACGTGTTACATACCATACAGGATTGTCCAATATCGGATAGTTGTACACACCTTGAATGTAATTGTCTCTATATATCGTTCCAACCATAGTAGCCGACAAATACCGATTTGATTCCGTCAAGAATATAGCACCTGAAGACTTTGTTAAGTCGGTTTCTTCCTTCGTCATTACGCGATTCACCATTGCCACGATACGTTCTGCTCCTACGGGTATGATGATGTAAGAGTTTATGCGTGCTACTGGATAAATCTCTTCATATCCGCTTTTATACAGACTCTTCAAATCATCATCCAAGCGGACATAGACAGACAGGCTATCTACAGTAACAACCCTACCTATGCTTCTTTCATTTGTCATATTAGTTAGTTTTTGATAAGAGAGCATTCAATGTATCTGCCACACTATCGCTTGATGAGGTGTCAAGAAAGTCAGGCATTAATGTATCTGCAAGTGTCAGGAAGTCTCCCAAGAAATCACCTTCCAGAATAATGATTCTTGGATCGTTCAAATCCTTCAGTCTTTTAATTTCTTTCGATCCTCTCGTTCCATTAAAATCCACTATAATAAGAGTAAACGAAGGATTGGACAGTGCCTGATAAATAATATCATTAAAATGCTCGTCACAGAATGAGTAACCCACAGTGAAGAGAACCGATTGTGGTTGTGATGTGCAATAAGCGAAGTGTCGGAACAGTTCGGAATAAGGCAAGTCTAGTGTATAGCTTTTCTTTACTGCTGTCGGATAAACCATCAGGTTTCCAAAGCTAAAATCACCACCCTCATTTGCTTTACGCTTAATCAAATCTATCGGCATCTCCTCTATTCCATAAATGTTGCTGGAAGAATGATTATTGTCAGCAACCCAACTAATAGAGCCATGAAGCTTAAAGTAGCGAACTACTTTTTCTATCCTTTGCACTTTTCCTGCGGTAGTGCTACCAGGATAGAATATGTCATAATTGAATGTTTCAGGTTTAAAGTAGCGATGATGAAATCCTGAAAATCCATCAATATATTTTATACCAAGATTGTCGAAGGCATACTCAAACGCCAAGTCATAGTTACTTGTAAATATATTGGCTCTTTGAAGGTTTAAAGGGCGTTGCATTAACGACTTCAGGAATTTTTCATGAAAGATATACTTATCTGTTGCAAAAGCCTCCTTGAATCCTTTCTTTTCAATACGCTCCAAATCCCTCTGACTAGTTTCACGTTTATGAACATCACATATATTAAAAAGAGATGCTTTCAGAGAATTTATAAGCTTGTGTACACGTTCATAACCTTCCTTATCATTCTCTGCATTTTTCTGATAAGAAATAGCTGTTAAGTAGTTAAGCAACAGCTCAAACATTACACATATTTCTCCATACTGCTTCTCTGGGGCATCCTTTTCACCATCTTTTGCTTCTACTTTTTTATAGTCACGTATGTAGGTGCCATCATATATTACATCCCATCCTCTTTCATCTTTGAACTTCTCATCTTTCTTTGCGGCGTTTGCATCTTTCAAGGATTTTTGTAATTGCGTTATGTACTTTTTAAAGTCTTCTTGCAATTCTTTATCAACAGAGTTCATAATATCCTCCTCTGCTTGCTTTGGAATGTTCTGAATACTAGCAGCACCAAGATGAATAGAAGAACCTGTTCCAAATAGGAAATTTACACTATCAAGTTGCAGATAGTTCTTTATCAACTCTCTTACCTTTCCAACAACCTTGTGCAGGTTATCATCAGATAACTCTCCGTCATTAACTTCCTCTTCTGTCAATATGCCAGCCCATTGAGGTAGACGGTCAATATTACCGATATATATGTGATTGATTTCAGTGTTCATCTCTCTTTTTTTGTACCTTATTACTTTTGTAAGCAATCACTTTAGGTACGTTAAGTCCTAAAATGAATGCTTTTATATTATCTTTTAAGAAAAATCATTTGAATTTATGCCCAAGCAGTAACAGTAGCCAACAGATTATCGGTTATCTACGACAGAATAATTCCACATACGATTACACTTTTTCAGTATCTTTCCAGAATACATGAAGAATGCCTTCTTCTTGTCATCAGAGAGCTTGTCGTATTCATCTTTAGGAATCTCAACTTTTTGATACTTGCCATTTATATCCTTTTCATATTCGGCAACATTTATTCTTGGCTTTACACATATCCTTTCAAGAGAATCAGCAGACTTGAATGGTATCCAGTTTATAGTAATGCCATCAGATAATGGTATGTTCATAAACATGTCTTCGTAGATATAGGTAGAACGTACTTCGCACTCTTTCTTTTCCTTTGTTACCCATTTACATCCATCATAATCGCATACTTTGTATTTCTTGATCAACATGGATGCCCTATAATGCTTTTCCTCGTTCTCAAACGTAATATCTATGCCAGCCACATGACAGTTCAACGACCCTAACGGATAATAATCAAGTTGCTTGTTTTCATGATCATGTATGATACATCACGGGGTCTTTAAGCCCATCATCACCCTCCTCATGGTAATAGAATTCTATTTCAAGAGGATAAATCCGCCTGACTCCATTGATTTCGAAGCATGCGCCAAGTAATATATTCTCAGCCACATTCATGAACTGAGCTGCAAGATTTGTGAGTTTCTCGTTTTCACCTTGCTTTTCTCTCACTCCCTGAAAGTTTTTGAGCACTAAGAATAAATCGTTAGTTATCATTATCTTTCCAGTATGGAATATAATGTTTATTTTTTCAAAACCCCTATAGCCACTAAAATATCATGCTTTAGCTTACTCAATGGACGGTCTAGGAAATGCGAGTTTTCCATTTCTGCCCCAAAGAGCATGCTATATACATCAGAACGGCTCAGTTTGCGTTTGCTCGCTTTTAGCACATCATCAAATAACTGCTTCAAGTAGCCTGCAGGATAAGCATCCTTGAAATTCATCAAGTCACGAACTTCCAATTCTCCATGCATAGCATATATTTCCTGCAAATTCATGTCCTTAACCGTTCGTTCTTCTTTGCTTCCAGGTGGCGTATCTATAGCAACAGTCCATTCTGGCGGTGTGCCAGTTGTCAGTGTTGCCCTAAATGTTATATCTGGATGCCCTGTCTCATGAACGTACGGATGCGTATGTGTTGAAAGGTCAAATTTACTACTGCCCTTTACTGAGCTATTGCAGATAGTGCAACTTGGTATCAAATTACACAAGCTTAACGACATCAAAGGATTACTTCCTTTGTCAAACCAATGGTCAAAAGCAGGTCTAGCAAGCCTCTCATTCTTATTTTTTCCAGTTCCTTTCTCTATGGTAAAGGCATATTGTCTATTGCAATACACACAGGTATTGCTATCAATCTGTTTTGACAGCCAATAAGCCTCCGACTTACTTGAAGAATTGAAAACCCTTTCGTAACCAAAGAGCAAAAGCAGATCTTTATCGCTTGGTCTATTTGCTGCATTGGGTATTGCATTAAGCTTTGCAACCAGTTCATCATTGAGCTTTTTCAAAGCTTTAGGTTCACTAACCAACAATTTTCTCAGCACATCTTTATTGGGAGATGTTGTGTTCCATCTCGGCAACAGAATATCTTTAGCTTCTCTAGACAACTCTCTCAATGTCCCGTCGATTGTCACTCCATTCTTTACCCTTTTTACCAAATCATCAAGATACCTATCAGCATATTCTTTCTTCAATACAGAAGACGGTATTCTTAGTTTCAAAAGAGTTCTAACACCTTTTTGACTCATAACTTACATCTTATCCAATTCATTCAACTGTCTCAATAAGTCTTCCCTTTTAAGTTGCTTCTGCTCTTCGGAAAGTGAAGGGAATGTACGGGTAAACTCATCCATCAACACATGGTAAACCACAGGCTCGTCTATTAGCATGATGCGTTCTTTTATGCTTTCAGAAGAAAAGTCCTGGCAATAGTAATCATAGCTAAAACTCTTTCTATTCTTGTCATTTGTGTCAGGGTATAAATAACGGTTCAGGAAAGCATAAGCTTCTTCATCTCCAATAAAAGGACATTCCTTTGTGTTGTCTGCATCCTTTGCCCATTGGTGAATTTTCATGCAAGCCATCAGATGTGCTACTTCCCATTGAGCAAACAAACCCATGGCTCCGCCTTCCAAGAAAAAGCTGTCTTTCAGCATATCATAAACATTGGCACCAAACGATCGCAGTCCATCAACAGGTTCCGTCTCGTCTTTTTTAAGTGCCAGTACATTTGTCCTTGGAATATCCGATAAGACGTATGGGGAATGTGTGACAATGATGAGATGGATGCTTTTGATGTTCTCCAATGCTATTTCTTTTAGACCATTCAAAAAGTAATAGATGAATTGTTGCTGCAACTGTGGATGATAATACAACTCTATTTCTTCCAACACGATGCATACATTATTATATTGCACTCGGTTGGCTGCACTTTGATCTTTGTGGGCAGAATCAATATTGTCCAAATGATAAAGTATTGAACTGATGGTGAATATCTGTTGCTTCTCTCCAGAACTTAATGTCTCAAAATCAATTTTCACTTGTTCGTTATCTTTTTCACAGAGATTGATTTTTATTGAGAAGAACGGAGGAGGAACTATAGCTTGCAACCGCAACTGTACCAAGAGTGATGTCTTCGTCTCTTCATGTGACAATTTTGTAGCCTCCCACCATTTATTTCCTAATTGCTTAAATCCGATAGTATTCTTTAGCTCATTGTCATTCCTATTGATATATACACTCTCGCCCAAATCATACACATCAAACATCAGATAGCCAAGCGTCTGATATATCTTGCGTGTTATATGAGAATGGTCTTTAGACAACGCATTTACCAATTCTCCTAAAGTGTCGCTATTATATACATCTGTCATCATACATGCTGCATCATAGAAATCCCTGTGCTCCTTGTATTGGTACGACACTTTCAATGTCTTATACACCAGGTATTCTATCGCCTCGTTATAATAAGACCTTTTTTTGTAGATGGAAATGTTTCTTCCTATTGCTTTGCTCCATTTTGCCACAATGTCGTTCTTCAATGCAGTATAGCCTTTTTCTGTCAAATTCTTGAAATACAGCTTTCTCTTGACACGGTCTATGCCATATTTATTTTCTGGATCGTATGAATAAGTCAGACTCTCTACCAACAGATGGTCGTTGATGGTGCGCAAATCCTCTTGAAGCGCATAAAGCCGCACCAATCGTTCGATGGCAAGTTCACGCTCATTGTTTATGTCTATATTGCCTTCACGTCTGAAAGGTGTTATCACCAAAGGTGTGCGATACGCATCATTCTTATGGAACAGTCCATGAAGCCAGCATTTATCTTCGGTATTATATTTATCAGTCTTTCCATCTCCCAACACCAAGGCTTCTTTCTCATTACTATTACATTCGCTCTCAAAGTCCAATGTGTTGTAAGCGTAAATTGACTGATTGGAAATGAGAGTATAGAAGAAACACTGATAGAGATTTTTCAATTCTTCATCTCCAATGGAAGTATGCAATCCGTAAAGTACCTCGCATGTCTCACTTTTATCATTATTAAAGATTTTTTCCGGTTCTGTAAAGTGCTTACCTTCTTTATCTTCAACATTTTTGTTGAACTTAAAGAGTTTGACGCTACAGTTTTTCACCTTCAGTTGGTACGCATAGCCTTCCAGAGTATACCACATATCTCCATCCACTCCATCAACAAAATGAAGATGGTCAGAAGCTTTGCCACTATTTTGCAATTCTCCTATGGTTGCAGCTGCAAAGTTATTGATGAGTCTCATCATAAATTCAACGATACTGCTTTTTCCTGAACCGTTTTGGCCAACAATCGCACTGATTTGAATATGTGGAATACCATTTACACCCTCTGAGTAGAAGTCATCATACAACGTGTTGAGTATCTGTTGTTCCTTCTTCATCTCTATTGATGCCTCGTTGATTTTATATCCTTGCAGGAAATAGTAAATCTGCATAGGGGACATCTTGCGTTTGCCAGTACTTTGTTCGTTATTGCATCTGACACCTAAAATAGAGAATGAGGTGTCTTTACGGGTCAATCTATTGGTAAAAAATCCCTTAATAGCGTTTTCTGTTGTAGGATTTTTTACAAACTCAGTTCCAAACACATTAGCTATTTCTTTCATGATGTTCTTTATTTTTGAGCAGATGTTCATATATGATTATGAAGTTTTTATTAGTTGGCTGCAAACCTCTTTATGATATTCTAACTATTCTTAAATGATTTGAACAAAAAATCATCAAATATTTACATTCATGAAGAGAATGAAAAGAAGACGCCTGACTGTCATTGCAGAAGGTGCAACTCGTTACAGCGAGAAGAGAAGCAATATGCTTACTTGGTTCCATTATGGTAGGTTGGCTCTTAAGATTTATCTTTGGTGTTTGGACAACAAAGAACTTCTTAGTGAAATATTCCATTCCATAATAGATTTTGTATTTGAATAAATGTTGTATGAAGTAGCGGCAAAGTATATTTGTCGCTACTTTTTAAAGAGATTTAAAAAAAACGGGCTACTACCCCCAAATCCCCTAAAACAAACTCATTATAGGGTAGGGGAGCATTTCCCTAAATTCATCACTCTTTCAGTCCCTCTCGACACCTGTCGAAGAGTATCTAGGCATTGCAGCATATGTTCCAATCACCCCATAACAAACCAGCGGTATGAGAAAGGCAATCGCCATACTCCCCGTAGTATCCGCAATATACCCCATGATTACAGGAGCAACCGCACCACCCACTATCGTCATGATAAGCAATGAAGAGGCAAGTTTGGTCTTTGTACCCGCATCCCTCAATGCCAGCGAGAAGATAGTCGGAAACATGATGCTCTCTCCCAGATACAGGGCGAAGAACGCAATGAGAGATAAAGTACCGCTACATACCACCACAATCAATGTGGCAACAAAGGTGAGAATGGCACACGCCAGCAGCACCAGCCTTGGCTGGATATAATTCATGATGACACCACCAGCCAACCT
>ERZ1026903.776-NODE-776-length-13609-cov-3.846761_pt1 | contig 13609 bp, 9 predicted proteins | sample MGYA00380180_ERZ1026903 | MGnify/ENA primary metagenome ERZ1026903 (study PRJEB33269, sample SAMEA4719816) | human gut metagenome | biome: human-associated habitat; feature: organic feature; material: feces | place: Cameroon | collected 2013-10 ... | reverse complement strand
GATACACAATTTTTGATATTTGCTACAAGCTCTGCCGAGAATCCGCCATGAATTCCTGTCGGAGCCCACATATACTCATCTTTCAAATGTACCGCACGTGATACATGAAGTCCATCCACTCCGCAATCTTCAAGATAAGAAGCAATTGCACACATATCATGGTTATCCAGACCGCCAAACATATCTTCTGTACTGTTGATACGTGCAAGCACTGCAATTTTACCTTCTGTTCTCTTCTTAACTTCTTCAACGATCAGACGAGAAAATCTCATTCTGTTTTCGAAGTTTCCACCAAATTCATCTACACGTTTATTCGTTCTTGGTGACATAAAAGAATTCACAAGATAACCGTGTGCCATGTGAATTTCCACTGCATCTGCTCCGCCCTTCATTGCGCGGACCGCTGCTTCTCCATATCCTTTAATAAGCTCATATACCTGCTCTGTAGGAACTGCTTCCGGAATGTCTCTTCCATCAGCCGCTGCAATAGCTGTTGCTGCCTGGATTGGTGCTCCCGCATTCTTGGCATTTCCTTCAGGTCCGGCATTCTGAAGCTGAATGGAAATCTTAGCACCTTCTGCATGACAGGCATCGGTAATCTTTTTCAGACTCTCAATGCTGTTGTCATCATACAGACAAGGTTTTCTCGGGCCGCCCTTTGCTCCTTTATGGACAACTGTTGCTTCGATCGTGATCAGGCCAAACTGACCTTTTGCACGTTCAGCATAGTATGCAACAGACTCATCGCTCCATGTTCCATCTGTATTTGCAAAGTTATTTCCCATTGGTGGTACTACAAAGCGGTTCTTTACTGTCATTGGTCCGATCTGAATCGGAGAAAACATATTTTTGAACTTCATTATTTTTTTCCTCTCTCTTTTGAACAAATCTGATTTCTATAAATTAGTCTACCAGTTCTGGCCAAGCTTCTTTTAATACTTTTTCAGTATTCTCATATGTATAAGCTGCTGCTTCGTTAATTCCTCTTCCAAGGATCTCGTCAGAAATTACTTCTACACCAACAACCTTTGGATCAATTCCTGCATCTTTGATCATCTTAACGAATCCAGCTGTATCTTTTGCTCCTGTTCCAGGTGCAAGACGGTCATGCATGGACTCATCTCTTAAGATTGAATCTGCATACGGTCTCTCATATGCATCATTGATCTGGATGGAAATAACTTTTTCAGCGATCTCCGGTGTAAGAATATCATATGGCTGATCAGCTCTTACCCAGTGCCATGTATCAAGGATAAGCATTGCATTCTCACATCCGGATGCTTTTACAACTTCCCAGCCTTTCTGAAGGTTTGGAATACCGCTGTATGGCATTGGCTCAACACCAATAATGTATTTTCCGGCTCTCTGACACAGCTCTTTTAATTTCTGCGCTGTATATTCTACGGAATAATTTTCCATCAGTCCACAGTTGATGTGACCAACTCCGAAAAGTTCACACATATGGAAGCACATCTGCTCTTTGTATTTCTGCTCGTATGAACGATGCTCTTCGCACCACTGAACGATATACTCAACTTCTGTTACTTTCATGTCATGTTTATCAAGAATTGCAAGAATGTCTTTGTCATGAAGTCCCTCATTCAAAGCATCAACATAAGTTTCTGCACGAAGACCGATTCCTTCATACCCTGCTTCTTTTGCAGCAATCACACGGTCTTCAAATTTGCACTGATCTCCAAGTGTCCATGAACTTACTGTAATTGGATTCTTTTTTGACATAATTCTACCTCCATTGTTAAAATTGAACAGATTCTCTTTTTGCTTAATGTTCAATCTAGTAATATTTGCTATGATTTGATTATATATCCTTGTTAAATAAAAAACAAATTGGTTATTCTATTATAATTTATAGATTTTATTCATAGTTTTTCCACTCCGTTCATGATAAGATATAAACATATATAATATAACAAAAGAAAGGGGGACCGGCTTTATGAATCTGTATCATCTAAGATATTTTGCCACGCTGGCACATCTGGAGCATTACACAAAAGCCGCTGAAATTCTTTCCATCACTCAGCCAAGCCTGAGTCATGCGATCGCATCTCTTGAAAAAGAATTGGGGGTAAAACTTTTTGAGAAAGAGGGCCGGAATGTAGTACTTACAAAATGCGGGCAGGCCTTTCTCATTGATGTGGAGCAGGCTCTGGATATGATCGATTCCAGTGTTAACAAGCTTCAGATGACAGGTCGTGGTGAAGGTCGTATCGACATCGTGGAACTGCGCACTCTAAGCAGTACTGTGGTTCCCGGTTTCGTAAAAGGATTCCTGGATTCTACGCCGGACAAAAAGATTGATTTCTATTTTCATAGTTCTACAGGTCTTACTTCTGATATGATCCAGGGGTTAAAAGACCGGAAATATGATATTGCATTTTGCTCTATGATGGACAATGAACCTCTGATCGAATTCATACCTGTCGCAAAACAGGAACTGGTATTGATCGTGCCAAAAGGACATCCGCTTGAAGAACGCAGCTCTATTGATCTGAAAGATACACTTTCTTATCCGCATATTGCTTTTTCCAAACGAAGCGGCTTAAGACATGTTATTGACAAATTGTTTCATAAATGTGGAGGTTACCCGCAGATTGCTTACTCCATGGAAGAAGATCAGGGCGTTGCAGGTCTTGTCGGTGCAGGTTTTGGTATTGCAGTTGTTCCAAAGATGCCCGTTCTTTCTTATATGCCGGTATCTATTATCGAAATAGAAAAACCTTCGTGGGAAAGACTCTTTTATATGGCTACTTTAAAAAATGTCTATCAGGCACCTGTCATCATGGATTTCAAAAAGTATGTAATAGAACATGCGGATCTTTAAAAAATAACAGAGAGGAAAGATTTTTAACAATCTTTCCTCTCTGTTATTTTTATATCATATTGCAAAACTGACTCTTTTTATTCTTCCCATGGAAGAGCCATATGTTCCGCTTTTCCAACACGCAGCATCAGTTCATTTACCGCTTCTTTCGGACTTTTGTCCTCAAACAGCACCTTATTTACTTCTTCAATAATCGGAAGTGATACCTGATATTTCTTTCCAAGCTTCGCTGCTGCCTTTGCAGAATATACACCTTCCACTACCATCTTAACTTCATCCATAGCTTCCTGCATCGTTCTGCCCTGTCCCATCAGATATCCGGCCTTGCGGTTACGGCTGTGTACACTTGCACAGGTTACAATAAGATCTCCGATACCGGCCAGACCACCAAAAGTCTCAGCCGCTCCTCCCATCTTCACACCAAGTCTTGATATCTCGGCAATTCCACGGGTGATCAATGCAGCCTTGGTATTATCTCCATATCCCATTCCGTCTGCAACCCCGGCTGCAAGTGCAATAACATTCTTAAGCGATCCGCCAAGTTCAATTCCCAGAATATCCGGACTGATATATACGCGGAACACTTCATTCATAAAAAGCTGCTGTAAATACTTTGCAGTTGTCTCTGTATGCGCTCCGATACAGACCGTTGTAGGAAGACCTCTTCCTACTTCTTCGGCATGACTTGGTCCTGAAAGAACCGCTACATCTGCCTGCGGTATTTCCTCTTCGATCTGCTGAGACAGTGTCATCAGGGTGTCTTCTTCTATTCCTTTTGCTACATCCACTAAAATCTGTCCGCCTTTTACATATGCGTTCATCTTTTTCGCAGTATTTCTCACATGAATAGACGGTACTGCAAGTACAACTACGTCCTTTCCTTCTACCGCCTCTTTCAGATCCGCAGTAAAAAAAATCTCATTCGGAATCTTTACTCCCGGACGCTTACTTACATGTTCTCTTTTCTCACTCAGCGTGCGCACTTCTTCTTCCTTATATGACCATACCGTCACATCATGTCCATTTTTACATAATAGTAATGCCAGTGCTGTTCCCCAGCTTCCGGCTCCGATCACACTTACGTTTGCCATAGCCTGTCCTTTCTTTTTATCTGTCATCCCTGACTATTTTTTATCCTTTCCGCCAACACTGATCTTATTCTCTGTGCCGCTTAAAAGTCTCTTAATATTCGCTCTGTGTCTCCAGAATGCCAGTATCATCAGAAACGCTGCTACACCATACATCTCATGCAGATAGGATACATTCTCCACACCAAATCCACCGTGCTGACCATATACGATCACACTGATCAGATAGATTGTAACAACCGTCATGGAACCAAGGGATACATATCTGGTTGCCGCAACAATTGCAATAAATGCTGCAAGACAGATCAGTACGATCCATATATTCGTAGTACTGATGATCAGACCTGCTGTCGCTGCTATACCTTTTCCGCCTTTGAATTTCAGATAGAATGGATAATTATGTCCGAGGACTGCTCCCATTCCGGCATACATGGAAAGTAAAGGCATCATATCTGTATGTGTCTTTCCATAGATCAGATGTACGACAACCACTGCCGCTACGCATTTAAAGCAGTCTCCAAGCAGTGTGACCGCTCCTGCTTTCCAGCCCATGGTACGAAGTGCATTCGTTGTTCCTGCATTTCCGCTCCCCTTTTTTCTAAGGTCAACGCCATTCTTTTTTCCATATATGTATCCGGTCTGTATCAGACCAAACACATATCCGACAAGTACACATATCAACCGTTCCATGATTACTGATCCTTTTCCTTTCTTTCCCTGATAAAGAATTTCAAAGCTGTACCACGGAATCCAAATGCCTCCCGGATCTTATTCTCCAGATATCTGGTATAAGAAAAATGCATCAGTTCTTTATTATTTACAAAAATCACAAATGATGGCGGTTTTACCGCTACCTGTGTAATGTAATACAGTTTGAGTCTCTTTCCTTTGTCTGAAGGTGGCTGCTGCATTGCAACAGCTTCTGTCATGATCTCATTCAGAACACCTGTTGCGACACGCAGTGTCTGGTTCTCAATGACCATATCGATCATATCATATAGTTTGTTCAGGCGCTGTCCCGTCTCTGCCGATACATACATGATCTCTGCATACGGCATAAAAGAAAGCACACGGCGCACATTATTCTCGTACTCTTTCATAGTCTTGTCATTCTTTTCAATGGCATCCCATTTATTTACAACAATAATGATACCTTTCCCTCTTTCATGTGCGATACCGGCAATCTTCGCATCCTGTTCCGTTACACCTTCCGTCGCATCGATTACTACCAGAACGACATCCGCCCGTTCCACTGCAGTTACCGTACGGATGATACTGTAGCGCTCCAGTTCTTCTTTTATCTTGCTCTTTCGTCTCAGCCCTGCAGTATCAATAAACACATAATCTTTTCCATTATATTTCACATTGGTATCAATAGCATCTCTGGTTGTTCCTGCTATATCTGATACGATCACACGCTGCTTTCCGGTCAGTTTGTTGATGATTGAAGATTTTCCTACATTTGGTTTTCCTACAATCGCCACTCTCGGACGCTCGTCCTCTTTCTCTTCAGCTTCATGTTCCGGGAAATGTGCGATCACAGCATCTAACATGTCACCGATACCAAGTCTGGAAGCTGCAGATACCGGCACAGGATCACCAATCCCCAGATTATAGAATTCGTATACATCCGGCATAAACTTCTCAAAACTGTCTACTTTATTCACCGCCAGAACGACTGGTTTGCCTGATCTGCGGAGCATATCCGCAACTTTTGAATCGGCATCTACAAGTCCCTGACTGACATCCGTAATGAAAATGATCACATCTGCAGTATCAATAGCAATCTGTGCCTGTTCTCTCATCTGTGCAAGAATGATATCTTTGCTCTCCGGCTCAATACCACCGGTATCGATCATAGTAAATTCTTTGTCCAGCCATGTGACATCTGCATAGATACGGTCTCTTGTTACTCCGGGCGTATCTTTGACGATTGAAATCATCTCTCCCGCCAGTACATTAAAAAGGGTTGACTTCCCTACATTCGGTCTTCCCACAATAGCAACTACTGGTTTACTCATCTTAACTCTCCTCTATATTTCATTCTATATTTGTCTCTTAACGATACTATTATACATTACCTTTGTCAAATAGTCCAATCAGTAGTTGACCTTTTTATAGAAAAAGTGATATAAATAATTAGGAGTAACTTAATATATAAAATACACAGGAGTTTTTATTATGCCAAATATCAAATTAATGGAAAGCGGACTTCCTGTTGCGCCATTAAAAATCGGTGCTTTGGAATCATGCCGCGAACTTGGTGAAAAAGTAAATGATTACATTGTACAATTCAGGAAAAGCACAATGGACAAGAACACAGATTCACCATTATATTATAATTACCTGCGTGACAATTATCTGATTGATTGTCCGTGTCCACGTTTTGGAAGTGGCGAAGCAAAAGGACTTCTTACAGAATCTATCCGCGGAACAGATCTGTTCCTTATGGTAGATGTCTGTAACCACAGCCTTACTTATTCTGTAAACGGCCATCTGAATCATATGTCACCGGATGATCATTTTCAGGACTTAAAGAGAATCATTGCTGCCGCCAATGGAAAAGCGCACCGTGTCAATGTGTTAATGCCTTTCCTCTATGAAAGCCGTCAGCACAAACGTACCAAACGTGAATCTTTAGACAGTGCCCTTGCACTTCAGGAACTGATCGATATGGGTGTGTCTAATATATTTACATTTGATGCCCACGATCCACGTGTACAGAATTCTATTCCTCTCCACGGATTTGACAGCTTTAACCCACCGTATCAATTTATGAAAGCATTATTAAAAGCGGAGCCAGATCTTAAAGTTGACAAGGAACATCTGATGATCATCAGCCCGGATGAGGGAGCTATGCAGCGTGCTGTATACTTTTCTAACGTTATGGGTGTTAATATGGGTATGTTCTACAAACGCCGTGACTATTCAACTATTGTAAACGGAAAGAATCCGATTGTTGCACATGAATTCTTAGGTGAACATCTGGATGGAAAAGATGCGATCATCATTGACGACATGATTTCTTCCGGTGAAAGTATGCTGGATGTTGCAAAACAGATTAAAGCCCGCGGAGCAAACCGGGTATTTGTCTGCACCACATTCGGACTCTTTACCGATGGTTTTGAAAAATTTGATGATTATTATGAAAAAGGTTACATCGACCGCGTGATCACTACTAATCTCACTTATCTCCCTGCCGAAGCAAAGGAAAAGCCTTATTTCCTGATCGCAGATATGAGTAAGTTTATCGCACTGATCATCGATTCTATGAACCATGATATCAGCATCGGAAAGGTTATGGATCCTACAGAAAAGATTCACCGTCTGTTAGCAAAACATAATACTTCGTTATAAACGAACCTAAAAACAGGATCAACTTTTACCGGTTGATCCTGTTTTATAATAGATATATCAAATTATTTTTTACTTGTACTTACAAAATCACTGTAAGCAGTTCCGTTTTCCAAGGTCTTGTTTTTTGCCGCTGCCATTTCTGAAACGGTTACGAGCTGATAACCTTCTTCTTCCAGTTTTGGAATCAGCTGAAGTGCTGCATCTACTGTCTGTGTGTGAATATCATGCATCAGTATGATATCTCCGTCTTTCAAATTACGCATAACCTCATCAATTGTGCTCTGTGTATTTCTCGTCTTCCAGTCCAGTGTATCCACATTCCAGAGAATCATCGGCATACCTACGCTTGATTTCACTGTATCATTAATCGCACCATACGGCGGCCTTAATACAGTAGCCGGGCTTCCACAGATATTCTTGATATTTTCATTCGTATCATTGACTTCTTTGGCAATTGCTTCTGCATCAATCTTTGTCAGTTGCTGGTGATCATAAGAATGGTTTCCAAGCTCATTTCCATCTTTCAACATCTGCTTTACGGCATCCGGATAGGATTTTACATTTTTTCCGAGCATAAAAAATGTAGCATGTGCATTATATTTTTTCAACTGATCCAGAATCTCTGTTGTTCTTGGTCCGGGTCCATCATCAAATGTAAGTGCCACCATCGGTTTTCCCGGATCTATCTCTGTTTTTTCTTTCGAGAGCAATTCTCCCGACTCGCTGAATTTACATTTCTCAAGTCCGAGCTTTAGCTCTCCTGTCGCCGCAATTCCTTTTGAATCAAAATAATACTCTTTTCCGTCAATGGTCTGCCAGCCGCTCAGTGCCTTTCCGTCATCACTCAGATATGCTCTTCCGTCATCCGTTGTAATCCATCCGGACTTCTGCATGATTCCTTTTTTATCAAAACAATATAACGCATTCTCAATGGTCTGCCAGCCAGTCACTTTATTTCCATCTGCATCAAAATAATATGTATCTCCCTTCGACACCACGAAATCTGATGTTACATAAGTTCCATCGTATTTTTTAAATTTATTACCATTCCATACACCGATGGGATTCTTCACAGTACAGGTTCCGTTCCTGATTGTTACCTGCGCCTTTTTCTTCCATGCTCCATTCAGTTCTTTTTTAATCTTCTCTGACAGTTTTGCTGTAATCACATAAGTTCCTTCTATATTCGAATCAGCTTTACTGGAAATGGTAATATCTTTTCCTTTTTGCAGATCTTTTGCAAAGTCCTCAGCAGTATATGTCTTTGTAAGCTTGTTCTTATCTTTGTCCTGTATCTTTACATCTGCCGTATACGACGGAAGTGCTGTTCCCTGCGTAACCTCAATATCAGCGACCTGTATCGTAATCTGTGCCGGTTTTCTTAGCATTTCATGTATGACTGGTATTGCCACCGCGATCAGGCATATGACAAAAAGAGTAAGACCCACACGAATGTTTCTTACTCTTCTTCTATATTTCTTACGTCTTGATCGAATCCCTGTATTGTCCATTCCCTGTATCCCCCAGATTTCATAAGTTCTGTTTACCGGAGATGAAGATCTCTTCCCTGCATCTCTTTCATTAATAGGATACTCTAATTCGACATATTTCGCAATTAAGGGATTCTTACAAATTTATTAAGTTTTGTTTAACATATAACACGTACACGTAACACTTCACCAATCTGTTTTAATTCCTCTACAACACCATCCGGCACCTCAGAATCTACATCGATCATCGTATATGCATATTTTCCCTTACTCTTATTTGTAAGGTCTGCGATGTTCATATTGTCTTTGGCAAGGATCGTTGATATCTGACCGATCATATTCGGCACATTGTGATGTAATACCAGAATACGCGTCTTATCGCCTCTCAGTCCCATATCACAGTCCGGATAGTTCACGGAATGTTTGATATTACCATTTTCCAGATAATCCATCACTTCTTTGACTGCCATCTTCGCACAATTATCTTCGGACTCTTCTGTAGAAGCTCCGAGATGAGGAATTACAATCGCGCCTTTGACACCTGCGATTTCCGGTGTCGGGAAGTCTGTGACATAATGTTTTACTTTTCCAGCTACAAGTGCATCTACCATTGCCTCGGAATCTACCAGTACATCCCTTGCAAAGTTCAGCACGATCACTCCTTCTTTCATAAGACCCAGTGCATCTTTTCCGATCATGCCTTTCGTACTGTCAAGTGCCGGTACATGCACCGTGATATAATCACAGTTTTCATAAATTTCATCTACATTTGTTGTATGATGGATACTTCTTGACAGTCTCCATGCAGAATCTACGGATACATACGGATCATATCCATATACATCCATACCAAGATGTGTTGCCGCATTTGCAACCAGAACTCCAATTGCACCAAGACCGATCACACCAAGCTTTTTGCCTTCCAGCTCCTGTCCGGCAAATGCTTTCTTGGCTTTTTCTGCATCTTTGGCAATGTTCCCGTCTTCTTCGTTCTCCTGTACCCAGTTGATACCGCCGATGATATCTCTGGAAGCAAGAAGCATACCGGCAATTACCAGTTCCTTTACACCATTCGCATTGGCTCCCGGTGTGTTAAATACAACAATTCCCTGTTCCGCACATTTCTCAAGCGGGATATTATTCACACCTGCACCGGCTCTTGCGATTGCTTTCAGATCTGTTGCAAATTCCATTTCGTGCATTGCCGCACTTCTTACCAGGATCGCATCAGCCGTCTCCGGTGTGCTTACAGGTGCATAGTCTTTTGTAAATTCATCCAGTCCTACCTTTGAAATTGGATTCAGATTATGATACTTATACATGATTACAGATTCTCCTTTTCAAATGCTTTCATAAATTCCACGAGTTTTTCCACTCCTTCAACCGGCATCGCATTGTAGATACTTGCACGCATACCTCCGACACTTCTGTGTCCTTTCAGATTTTCAAATCCGGCTTCTTTCGCTTCTTTTACAAATTTTGCATCCAGCTCTTTATTACCTGTTATAAATGGAACATTCATAAGTGAACGGTCTTTTGGAACAACTGTACCTTTGAATAATTTACTTTCATCCAGGTAATCATAGAGAATCTTTGCCTTCTTTTCATTACGCTCTTTGATTGCTTCCAGACCACCCTGCTTTTTCAGCCATTTGAATACTTTCCCGCAGATATAGATTCCATATGCCGGCGGTGTATTGTATAAAGATCCGCCATCTGCATGTGTCTTATATTTCAGCATGGTCGGTGTACCATCTAATACATCATCTGTAATCAGGTCTTCACGTATAATTGCGATCACCACACCCGCAGGTCCTACATTTTTCTGAACTCCTCCGTAGATCACGCCATATTTTGACACATCTACCGGTTCAGACAGAAAGCAGGATGACACATCTGCCACCAGTGTCTTCCCTTTTGTATCCGGAAGTTCTTTGAACTTTGTACCATAAATCGTATTATTCTCGCAGATGTATACATAATCTGCATCTTCAGAGATTTCAAGATCAGAGCAGTCCGGAATATAAGAAAATGTCTTATCTTCGGAAGATGCGACTACATGAACCTCTCCGTATTTTTCTGCTTCTTTGGCTGCCTTTTTCGCCCATTGTCCGGTTACGATATAGTCAGCCACTTTATTTTTCATCAGATTCATAGGAATCATGGCAAATTGCTGAGATGCGCCGCCCTGCAGGAATAATACCTTATAATTATCCGGAATCTTCATCAGATCACGGATATCAGCTTCTGCTGTCTCAATAATCTCCTGGAACACCGATGAACGGTGACTCATTTCCATAACCGACATTCCACAGCCTTTATAATCTAACATCTCTGCTGCTGCTTCTTTTAATACTTCTTCCGGCAATACGGCCGGACCTGCTGAAAAATTGTACACTCTGCTCATTGTTGTTCCTCCACTTTTCTTTACTTTTTGCTTCTTTTATTCTGCATTTTTTGTTTTCAGGTCTTTCTCATCAAAAGCTTCACTGATTGGAGCACCAGGAGCAACCATAGGCCATACTTTGTCATCACTGTCAATCTGACAATCAATCACTACCGGGTGACCGCTCTTTAATGCCTTTGCAAATGCTTCTTTGAATTCTTCCCTGGTCGATGCACGTACTCCTTCTGCTCCCATAGCTTCTGCAAGTTTTACAAAATCTACAGCATCATTGAGTACAGTAGCCGAGTAGCGCTGTTCGTAAAACAGATTCTGCCACTGACGCACCATACCAAGTACATGGTTATTGATTACTACCTGAATTACCGGGATATTATGGCGTGTTGCGGTAGCAATCTCATTCATATTCATACGGAAACATCCGTCTCCTGCAATATTGACTACCGTCTTTTCCGGTCTTCCGACCTTCGCTCCAAGTGAAGCACCAAGACCATATCCCATCGTTCCAAGCCCTCCTGATGTAAGAAGTGTTCTTGGTTCTGTATATTTATAATATTGCGCCGCCCACATCTGATGCTGTCCGACTTCCGTAGAAATGATTGCTTCGCCATTTGTCTGACGGTAAATTTCTTCCACTATGAACGGACCACTGAGTACATCCGGATGATATGTCATTGGATACTTCTCTTTATAAGAAATGATCTTCTCTATCCATTCCTTATGATTCTGCTGTTCCAGGCGTTCATTCATCTTCTGAAGAACGACTTTCAGATCACCGACTACCCCTTCTGTAATCAGGATATTTTTATTCATCTCCGCTGCATCTACGTCAAACTGCAGGATTTTTGCATCCTTGGCAAATTTCTTAGCATTTCCTGTCACACGGTCACTAAATCTTGCTCCTGTTACAATCAGAAGATCACATTCACTGACTCCGTAATTGGATGTTTTTGTGCCATGCATTCCAAGCATTCCGGTATACAGCGGATCCGTTCCCGGGAATGCACCTTTTCCCATCAGGGAATCGGTAACCGGTGCGTCTACCTTCTTTACAAATTCATATAATTCCTTGCTGGCTCCTGATAATATTGCCCCGCCGCCAACAAATATATATGGTCTTTCCGACTCCCTGATCATGCGAACTGCACTTTCCAGATCTTCTTCGCAGATATCTTCGGACGGTTTTACAATCTCTGGTTCCCGTGATATAAATTCTGCTTTATTAGCTGTTACATCCTTTGGAATATCGATCAGAACCGGACCTGGCCTTCCTTCTTTAGCGATCACAAATGCCTTGCGGATTGTATCCGCCAGGTTATTGACATCCTTTACAATATAATTATGCTTTGTGATCGGCATCGTAACACCTGCTATATCGATCTCCTGGAAACTGTCTTTTCCCAGAAGTGCTACTCCTACATTGCAGGTAATTGCAACCACCGGAATGGAATCCATGTATGCGGTTGCAATCCCAGTTACAAGGTTCGTTGCACCTGGTCCGCTGGTTGCAAGACATACACCGACTTTTCCTGTTGCTCTTGCATATCCGTCCGCCGCATGAGCAGCACCCTGTTCGTGTGATGTAAGAATATGTTTAATCTCATCTTTATGCTTATATAATTCATCGTATACGTTCAAAATCGCTCCGCCAGGATAACCGAATACGGTATCCACTCCCTGCTCTTTCAAACATTCGATTACAATTTGTGATCCTGTTAACTGCATACCATTCATTCCCCTGTCATAATTTTTATTTTGCTTTTGGAACTTCAAGGATTGCGCCTCTGTTTCCGGAAGTAACCATTGCCGCATATCTTGCAAGATATCCGGTTGTAACCTTTGGCTCTCTTGGAGTCCAGTTTTCCTTTCTCTTAGCCAGTTCTTCATCCGATACATCCAGATGAATAGAAAGATTCGGGATATCAATCTGGATCAGGTCTCCCTCCTCTACCAGTGCGATTGGTCCGCCGACAGCAGCTTCCGGAGATACATGCCCGATAGATGCTCCTCTTGATGCTCCACTGAAACGTCCGTCTGTGATCAACGCCACACTCGATCCAAGCCCCATACCTGCGATTGCAGATGTAGGATTTAACATCTCGCGCATTCCCGGACCTCCCTTTGGTCCCTCGTAACGGATAACAACAACATCACCGGCTACAATTTTACCACCTTTGATTGCTGCAATTGCATCTTCCTCACAGTCAAATACTCTTGCAGGTCCTTCGTGTACCAGCATCTCATCTACGACTGCCGAACGCTTTACAACACTTCCATCCGGTGCAAGATTACCTTTTAACACTGCAAGCCCGCCTGTTGGTGTATATGGATTGTCAATCGGACGGATAACCTCTGGATCTTTGTTCACTACTCCTTCAATATTCTCTCCTACTGTCTTTCCTGTAACTGTCATACATTCTGTATGAAG
>ERZ1026903.765-NODE-765-length-13721-cov-40.667715_pt1 | contig 13721 bp, 10 predicted proteins | sample MGYA00380180_ERZ1026903 | MGnify/ENA primary metagenome ERZ1026903 (study PRJEB33269, sample SAMEA4719816) | human gut metagenome | biome: human-associated habitat; feature: organic feature; material: feces | place: Cameroon | collected 2013-10 ... | reverse complement strand
GCCAATACACAAGATTGCTATTATATATAAAGGTAACGAGTTATGGAAGGTAGAGCAATGCTAAAGCCGGCCTTAGCAACATAGATGGCGACCTGCCGTTTCGTGCCTAGTTATGGCACAAAGCTGCCCTCTACCAGGGCAATTTTCTGCCGTAACTAGGCAAAAAATGCTCTGTGACTTACTCGTTTTCGATAAGAAGACCTGTGGTGAATCTCAGAAGCGCAGAATGCGAAATCTACTTCACACTACACCATACACAAGGTAAACAACTGTATAACAGGACATTATCATGCGTGCAATATCAACCTTGACACTACACTAACACTACACCACACTACACTTTTCTCCCTTTCGGGCGTTTTTAAAGGCTACTGCATTCCAATCACCAACAGAGTGTAGTGTGGTGTAGTGTCCGTGTAGTGTGAAGTAGATTTTCAAACTGGAAAAGATGAAGCACTATCTTCGTAATTTCCGCATCATTCCGGCTATCACTTTGATTGGATATCAAGAAGTTTCAACTCTATATTATCTGATTCTTTTTATTCCATATCAAACGCATTTTAGTTTCCCAATTCCAACTGATTCTTCACAAGATTATAGTATGCCCCTCGATTGGCGGTCAAAGATTCATGGTTGCCAATCTCAACCACCTTTCCCTGGTTGAGGACTACGATTTGGTCGGCATTTTTCACCGTACTCAGGCGATGAGCTACTATCACAACCGTCTTGCCTTGATAGAACTTATCCAGGTTTTCCACGATATTACGCTCATTGTTGGCATCAAGCGAGTTGGTCGCCTCGTCCAGGAAGATATAGTCAGGATTCTTATAAACAGCCCTTGCTATCAGGATGCGCTGCTTCTGTCCTTGGCTCAGTCCTACGCCATCACGCCCTATCTTGGTGTTGAACTTCAGCGGCAAGGCCATCACATAATCCTTGATGCAAGCTATCTCTGCGGCTCTCATCAAACGGGCTTCATCTATCTCTGCATCATCCACGGCTATGTTTCGTGCGATACTCTCCGAGAAGATGACGCCCTCCTGCATCACAACTCCACACTGCCTGCGCCACCATTTCCTGTTGAGCTGATTGATGTCGGTATCGCCGATGGTGATTTTTCCTTCCAGCACTGGGTAGTAACCCAGCATCAATCGGATGAGCGTGGTCTTTCCGCTGCCCGATGCTCCCACTATCGCCGTCACCTTGCCTTGAGGAATATGAATATCCACCCCGTCTATCGTCTTTCTGAGGGCATGAGGATCATACTTGAACATGATGTTGCTGATATGGATACCATCCTCAGGATGATCAAGACCAGTCAGCAAGCCCTCCTTTCCGTTCTCATCATCCATCTGGTGAATCTCATTGATACGTTCCAGACTGATTTTCACATCCTGCACGGAATAGAAGAAGTTCATCAACTGCTCCACCGGCGAGTTGAGCTGTCCGATGATATACTGCACGGCGAGCATCATACCCAAGGTCATGTGCCCTTGGATTACCGCCGTAGCGGCAACCACCGTCACAACGATATTCTTCACCTCATTGATAAAAATACTGCCAGCCTCCTGGGTCTGCTGTAGTTTTAGAGATTTCTGCTGCACCCTGAAAAGATTCACCTGTGTCTCCTCCCACTCCTTTCGCTTGCGCTGCTCGCAATCCTGCAACTTGATTTCCTGCATCGAAGTGATGAACTCGTATGTCCTGTTGTTATTGATGGCCTGCTGCTCGAAGAGTTCATAATCGAGCACCTTTCTTCGCTGCAGGAAGAGAGCCATCCATCCTCCGTACAGGATGCTGCCCAATAAGAAGATGGCAAACACCACCTTATTATATATGAAGAGCACCACCGAGAACACCACGAAGGTAAGCATGGCAAAGGTGATGTTGAGCGTCTGCTGAGTGAGGAAGTTGTTCACACGGCTATGGTCGCTCATCCTTTGCATCAAGTCGCCCATCAGTTTGGTGTCGAAGAACGACATCGGCAGTTTCAGCAGTTTGATGAAGAAATCGCTTACCAGGGAGATATTGATCTGCATGGAGATACGGAGCAGGAACCATCGGCGGGCAAAGTCTATTGCTGTTCGGCTGATAGTGAGCATCAACTGGCCTAAGAGAATGAGCCAGATGAATCCAATATCCTGGTTCTTGATACCGACATCCACGATGGATTGGGTAAGGAACGGCAATACCAGCTGCAGGGCACTGCCCGCAAGCAGTCCCAAGACAATCCAGGAGAATGCCTTGCGGTATTTCTTGAAATATCTGAAAAGGAACTTGAAGGAACGCTTCTCCTTCTGTCTATCTTCTCCTTCCATCTGATAGGTGAAGAAGGCAGGAGTGGTCTCGAAAAACATGGCGATACCCTTGTCCTCGTCATTAGAACGAGTGCTTATCCAATGCCGTCTGAATTCTTCAAGATTATAAGTTGTCTTACCCTTGCCAGGGTCTGCGATATAGAACTTCTTGCCCTTCTTCACCTTATATAATACCACGAAATGGTTCTGGTTCCAATGAAGGATGCAAGGAAGCGGAGTCTCGCTAAGTTCCACGACACTTGTCTTGGCACATACCGTATCCAGTCCCAAGGTCTTCGCCGTTTTGTTGATACCAAGCATCGAAACCCCTTCGGTTGTGGCAAAACAGAGTTTCGACAGAGAGTCCAACGAATACTCCCTGCCGAAATATCTACATATCATTTGCAAGCAAGCGATGCCGCATTGCATGCCGTCATGTTGATGGCATATCGGAAAGCTTTTCATCAATAAGTTCTATTTAGCACATCATCACTATTTCTAGATGCCTCCACGCTAATTTCTTTATTAAACAACTTGAAAGAAGCAGACAAAGAGATACCTCTCATATCATTTGTTCCAAATGTTCCTGTCTTAGCATTTATATAATATCTCGTAATGTTATTATAATGAGCCTTGTGTAATATGTCTGTAACATTCAAGTTCAAGACCAGCCTGTCATTCCACAAACTTTTTTGTAAACCGACACACCAATTATTAGCCATTTTCTGATAATAGTTCAATTGATCATGCGCACTTTGATAAGTAAAAACAGAGACAGCCTTGAATGTAGGATTTATTGTATAATATATGTTCAGAGCCAACTCCGTCAGAGGTTTATTTGCTTCCTCTATATTTCCCTGATAGAGATATGAACATTTAGGGAATCTTACAACTCCAGTTGCACTCAGGCGCAATTTACCCATTGTCTGAGAATACCCAATCCCTACAAAATAACTTTCTGTACGTTTGAAATTAACTGGCATACTTGCTATTTGGTTTGTTTCTAAGTTTTGACAATAATCCACTTCGACGATTTCATCCTTCGTATGAGAATACCCTCCATATAATCTGAAATACTTCCAATAGAAGTAAAGGGCATATCGATCGGTAACTCCAGGGCGCAAATCTCGGTTTCCCATACTATAACTCAAGGAGTCTTCATATACTTGATAAGGATTTAAGCCCATATATCCTTGCCTTTCAACACTTCTACGATAAACACCTTGAATTGTAAGACCTTTAATTGGTTTATACAACAATCTGGCAGAAGGCAAGAATACAGAAGAATAGTTTCCGTCAGAATATTTATTCCCAACAGCATTGGCTGTTATATCCGTATTGGCATATTCATAACGTCCTCCCAATGTTAAAGAGACTTTCTTCCATTTTCTTGTGAGTGAAATATATGCAGCAGTAACCTCGTCCGACAACTCTTGCTGATTTTGCGCATTTTCCCCAACAGCAGATGGATTATTAGTATGATAGTCTGTTACTTGATGAGTTTTATAGTACCTTGCACCTAATTCAGTATCCAAAACATCAAACAATGTCGTGCTATAAGACGCATTAAGAGTCCAGATGTCATACTTGCTCTTTTTGAAAGTCAACACATCTGTAGAACTCATATCCTTTCGATTCTGTTCATAACTAGATGTATATTTGTTACCATGAAGTATTGAGTAATCAGCAGACACATCCAATGAAGAATTATCTCCAAGTTCACCATTATAGGCAAGGGAAAAGTTATGTAAGTTTCTTTGTTCCTTTTCCACCCTATAGATGTCCCTATAAGTTAGTTCCGTTCCATTTTTAAACGACATCATCTCGTCGTTGGTATCCTTTTCTTTCTCATGTTCAAAATAATATTCAAAACTTATTCTATGTTTATCCGTCAACTGGAAATCATTACCCCAAGTAACAGAATGGGTATCATCTTTCATAAGCAAATGGTTTGCCTCATCTGTTCGGAAAGTTGTTTCTGGATGATATATTTCCTTAAAATAAGTTTCCTTATTAAGATTTCTACTTATAGAATAGTCATAGTCGATACTAGTTGTCCAAAATCCTTTTTTCATCAAGAAGCTAAGTGAAGGATTATTGGAATATTTACGCTTAAAACTCATTGACTCCCCTAGGTTTAAGGAAATCATGTCTTTTATTGGTTTAATAGTAACGACATTAATCACGGCTTCAGTCCCAACAGGATATTTCGCAGAAGGCTCGCTCTCGATTTCTATCTTTGCGATATTATTAGACCTTATTGTAGACAACACATCCTGTTTGGTTACCTCTTTACCATCTATATAATATTTAGGAGTACCTTTTCCTATTACCTCAAACTGTTTTTCACCTATCATGATTAACCCTGGAGTAGCACGCAATACATCATTCAAGCTACCCATCTCAGCAAGCATAGTTCCCTTTACCTGTACAGTTCGTAGGCTCCCTTCATCCTTTATTATAGGACGATTACCTTTTACCGACACTTCATTTAAGTTAATACTCTTATATATCGAGAGACTATCAGCACCTGTTTGTGCAGATACATTCTGCATGACAAATATAAAAAATGCCATACCAACTATTGTTTTTATCATCTGTATTCTTGTCATAGTTATCTATTTTACATAATAAGGAAGTAAATCCGCCAAATACTTTTTATAAAATGTACAATAAGCAGATTTATTCCCCTTGAACTCTTCTCTGTCTTTTGGACAGCCACCGCCACATATTGGAAAGACATTACATGTAAGACATTCTTCGTCATCAAAAGCACTATCATCAAAAAGCAAGTTGGCTTGCTTTGAAAACGAAATTTCTCCTTTCACAATATTGCCAACACTTTTATCAGGCACGCCCAACAACTCTAGACATGGATAGATAAAGCCACGAGAATCTATTGCCAACGATGTAGGTTTCTTATACATACAAGGAATGCTCATTCCTGGTAAAGAGGACTTAAAGCAATTATTATGACATAAATCAAACTTTTCTTTGTCAAACAACTGTTCATCTGAGAAACAAGTTTGTCCCTTGTCAAAACCAGTCCTATTCTGTATTGCATTTGAACCTATCTCCAAACGTTTGTCTGCCATTGCCTCAGGATATTTTTCGCTCATATAGTCATAGACTTTCAAATAAGAGTCAGGATGAGTATTATCCACACCAACACGCAGGACTACTTTTATGGAGGTATTTGACAGTATAGAGCCAATATTTCTATCTATATCTAAGAATGAAGGCTTGCCATTTTTATATCTACGAGTTTTATCATGCTCAACTCCCACTCCATCTAGAGAAATCTGTATATGGGTTAGATGAAGAGTAGGAAGAAGTTCCAAGACTTTCTCTGTTACCAAACTGCCATTGGTTATAATATTAGCATCAAATTTTACACCTTTTTTATCAAGAGCCGAGCTGATAGAACAAATTTTATCGAATGCTAGCAAAGGCTCTCCTCCAAACCAACAGATATTGACACGTTGATATTTACTCTTCTTAATAATATATTGGATAATTGCATTTTCGACCTCCTCTGTCATTTTTGGAAAAGACTTATTGTCGCCTTCAAAGCAATAAGGGCAATCGAAATTGCAGCGCATAGTCGGAGCTATTGTCAACTCCAAAACTTGATTAGCAAAAGCATTCTTATAAAAAAAGTATTTATATTTGTTAATCTCCGTCTGATGATTTTCCACAAGAATGCCTTGTTTTACAAGCATAGATATATACTCCACATCCGACTGTTCTGATATGGAGTTCCATTGTGACGTAGGAATCTTTAGGAAGGAAGAAGTCAATGTATTATATACAAGGGTCTCACTTCCTAAAGATTTTACGATATTATAATATGAATACTGCATTTTATGGAATTATTTCAATTATTTCAATTTTTCCATTTTTTTCAAATTTTTCATCTACATCGGTTTTATACTTACACTTACAACCAATCTCGGTTGCAGAATGAGTATACCCCTTTCCACAATTAACATCTCCACCCTTAACAAAATCCATTTCATTGTCAGCCAACAAGTTCAAAGAATCTTCGAATCCTTGTCTTAAAACTACTAAATCATTCATAATCTTAATTTTTAATGTTAATACTTTATTATAAAATTGACTATCCACAAATGATGTCATCGCCATCTGGTTCTTCATCACTTTCGATGTAGATCCATTGTCCACTAGGAGTTAGCCACCAATAGCCGCCACCTAGAACTTTGCTATGTTCATTATTTTTTTATATATCCATATCTGTTACTCTTTATATTAATTAAAAATATCTGGGTGCAAATTTACGGCAAATTCCTCACACAGCCAAACTTTTCACATCATTTCTCACATAATATTTGCCCACCAGATTATTATATAAAAATGATGTTAGAAAGTATGCTACTTTGAAAAATTATTTGTATTTTGAAGTTTAACATTATAAAAACATAATGTATGAAAAAGTATCAGGGCACTGCCCGCAAGCAGTCCCAAGACAATCCAGGAGAATGCCTTGCGGTATTTCTTGAAATATCTGAAAAGGAACTTGAAGGAACGCTTCTCCTTCTGTCTATCTTCTCCTTCCATCTGATAGGTGAAGAAGGCAGGAGTGGTCTCGAAAAACATGGCGATACCCTTGTCCTCGTCATTAGAACGAGTGCTTATCCAATGCCGTCTGAATTCTTCAAGATTATAAGTTGTCTTACCCTTGCCAGGGTCTGCGATATAGAACTTCTTGCCCTTCTTCACCTTATATAATACCACGAAATGGTTCTGGTTCCAATGAAGGATGCAAGGAAGCGGAGTCTCGCTAAGTTCCTCTATTGTGGCCCTAGCCGAAACCGTTTGGAATCCCAATATTTTTGCAGCCTCGTTGATGCCCAGCATGGAGACACCTTCCGTTGTTGCAAAACAAATCTTCGACAGAGAGTCCAAAGAGTATTCCCTGCCGAAATATCTACATATCATCTGCAAGCAGGTGATACCGCATTGCATGCTGTCATGCTGTTTTTTCACCTTCATAATTTCTATGGTTTATAGTTGATTGAAAGCATGATTTCACGACCACGTATTGCGGTAACAGATTGCATGGTTACCAAATTGGAGGCCGTGGTATATGCATAGACTTTCTTATTGAATATATTACTTGCTTTCAATTCCCAATCTATATGCTTGGTTTTATAGCCTAATGTGCAATTAGCCAAAAACATATCCTTGTATTTACTATCTGCAATCTGGTTGTGATAATAATCTCCATCCAAACGAATGCGAAAGGCAGACAAAGGAACAACGACAGACATTTCGTGCTGCCACCTATCAAATGAAGTTCTTTCACTATAATCAGCCTTCATGTCCGAATAAGCATACTTCAAGCTATATGAGATGGTCATGTCTTTGTAAGGAGACAAGAGCAATGAGCCTGAGGCATTGAGCATATTGTACTTTGAATTTACTAAGTCACCATCTTGCAACATCTTAGAATCATTGTGGGTAAATAGGCTACCTAATACTATTTTTCCACCAAGCCAAGATAGTCCTTTCTGTAATTGGAAGTTACATAACCAACTACTGCTTTTTGTAACTTGCGTCATTGTTCCCCAAAGAATATAATCTCCTATAAATTTCTGAGTCATCGTATAAGGAGTTTCCGTAAAGCGTCTAGTCACAGAAGCCATCAAATGTGTACCATTCAATGCATTACGATAGAAAATTGAGTATCGTAAAGTCTTATTCTTCATCGTTTCAAACCCCGAACACCCTTGGTTAAGAGTCAAATAATCTTGCATGATAAGAGAACCGTAAAAACGATTGTAGTCTAACGGCTCTACATTATAACTTCCATTGAGACTCATCGTAATGCGAGAGGTAACATCCCAACGAACATTTATCAATGGCGAGACAGAAAAACAGTTCTTACCATCGGATAAACTGTATTTATAATATGTATTCTCGAATGGGACAAAGAAGGTGAACACAAAGCCATTCCTTGCGAACTCAGCTTGAGGACTCGCATACAATTGAGCATAACTGAAATGACTCTTATCTGTTAAAACTCCTAGGGAATCTGGTAATCCACTAGCCGTAGCTTCCAGATAACGAAGCACACCCTTTATGCCCATTTTCATACTCAAACTAAACGAGCCAAGTTTCCATCCACCCATTCCATAGGTTTCTGTAGCATAATATTTTTGAGTAACATCCTGTCTTATCAAAGAATCTACATCCAGGTATTGTGGACGATTCTGAAATGTATTATAGGAATAAAAAGAAATCAAAGACTTGCCAAAACGTCTTACCACATATAGATTATCCCTAATATCATATACAGGAAGATAAGCATGCTGAAGATGCGAATGAGTACCCACCTCCTCCAAGCGTTGTGACAACCAGGTTATATTGCTGGACAAGGAATTACGTAAATAACTCTTTTCAGAATTTAATTCATACTTTAGCAATGCATAAAGGTCATTGTTATTGCTTCTCCACGTTTTGGAATTATCAATTACCCGATTACCGTTATTTCGTGTATAAACAGTATTCCGCTGTCCCCATGCATTGTCTCGTTCATTGTTATAAATTAATTGGAAATTCAACTGAGAATCTTCATTCAGCTTCTTCAACATGTTCATTGTGACTGCATGACTTCTATTAAACAAACTTCGTTCTTGATTGAGGTTGGAAGCCATTGGCGAAGATAGCAAGATAAAATCTTGCGGGAGAGTTTGATTACCAACCTCTGTATCAAATAAATTTGTAGACTCACGGCTAATATCTAGACCTACGTTATTTGTTTTGTAAGTCAGCATTGTTTGGAATTGTGATTTCAATCTCAAGCCAAAGCCTTCAACAGCCCAAAGTCCTTGGTCACCTTTGGCATTGTAAGAATGATTATTCCCATATCCACCAGCAAATTTCCTAGACGTTACCCAATGACTCTTGGCACTATTCTTCATCTTGATATTGACAGCCGCATCATCCGTATAGGTAAAATCATCCAAAACACGAATAGGCTGATGTTTTCGCATGACTTCTACAACACCAACCTCACCTTGTGGCAATGTATTTGTTGCCACTCCATACTTACCTCCCAGCATATCAAGCCCTTCGATATAAAACTTACTGATAGGCTTTCCCTCATAAGAAATTTTACCAGAGCTTTTGTCTACATCAAATCCAGGCATTTTGGCAATGACATCACCGATAGAGCGATCATTGCTATTGGCAAAGGCACCCACCAGATAGCTTACAGTATCACCACGTTCATGCACTTTGTCGGATTTAACAGAAACCTCTTTTAATTCAATAGCTCCACTACTCATTTTTACAGTCAATGGCTGCATTTTACTTTTTACTGCAATATGAGCTTCTTGGAAGCCAAGCATAGAGAAAGTCAAGGAGTCTCCTACTTCTGCATTGATTAAAAATTCGCCATCATGATTGCTCGTCGCATAACCACGCATTTTGTGTTGGGCACTAAAACGTTTGATGATGACGGAAGCCAAAGGTTTGTTTTCATCATCAACAACATGGCCTGTAACAGCTACTTGTGCCGAAATTTGCAAGCGCAACAGAACACATATTATCAAAAGAAGTATTTTCTTCATTCCAATTCCATTTGTGGTGTCATAAGAGTTCCCTTAGGATATCTTGCAGGATTAGAACTCTCTCTTAGAAATTTTTCTCTGTCAATTTCTGTATTTTTTTTGTAATAGTCATAATATTTAATTGGCGTCAGCCCCTTTGTAATAATTTTATACGCCTCAATATTCAGGAAGCCAATGCTTTCAGCTTGAAGTATTAGTCCTGGCAAACCTGCAAATTTCCAAGGGCCAATTGCTACAGGTATATCTAGAGCAAACCAAACCTTCCAACTTCTGCCACGGAATTTTGTCTCCGCCATTTGACAATCATATCCCAAAATCGTTTTGACAGAATCTTCTATGATATTCCATTCAATCTTTGGGTTATCAAATATTTTAAACTTCTCACCCATGGAACTCGTATAAATAGTAAGCATCCCATCTGACATATTTCTATAGAGATATTCACCATAAGAAGGTGTATAAGTTGGCCATTTGCTAAAATCTTCCGGGTGTGAAGTCCATGCCATGGTTTCATCAAATAGTATCTTATGCCCTCCAGGAACAGAATTCAAAGAATCTTGACGAAGATTTTCATAACAAAAGTATTGGCTTTTTGTTTTACCACATCTAAGTATATAGATATTACTGCCCATCTGACCGGGTTGTTTTTTATAAGCATTATCAAAAGATACAGCATATCGAACTTCCAAATTGGAAGGTTCTAATATACATGTTTCACTAGCATGTAATTTTAGACAAAAGAACAATAGTAAAATTAGAAACTTTCTCATACTCATATGGTATTCACTGATAAACATTAAAGGAATGTCCAAATTAACATTGGACATTCCCATTTAACACTAATCTTGGACAAATGGAATTACTTGCAATATAGGTCGTATTCCTCGTTCCATTTATTCCAAGCCTCATTACTTACAGGCAACTTATTCTTCTGCATTTTTTCATAAGTTGCAGCAACAGCCTGTACTCGACGACACTCGTCCGCATTATAACCACCAACTACGTGGCTCTGCTCTGAAATTGTTAACTTTTTCATAACAAATCCTTTCTTTTAAATTGTTAAACCTATGTTTTTATTAGTTCGAACTATTTTTCTAAAATCTATATCTCAACCATATACTGATAATCAGATATATCATAATAGGAAGACTTATTTTTTCCATTTATTTGTATCAAAGGTAGCTTTTCTATAGAAAGTTCCTTGATTATCTTTTGATTTTTCTTATATTGAGAAATAACAGAAGCAAGCTCTAGCTTTTCAGAAATGTCCTTTGACGATAACTTCTCTAAAATTGACATATTCCGATTTCCCCTATAATATTCTTGAATGATATTGAACTCACGTAAACGATTTGCCACATAGCCATTCAATCCTTCTACTAAAGAAGAGCCATCTGCCAATATTACTTCACAACTGAAACGTTGAGGGAACCTCTTGATTAAAGAGGCTGCTTCTCGAATTGCCTTTCGACAGAACTTACAATCAAGGCTTACAACCATACGTATTTTACAACTCGCTCCTTTATCGCCAAACTGTATCCCATACATTCCCAAGCCATCTCCTATCGTGCAGTCATTTGAAAGTGCCTTGTACACAGCATGGTTTCTTTTGAACCTTAGCAACTGAACTTCATTTTCAAATGACTTCTTTTGTTTTTGAAAGTATAGAGAAACAAAATTTGACAAGAGTAATGCCAAGCATGCCGAAATTCCTGCATTATATACTATGCTTTCCCAACCCATAGGTATTGCTGCGGTCTTTATAGCCACGAGCGTACTAAGCCAAATAACTATATATGTACCTAAACAATACACGCAATATTTATGTATAAAGAAAACTTGATATGCCAACAATCCCAGGCAAACTAATGAAGCCAATGTCCATATGGCAAAATGTAACAAAGAAATATTCCTCATCATCACTATGGACAGAATGTTCCAAAAGAAAAAGAACATGCCAAGTTCATCCAATGCAAAAGGAAGCCTGCCTTGCAAAGGCTGTTTAGCAGAGACTAATTGACAATCAAACTTTTTGCCGATTTGACAATATCTGTTATCGAACCTCATCCCCAGTCTATGCTTCATAAGCAATATTGACAGGCCTAATCCTATACTATTTAGCAACAATATAGGAAACACTGGTAATGTGTAATACTTTACCAACAAAAGCAAAGTACAAAGTACTGCCAAGAATGCCATCCATGATTGAGTAGACAGCCATCCTCCATGGAAAGCATTTACATTCTTTGGTTCTTTCACCATAAGAGCCACACCATCCCAAACCTTCAAGAATTCATTTACTGGCAAGCTATAACTCTTGCCATCAAATAAAGTTAAGCTATCTTCACTTTGTTTTTTTACCACAAAGAAATGTCCTCCATTGAGAGAGGAATGAACCAACTTACCTTTTAAAGAAGTAACATTTTCTAGCTTATCTAAAAGATATGCATCAGAAGACAAACCATAATAATTCAATGTTCTAGAGACAGAAGCAAGACTCGGAAAATCAGGATCTGTCACTAGAACCTTGTACAACTCCTTATCATTAAAAGCTATTTTATAAGCTTTCAAATAGAGTTTGATAAGATTCATTATGTACAAGTTTGAATTATTCATTTCTTTTTTTAATTTAATTGTTTTGTACTTAGATTAAGCGAGAATTACATCTTCGCCATCTGGTTCTTCATCACTTTCGATGTAGATCCATTGTCCACTAGGTGCTTGCCACCAATAGCCGCCACCTAGGACTTTGCCCTGTTCATGATTTTTCAATATATCCATAGCTGTTACTCTTTATATTAATTAAAATATCTAGGTGCAAAATTACGGCAAATTACTCAAACCACCAAACTTTTTACATCATTTCTCACATAATATTTACCCCCTAAATTATTATATAAAAATAATGTTAGAAAGTACGCTGCTTTGAAAAAATATTTGTATTTTTGCACTTTTCAAGTAAAATAAGTAAAAATACAAAGCATGAAAAAGTATTATTGTATAACGATTTTAGCACTTTTAGTTGTTACTTTGTTACAAGGGTATAATGTATCTTTGCAATACAAAGAATATATCTATAAGGAAATAGATAAGATAAATTCTGCACTAAAAGTTTCTGTTGATGAAGAATATGCTATCAGAGCGCATCAAATTTACAATCCACATAAAGATGGGAAACAACGAGTTTATTACAAACAAATGTCAGAAGAAGACTTTCTCAAGGCAAAGCCAAAGAAAGAAGATGTCATTCGCTTCGATGAAATCAATGTACAAGACCTAAGAGACAAAGGCATTGCGGAAACCGAAGCGGAAGCTATGGGATTATTGACAAAAGACATGCTCACCGCCAAAGGCAATCCTATCAATCTCAAGAAACTCTCCAAAATATTCAAGGAAAATCTAAAAGAGGATTTCTCTTATACCTTATTAATATCAGATGAGAACAAAAAGGTTATCAAGAGTTATGGACAAACGAAGGATATTGAGAGTTGGCAGGCTAGCAAGCCTATCGCCATCGGGCTCAAACCCATCCGTTTCGTACAGGCAAGGGTGGATATAACTCCATCTTCCTTCATCATAAACTCTATAGAGACTCTAATCTCTACCATACTGCTTGCTCTTATCATCGTCTTCTGCGTAGGATACCAGATGACTGCCATCAGATACAAGGAAGATCTCCTGAGGAATCGTGAGGTTAGCCTTCATGGAACTGTACACGACTTGAAAGCACCATTGGCAAGCATCTTGCTAAAGTTGGGATTCATCAAAGACATCATCAAGGATGCTGACTTGCAGGAGATGATTACTTCTTCTGAAAGACAAATCAAGA
>ERZ1026903.764-NODE-764-length-13740-cov-29.301060_pt1 | contig 13740 bp, 8 predicted proteins | sample MGYA00380180_ERZ1026903 | MGnify/ENA primary metagenome ERZ1026903 (study PRJEB33269, sample SAMEA4719816) | human gut metagenome | biome: human-associated habitat; feature: organic feature; material: feces | place: Cameroon | collected 2013-10 ... | reverse complement strand
AAGAGAAAAATATATAGCCAAATGGCTGAATGGAAGGAAATTTCCAAGGGAAGTACAGCCCTCCTTGTAGAGGGTGCTCGCCGTATTGGAAAGTCAACTATCGTAGAAGAATTTGCCAAGAATGAATATGAATCATACATTTTGATAGATTTCAATGAGGCTTCCAAGGAAGTGAAAGCACTCTTTGATGATCTTATGAATATGGATTTCATTTTTCTTTTCCTGCAGAATGCTTACAATAAAACATTACATGAGCGAAAGTCGGTTATCATCTTCGATGAGGTACAACAATGTCCGAAAGCCCGACAAGCCATCAAGTATTTGGTAAAAGACGGTAGATATGACTATATAGAGACTGGCTCACTTATCAGCATACATAAGAGCACTAAGGACATTAGCATCCCTAGCGAAGAACATCGTATCGAGATGTTTCCGATGGATTACGAAGAGTTCAGATGGGCCATGGGGGACACGGCTAGCGTGCCTCTGCTGCGTCAAGTTTTCGATAAGAAAATATCTCTAGGCGAGGGAGTCAACAGATTGAAGATGAGAGAGCTACGCCTATATATGTTGGTAGGAGGAATGCCACAAGCTGTCAATGCTTATCTTAACACTAACAATCTACAGCAAGTAGATACCGTAAAGCGACAGATTCTCCAACTATATGCTGATGATTTCAGAAAGATAGACCCATCGGGCAAAATATCTAAACTATTCATGTCTATCCCAGCCCAATTGAGCAGGAACCAGCTCCGCTATCAGCCTACTTCTGCTGTAGGAAGAATGGCTGCTGAGAAAATAGATGAGTTGATACTCAACTTAGAAGACAGCAAGACTGTTAACATTGCGTACCACACGGATGATCCGAATGTAGGAATGCCACTGACTGCCAACATCAACAAGTACAAACTGTACATAGGCGATACGGGACTATTCGTAACTTTGGCTTTCTGGGACAAGGATTATACGGAGAACATCATCTACCAGAAACTGTTGAGCGACAAGCTATCCACCAACATGGGATACGTATTTGAGAATCTGGTTGCCCAAATGCTGAGAGCCTCAGGCAACAAGCTCTTTTACTATACTTTTCCAAAGGATGCCACGCATTCTTACGAAATCGACTTTTTGTTGTCACGCGGCAGTAAGTTGTGCCCTATAGAGGTCAAGTCGTCTGGATATAAAACGCATGCCTCGCTTGATGCTTTCTGTCAAAAATTCTCCGACAGGATAGTACATCCGTACTTGGTTTACACCAAAGATCTACAGAAAGATGAACAAACACTCTTGGTTCCGATTTACATGACCCCATTCTTATAAAGCAAGAATGCGCTGGTATAAAAAAGGCTCGCAAGATTCCACACGAAGTGGGTACTTGCGAGCCTTTTTTTATCCTATTCTCTATTTCTATCTATTTCCTATTTCACAACCTTCTTGCCACCCACGATATAGATTCCCTTAGGAAGACCTTCGAGAGAGGTAGAACCCTGACGTACCAACTGGCCCGAGATGGTGTAAATATTACAAAACCATTATGAGCCAAGTTTAACCAAATAAGAATTCAGAGAACACTAATCAATATAGATAGTTTTTACCACCAAATTTGTTCACCATTTTCATATGTAAATATTCGCTCCTGTGTACCTTTTGTTATGTCTTTTAACAAATAAAGAGCATTTTTAGGAACTTTGTCAAACCAAAGAATGCCATCTCTTGTTCCCGTTTTCTCTGCTATCATTTTCCATTCTCCTTTACTCCAATAAAAGAGTTGATAATTATCTCCTTCTTCAATATAATTTCCATCATTGCGTGGCAAAAATCGAACTTCAGATATATGTACCGGTTTTTCAAGTTCCACTCCACACCAGCCTCGTTTAGTAGCTTGTAGCGTGAAAGAAGTTAGAGGATTTCCATCATATAATTTTGGTTGCTCATGCCCTTTTACCGTCCATCTATAACCGAACACTCTCTTATGCTTGAGTTTGTTGCCATTCTTGTCATACAATTCTATTTCAGCCACATTACCATATGAATTGGCGGGAGCCATATATCTAAAGTATTGATATTCTCCCTTGTATTGAGGCTTCAAAGAATAAAATCGACATTCTTTTATATTATTCACCGTACCAATGATAAGAGAGTCACTAAAATCTTCCTTATTAGCAACATGAAATTCACCATTTACCATTTGTTTACAATAATCTTTTTGCTCCAGTGTCAATGTGTATTTACGAATGGCACGAAGTTTTTGATACTGTTCTTCGTTGACTATTATTTCTTTTTTACTACCATTAGGATAGAGAATGAACGGATTGCCTTCAGGTATCATTTCACCAATTTTATTGTAGGAGGTTGCCAAATATACGATACCGCGTCCCATCTTATGAAAAGTAGCTATGCTATCTTCTCTTTTAGCATAACAGATAGGAAACCAATCATTATCAGAGAAAACGCATAAATGTATCCATGGCGATTTATAACCTCTTCGGTTGTTATTTAATTTCACCACAATATCTGAAGTTTCAGTATATTTGTCCGTTACATCTTTAATGCATGGATTGCGAAGTTCAGGAATGGTGGTCAAACTAGAATCTGCACTATATTCTATTTGTTCTGGCTGCTTATCAAAAGTATATCTATAAACCTTTGGTAGTTTATCGTTTGGACGAAAGAAAAAATGAATACCCAATTCTTCGTTAAGACCAAACGGAATAAACTTTTCATCATCAACAAAAATAACACACCATGAATGGTTCATACTTCTATTTCCCCACATAGGTACATAGTCCATAGTTGCAGGAATTCCAACAGCTCGTAATTGTGCGATATTTCTTTTGCCATTCGATTCACAATTTCCAATTCTCATTTTTATAAGAAGATCTAAGGGCATCTCCGGCAAATAAGTACTTGGATAATATAAAGCGCCGTAAAACCATTTGTTTAATTCTTTATAGAGCCCGAACTTTGTCGTGTAATTAGACTGTGAATGCAAGAGATACTTAAATCTATCGAAATATGTATCGAAGTATTTTTTTCTCCAGTCACTAAAGGGTTCTGTAGTTATACGATAAGGTAATACATAATTACAGAACATATAGAAACTCACATCTTTGTTCCATGGTTGCTGCCACATACTAAAAGCTCTGTCTATCTGCATAATTAAATCGTTGGCTTTTATAGTTTTTTGATCCCATAATACCTTAGCTCCAATTCGCAAATTGCCATTCTTTGTAGAAGCATGTACGTATGCATTCTTATAGATTGAGTCTGGCTTGACAGACAAACTGAAAATACTATCCATTTCTAGATAATATGAATCTATGTCTTTGCTTGCATAACTATAGTGTACATCCATGTTTTCTATGAGAAAGCAGGCTGCCTCATATTTGAGTTTATCATTTTTATAATGCTCAAGTACTTTCACTAATTCTATTCTATTATTACCAGCTTTGGCGAGGGTATTTTGTATCCCCTCGTCTGTAAATGAACATAGTACTATAGCCAGCAACAAAAATGGTATTATTCTTCTCATTTTATTAAACTATATGAATTATTTAATGTATATATCTTCAGATACAAGTAGAGAACCATTTTGTTTTATGAAAATGGAATATTTGCCAGTTCCATATATGGAGAGTAGATAGCTTTTATAATCTGCTTCCTCAACATGATATATATACTCATTTTCGCAGATAATGCCATCCTTATAGATAATAACTTCTATATTATCTATATCTTGTTTAAAGACTACTTCCATAATATTGAATTTTTCATTATACTCACCAACCATTAAAGAATTAATGAAGATTTTACGTACTTCACCTTCATTTATACTTTTAGAAGATGGAGAGCCAAACGTTGTTGCAGCTTGCCCGAACAGCGTCATACTAGTTAAAGTCAGAATTAAAAATAATTTATGCATACTTTTTTGTTTTTATAGTGCAAATTTAAGAATTCTTTGTGAATATACCAAATTCTATCTATGTTTTTTCTAGGTATTGTTTCAAAAGTCAAATACAAACTAACTTACTATGAGCCAACATGTTATGCATAGTAATACGCTTTATTCTTTCATAAATTGTAACAGAAAATAAAAGTTTCTTTTAAATTTATGGGACAAGAATAAGACTTTTACTATTTTTTTTATTATTTTTGCATTCAAAATTAATAATAAGAAAAATGAAAAAGAAAAGTATCTGTTTTTTCGAATTGCTATTAGTGTTTTTGCATACTTTTTGTGGATGCAAAAATAATTCTATGTTTGAAAAATTAGTTCTAGTAGATTCTTTGCTGGATGTAAATTCTGTAGATTCTGCTCAACAAATTTTGTCACAAATCCAACAATCTAAGTTTATTGATGAGGAACAAGGTGCATATTGTAATCTTTTAGCGACCCGTTTGGCTTATGTGAAATATGAGCCAAACATATCATTGTCTCCATTAAATTCAAGTATTGCTTATTTTGTCCAAAAGGGTGATAAAGAAAAACTGGCAAGAGGATATTTTTATAAAGGTGCCATACTCTATGAGCAGGGCATACGTAAGGAGGCTATCGTTTGTTATAAAAAATGCGAAAAACTTGCAGAAACTTTAAAAGATGTAGAGTTGCAATACAAGGTTTATAATATACTGTCTATAGCAAACTCTAAAGCAGATGAATATAGCCTGGCAAGAGAATATGCTCGAAAATGTTTTAACTTGGCAATGAATACTGGAGATAAAGCAGAAATGGCAGAGGCTTATAATCGAATTGCTGTCTCTTTCTATAATATGAAACAATATGATAGTGCTCGAATCTATATCAACAAATGTATTCCATTGCTGAATAATATTCCTAGTAAGGACAGAGTGCTCTTTTATGATAATATTGGCTTTTTAAATATAGATGCCAATCCTAATTTGGCCTTTAAGTATCTCAGCATGGCGATGACGCTTGGACCTAGTTCTGATACTTATGACAATTTAGCTCAACTATATGTAAGGCAAGGAAAAAAAACGAAGGCTGATAGCTTATGGAATCAAGCCTTGCATACAGAAGATGTATGTAAAAAGAGTCAGATTGTAGAGGGTATGTTAAAATATAAACAAAAAGAGGGGGATGTGCAAGAAGTATCTAAACTGGCTTTGTCATTAATTGCATTAAAAGATAGTGTGGCTGTTTTACAGCAAGATGAAAAAATAAAAGAATTACAAATGCAGTTTGATCAGAATATAGAACAAGTTGAGCAAAAGAAAGAGAGATTTAAAATGATTTGTATGATCAGTGTGCTGGTTGGACTGCTCATAGTTTTGGTTGCATATTTTAAACTTAAGAGCATTTGGAATAAGAAGAGATTGTTGGAAAAGGACAATGAATTGCTCGAAAGTCAAAAACTGATAGCTAGTTGTCAAAACAGTATTCGAAAACTTGAAGAATTAGGTATGTCTGATATCAAGAAAATAGAAACATTGAAAAAACGTGTAGATAGGCTACAAAGCTCTAAGGATGCTTATAGCTATAAAAAGGTCTTGCTTTATCAATTGGCAATGAAAGGACAATCTATTGCTAATTGGAATAAACCTGAGATGATGGCTTTCTTGGATTGTTATGCTTCTGAAAATGTAGATTATTCTCTGTCTTTAGAGGAGGAAGGATGTTATACGCCACGACAAAAGGTCTTCCTTATTTTACAACATGAAGGAATGAGTGAAAACAAGATTTCAGAAATGATGGGGCTTAGCAATGCTGCATTGCGAACCATGAAAAGTCGTATTAATAGTGCAAAAATAAAATGAAAACAGAAAAAGTGAATAAAAATAGAATTAGTATTTATCTAAGAAAAGTTCTCGATACCGCAAGTATACTATTAGTCATAGCTGCATTTTTTTCATCAGTATTTTCTGTGTCAACATTATTTCCAGAAGCAGTAATTGATGCCAAGTATTTCTTTACATGTGTATTGCTTGTTGTCGCAGGTATACTTATATCATTGCGATTGATGATTACAACATCTTATATTCATATGGCACTTTTTAATTATACGGAAAAATGGATAGAAATTGCGGCTTTGGCCATATGTGTGGCTCAAGCTTTATTTTATATTTTTCAAGAAATTGGCGACATACGACCTTATGGGGATTATGTAGCTGGTAGTTTTGACAATATTGCAGGTTTGGCATCTTGTTTGAGTTTAAGTTTACCTTTAGGAAATTATCTAATGGATGGAAGCAATAAGTCTTTAAAAGTAATTTTGTATACAACTAAAATGATTTGTATTGCTGCAATATTTTTGACACAATCACGTACAGGAATGCTCTGTGTGGTAGTTTGGATTGCAATGACGTATTGTTCTAAAAGCAAACAAAAATATTTATATTTATTTTTTCCTATATTGATATTATGCGCATTGTTTTATAAAAGTAACTCCAGTAAGGGACGTTGGTTTATTCTTCTACGAACGCTGGATTTAATCAAAGTACATCCCCTATTTGGATGGGGGCAAGGTGGTTGTAGGGCGCATTATATGGATGCACAGGCTGACTATTTTGCTTGTCATCCTTTTGATGTCAATAGTATACTCGCTGATAATATTCATCATCCATTAAATGAGTATATAGCCTTAGTAGTAGATTTTGGTGTTATGGGGTTACTTGGAGTTTTAGCATTTTTGCTTTTTACTATTTGGTATGCCTATCGATATAAATCAGAAAAAACGAACTTATGGATTCAGGGGGTAATGCTATTGGGAGTGTTTTCCTTCTTTTCTTATCCATTCCAATATCCATTTACCTGGTTATTTTTAGCCTTATGCTTATGGGGGATATTCTATGCTTTTTTAGTACAATACATTCGTTTGTTTTCTTTTTTTATGTTACTGACTTTAGTATCTTGGGGATACTACCTCGGATATGAATGGAGTGACAACGTAGCATTAACAAAGATGCAAGAAAAGACGAAATTAGGTTTATCTAAATTAAATCTGTCAAAATTTAAAAAAATGTATCCTCGGCGAAAAAACGATAGCCGATTTTTATTTTATTATGCTTCAGATTTATATTTTTCTGAGCATTATTTACAAGCATTGCAAGAAGCTAGAGCTTGTAAAACTCTTCTAGCAGATTATCAGCTGATGTTGCTAATGGGAGATATTTTCAAAAAATTAGGTGAGAAGGATTCTACGTTATATTATTATAGGCGTGCTCATTATATGTGCCCTTCTCGCTTCTCACCTCTTTACGAGATGTGGAGAACCCATAAGGAATTTGGAGACTCTATAGCATACAGAAAACTTAGACATGTAATTTTAACAAAATCCGTTAAAGTAAATTCTTTAGAAACAGCAAAGATGATTAGAGAAGTAAAATATGATAAGTCCTGGTAAAACAAAAAACTATCACAAAAAGGGTGCGTCATAAACTTACGACACACCCTTTTCTTATTGTTTGATATATTATATTCTTTATTTTTATCCTCTTTTTTTATGCTATCTGCAGATTATCGCCCTTCCATCTTCCAGGATTCCTTCTCCAGAGATGAACAGTTGGCTGCAAGTTCCATTGTTGTAGAACTGTATTGTTGCTTCTCCATTCTCATCAAGAAGTAGGTTTGGATTCCAATAGAGTGTACGGCGATAGTCTTCTTGTGGATGAGACTTGGAATAGTTGGGCAGACGATAAGGAATAGCAGGAGAAAATCCTGTTATCTTTAGACTGCGAGTATTGGGTATTTGGTTATATCTTACATATTTGTCCCATTCATGATTGGAGTCTGGACTTAAACAACAAACAACAGAAGGGTATCTGGATATTCCAGACACATAGCCCACATCCCTCATACCTGTACTGTTTCCAAGTTGATATGTACTTGTTAAACTTGAAGGTGAGGCAAGAAGTTTTCTGATGTATTGATCAGAACGGATTTCTACATCCTTGAAATTCTTGATGTTTGTGAAATTATTGACAATACTGCCCTTCACGTTTTTATTGTCACCTTGATATGCTCCATCTAATTCTAAGGCAACCACATTTCGCAAGCTCTTGCAGGGGAACTGCTCTGCCAAAAGACCGCAACCCTGTAACAGACTAGGAAGGGCTGTTTTTACTGTATTTTCATCTTCGTTGCATAGTTTATCTATTTCTTTGATTAAATCAAAGTGAATGACACTGAATTGGGATTTTCCCATATTTTTTTGAATAATGGCAACTTTTTGATTACCAATAGTAACAGAATGTTGCAATGCAATTTCTTGTTGAGTATATTTTCTGATATTGGGTTTCATATAGTCATAGACAACATACTTTAGAGTAGTGCTATCTTGAACATTCTTGCATTTTAGTTGCAAAAAGGCATCTTTTTCAAAGTTGCCAAGAAGAATGCTGAAAAAGCCAGTTTTATCAGTATGTGCTTCTGGGGCAGTATAACCATTATCAAAGAATAGTATTGGTGTTAGAAGCTGATTGGGCATTGGATCAAATGAAGTTTTACCTTCAGGAGTCTTTGTTATTTTTCCGACTTTTCCATATACCATTATTCCTTGTTCCGGTTTATTTCCCTCAATTAAAGTCGCATTTGTAAGGAGAAGATTATTCTCATTTATAAAATTGACGATGTCCTTATTAGAGATATGGGCATGATTATCACAATCTGTGATTGATAGTGACAAACTTGCACCTGGTTGACCTTTCAACTTGACTGTAACTAATCCAAATGGTTTTAATAAAGCAGTATCATAATGGTAAGTTATATTCGATATCTTTGAAGATGAGGATGGGGAAGAGGGTTTCGTTGGAATGTATGTTGTCCAATCAATACATTCCATTCCCTTATGTTTCTTACATTTTTTATATTCTATATTTCGGAAAGCTCTTTTTCGTAGAGCGAGTTTTGAATAGTTTCCTTTTTCTACTTGTTCATAGATAGGGATTACCTGAGAAAAGTAGTTCGCCTTTCCTTCATTTTGCATGTAGCGAGTATATGCTCGTACTTCAAATAATCCCGATAGGAGTAATGGGCGTAGATAGATGTCACCTGCGCAACGTCCATTGACCAATGGATAGGTTCTACTTTCTACAATATATCCTTCAGGTGCTAACATTTCCACATATAACACCTTACTCTTATCACTCAGTTTTTTCGTGTTGGTATCCATTACGTATGCCGCCAAACGGAGCGTATCACCTAAGAAGTATGTGGAATTGTCGAGATGAAGATACGCTCTTTCTCCTGCCCGCAAGCTAGTGAAGCTTGCGAGAAGAAGAAAACCTAATATATAAATATTTCTCATTTATATTTTTACTATACAATGACTGTTTTACTATATTTCAATCCATGAATAACAGAAACTCCATAACGAGAAGATGCCGTAAAAGAGAAGGTAAAAGAGAGAAAATGATCTCTTTCAAAACTAAAATCGAACCCTTCTTCATATATATTCCATCCTCCAGGAGAATCTATTGATTTGACTCTTCCTTCTGCTTTTTTTCCATCCCAAGTGACATCATAGTCAAAAGAACCATATGAGCCATTTCCGTCTAAATTGATACTACCAGATCCCCAGTGATATCCTGAAGATTCAGTTGCTCTAGTGTAAAAACGACCTCTTGACGGTGGCTTTATTGACCCAGAAATAGAATTACCATTTCTTTCAATTGTTGCTTTGTTGGAATTTAAACTTGCAACAAATTTACATAAATTTTCGTAATCTTGTACTGAAGGAAGTTCTTTTGAAGATTTTGTTGGAAATTCGAAACTGACTCCGTATTCATCCTGCAGTTTTTGAATCTGCTGGATTTCTTTTGCGGAATATTCCTTCATACCACTAGTACTCATAGCCTCATCAGAGTCTGAAGAGCAAGCACTGAACATAAGTACAGCTAAGCCCAAATTAAAAATTATTTTTTTCATATAACTTATTTAATTAAATTAATTATTAACTATCGAATTGTTCGTTGTTTAAAATAGTGAATTCCTCCACGATTTAACTTTTTAAATATATTGTCAGTGCAAAGATATGGGATTTTTTTTATTTCGCAAAACTTTAAAAGGTATTTTATAAAACATGTTTCAAAAAACAAAAAACAGCATTCATTACTGATATTCATCAAGTTAGAGAGACAAAAGAACTATTTCTTTCTAAAAAATGTAACTATACTACATTTATCTATCTTCTTTAAACTTAAGATTTTCTTGAAGATAGATGCAAACTATTATAAAAAAGGCTCGCAAGATTCCACACGAAGTGGGTACTTGCGAGCCTTTTCCTTTTCCTATTCTCTACTTCTATCTATTTCCTATTTCACTACCTTCTTGCCACCCACGATATAGATTCCCTTAGGAAGACCTTCGAGGGAGGTAGAACCCTGACGTACCAACTGGCCCGAGATGGTGTAAACATTGTTGTTATTTACGCCCCTATTCTCTGCGCCCATCGTGATGGTGCTGATGCCAGAAGGAACTTCATCGTTATTGGCGTTGCCATAAACATTCGTCTGATAGAACTTCACCTTGTATGGCCACTGCTCATCATCGCTCGTCGTGCCATTCCAGCCACGAGACCAATAACTCGTTGGAGCACCGCTCACTACCAACCATAAGTAAGAACAGTCGGATGGACAATCAAACTGAATGCTGGCTTCAGGATTTTTATAGGTGGCTGTGGCTACATCACCATAAAGGCGAGTGCCATCCTTCTTCAATGCCACAAAACCCAACTTCCAACCAGCCTTGGTTACATTATACTTAATGAAACCAGACTTGCCTGCCTCGCCAGCAAAATCCACATAAATAGTCTTATCCGTGGTAGGCACATTCAGGCGAATAGCATTGTTGCCAAAGTTCTCCACACAGTCGGCAGCCACCGAGCACCAATAGCCATCCGCATCCTTGGTAAGCTGAGTCTGCTGGCGCTTGCCTATCGTACCCGCACCACGCTCACGGATGCCATCCATATCGAAGGTGGTTAATCGGGCACCATACTCCCACATCTCATTATTAAACTGCTCCAGCTTCTGGGCACTCGTCAACTTGGAACCCATATAGAGACGCATGTAGGTCTGGAACGGATCCTCAGGATTCTGCGACTTGTTCCAGAGATTGGCAAGAGCATCGATGCCCTGCTTATGACAGAAGAAATCCTGGATGAAATAGTTGTTGTAACGCAACTCCTCAGCCAGCGGATTCTTGTGGAAACCATTCAGCGTGTTGTTGAGCCACTCGTTGTTAAACTGCATGCCCGGATAGAACTTGTAGGCCTGCCACTGGGCACACATCTCCCAGAACACATTGCCATTGCCCGAATTGGCCCAGGTGTACATCCAGCCATTCTGATTGTTGTTGTCGCAATGAGTCTGATACTGGAAACAGTGACCTATCTCATGAGCCACTGTCTGACCATCGCGGGATGTATATGCCCATCTCGACAGAGTGAGCAGTCCGATGATATTGTCGATACCACTGCCGCTCGCCTCCCACTCATCAGTATGGCGCAGACGGATAATCATCTTATAAGTATCAGTCTTCGACTTGCCCTGGTTGATGGTGAGATACTTCAGACTATCGGCATAGAACTCAAATATCTTGTCGGCAGTATTCAGGATGCTCTCCACACTCGATGGTGCCGTCTTGCCATAGCCAGCCTCCCAGAAGAGAATCCAATGCTTCGACTGCATGCTGCGCTCGTAGCACCACTGGTTGTTAGGATTCTGCAAGTCGGCATCAGAACCGCAGGCACTTCCGCTGCAATAGATGCGCTTATCCACACTGCTTATCCTGCTGTTCAAGAGGTTCTTTGCCTTGGTAAGCTGATCGGTGGTCAAGGTATAATCCTTCATCTGCTCCTCGGCAGTGGCAAGCGCAGCCTTGAGGTTGCTCACGGCTGTGGCCTTATAAGCTTCATCGCCCCACCAGCCCAAAACCTTCTGGGCATAGTCTATACGGGTTTGGAGAGCTGCATAGAGCGACTTGGATGCATGGGCATCGCCGATGGCAGAAAGCAGGGAGGCACGTGCCGCAGAGAGGGTTTCCACATCATAAACGATGTTGCCATCGCCATCCGTTGTTCCCTTCAGGGCTTCCTGAGCCTGGGCGGTAGCCTGAGTCAATGCCTCCTTTACGCTGTTCTGGATGCCCTGCTTCTGAAACTCATCGCAACGCTCCACCAAGGTGCGCACTTCCTCCACATAACTATTGGTATTGATGGCACCTATATACGACAGGGTGAAGTTATCCACACAGAGATAGTTGCCGGTGGCATCCTCTGCATTGAGACCAATCTCGATATCGTTCTCCTTATCGAACACGGAGAACTTCACTTCGTAGGTCTTCATCGCCGTCACCGCCGTTCTGGCATTTCCGGCATAGATGTAGGCACCCGTCTGCTCTGCACCCTTGTTGGTGGTTCCATTGCTGTTGTTCTGCTGAACATGCAGGGCAGCAGCCGAGAGCTTATAGTTTCCGGCAGGCAGGCTCTTCAGGGTCTGCGAAATATTGGCAGCGCCCAATTTCTTGCCCATGCTCACCCACGATTCCATATAGGTGGTTCCGTTCTTACGGCTAAACACACTGTTGGTCTGGCTCGACATATTGGTAACCATCCAGTTTTCGGCGGCATTGTTTTCGAACGAAGGGTTCTGGATATACGATGTATAATCGATAGGATTATCTTCTGATGCATTCTTGGCACGATATGCATCCAGCGCCCGGTTTACCTGATAGATGGCTTCGAGAATCTCCGGCGCTGTGGCATCGGCACCCTTGTCGTAGATGGCCTGGGCATCGTCCATGGCTTTCTTCAGGATGACAGCATCAATGCCATCTTCCTGATAATATTTCTTGGCTTTGCTGATGGCAGTTCTTATAGAATATCTGCTCACCACCATATTCTTGCCTATAATCTGCACATAGTCTATCAGCAGGTTGGCAGAATTGGCTGAGCCATTGGCGCCCGCCTTGTAGCCTATCTGTATCTTTCCTTCGGTCTGCTTGGTCAGGGTGAAGGTAATCTCATCCACCGTCCACTTCCTGGAAGGATAGTTCTTGAGGGTAGAAACCACCTTGGCACCACTGGTAGGAATCCAAGCCAACTGCGAGATTCCGACCGTAGCCGCCTTGCCGTTGTAGGTAGGCACCTTGATGGTGTAAGTGCCCTTAGGCAGGGTGATGGTCTGGGTATAGCAGAAGGTCTGCTCCCAACCGGTTGACAGGGCGAGTCCGCCTCCGCCTTCGCCGTCATATCCCTTGGCAGGAACAGTGGCTCCATTATATTTACCCTGGAAACCGAACTCATAGACACCCGTAATGGTATAGTCGGCGCTGAGCTGCGGCGTCCATCCCTTGATGTCGTTGATTTCCTTTTCTACTGTAGCCTTGCTACTGGCTGGATAGTTGAAGTCGCTATCAAAACCATAATTGGTAAGATAGTACTTCGATACATCGGTCTGCGCTTGGGCAGATACTGCTAAGAGTGCTGCACAAAACAGAAAAACATTTCTTTTCTTCATTTTTCTCTTTCGATTTATTAAGTTGATAATGAATGTTAGTTTGCAGTTGCAAAAATACAAATAAATATCGAAATAAAGAAGAAAACTCAAGAAAAATAAGAAATATCTTTTATTTAATCACAAGAAGGGCTGGCACACACTATATGTACCAGCCCTTCCTTATACATTAATTATATATATACATTATATTATATACATATTACTCATCCTTATCTCGTCAGCGAGAACTTGATGCTCAAGCCGAAGTCCTGCGTGGTCGTCGGA
>ERZ1026903.763-NODE-763-length-13746-cov-102.171075_pt1 | contig 13746 bp, 17 predicted proteins | sample MGYA00380180_ERZ1026903 | MGnify/ENA primary metagenome ERZ1026903 (study PRJEB33269, sample SAMEA4719816) | human gut metagenome | biome: human-associated habitat; feature: organic feature; material: feces | place: Cameroon | collected 2013-10 ... | reverse complement strand
ATGGATGTCGTATAAATTTTGGTTATATACATTGTTCTTGGTTGTCCTGTATATTCAATTACGAGTTGATTAACCCCTTCGCTAGTTAAGTGACATCCCAGAGCGTTTTTCCATTCTGTAGATGTTCCTGCCTCTACTTTTAATGATGATGAATGAACAGTAGAACCATTTAGTCTAAGTCGAATATATAGTAATCCTGCCCCACCTGAAGTATTAGTAAAACTTACTTCTATCAGTAACATTTTATCGTTTTCTAATACACTTTGATCAATTGTAAATGATTGCGCTCCGTTTGCCGTATTTATAATTGTTCCGCTTTCATTTACAAAACTTCCCAAATTAATTAAAGGTGATATTACACCATTATTATACAAGAAGTTTTTTGATGATCCTCCACTTCCTAATTGTGTTCTCATTATACATTTTCCTTTCTAACACTCAACCAATCAAACACCAACTGGGTTGGGTCGGTTTCAGTGTATACATATAACAAATTAGTTGATGTTTCTAAGAGTACACCCCCGCCATATTCATTTGTAGGCGCAAGGCTACCAGTTGGAATAAATGTATTATCAATACCAGTCCAAGAATAAGAAGCACGGAATTTGTATTTTGCATATGTTGAATCATTGACAAAGCTTGAAATTGTAATATTAAGTTTGTCTTTATTTAACAGAGCATTAATTTTTGCAATATTTCCAGGGTTATCTTGATTAATAATAGATTGAATAGCTTCAGTATTCCCTTGAATTGCTTGGGTATTAGATGAAACTGCGTTTTGCAATGTGCTTAGGTCACTCTGTACTTTTGTGATATTGGAACTGTTGGTGTCTACCTTTCCACTTAATTCAGTTACATTTGAAGCTAGTTCTGTTACCTGAGTTACAGCACTATCTGCTTTTGTGCTGGCTTCACTGGCTGAGGTTGAAGCATTATACATTCCGGTGTCAATCTTACCCATGTCTGCATTATAGTCGGCCAACCATGCCGGAATATCATTGGCTGTGAACTGGCTTAAATCATAATGCGTTGTTTTATTTGTTGAACTCATTTTACATACCTCCCTTATTGTAATAATGATTTACCGTGGTAATCGTACATATAAGCTGTAAGTTTCTTGTTGTCATAGGTTTGAGCTGTCAATTTTAAGTTGTCGTATCCTTCGGCTGTTAAGCTATCTCCCTTGCTTAAGTTAGCAATATTATTGAGTGTGGTTTGCAAATCTGAAACCAAACCCGTGGTTGGGTCAATGACTTTTATATCAATTAATTGTGAATTGATATAGTCTTTTAAATCTTGGACTTCTCTTGAAATTCTTGCATTTAATGTAATAACTTCTTGTGTAATTCTATTGTTAACTGTAAAAATTTCCTGAGTAATTCTTGAGTTTAATGAAGTGGATAAAGCATTAATTCTAGAAATATAATCGCTTCGCAATTCATCGGCTGTCAAGCCAATTAAAGAAGTTAAATCGACTTTAATTTGATCAGCATAAGCATAGACTTCACTAATACTTTTATCAACGTATTGCCTTAATAAGGCTACTTGTTCATCGGTATAGCTTTTGTAATCTTCGGCATAGCTATTCATCGCGTCAATCAATTCATTTACCTTATGAATTAATTTACCCATTTGTTCATAATAGCTCAACGACTTATCAAAGGCTAATGGCAATGCGTCAATAAAGAAATATGGCAATTTTTCAGGAATTTTAATGTCCGCCATTTTATCACCTACTTTCTTTGGCGATTAATTTGAATAACAGCAATTGTTTCAATGATAATAAAGATAAGAATAAACAACCTCATATAATCAACCTCACTATTTCCAACGCTGTACTTTTAATTCTCATATTTTCGTATCTCAAATAACCATATTCAAATGCTTTTATAATTTGAGATAATCTAAAGTCTTTTTTAGCGTTTTTGCATAACATAATATTAGGCTGAGCGTCTTTGTTAAGCAAACAATATTGCCATTTACAAGATTGATCAATGACTTCACTTGCGAAAATCAACCCTTCTTTGTAATCTGTCCAAAACCCTACTTTAATATTTTTATATATTACTGTACAGGCATATTTACAATTTGGTGTTCGCTTTTCTACAAATTCATCGTTATCGAATAAGCTCTTATTTTCTATGGCATAGTCAGCATATTCTGTTCCATCAATCATTTTCCCGAACCGCGTTGCTTTCATTTTATTAATAAACTCTTCTGATTTATAGTATTCAATCATAATATCATTTTTGAATTTATTAAATCGTTTGTTTAAGTTAGGGCGTATGGAGAAGTAATTAAAATAAGGATTGGTAATCGAAATGTTATTTCCCATGAATAACACTCGAACCTCATTTTTTAGGCTTCCCTCTCGAAGTCGGGAAACAGTAGAATAAAATTCAAGAAAGGCGGTTACCTCATTAGGCAAATAATGAATTGCACCCTTATCAACAAGAAATTCGTCAAAACCGATTTTATTGACCAGAGGATAAGGAACCGATTTTTTAGTTAAAGCTGTGCTGAGGGCAACGGCATATCCAGCCACTTCACCATCTATTTTGAAGGTTCTGCCATCTACTTTAAATTCGTGATCGGGATAGGCTAATTGAATGTCACTGAAAAATTTATCCGAATCGACAAGTTCACTTTTGTATCGCCTTAGATAGATGAATTGATTACCATTTTTTAAGAAGTCTTTAATTGCCCAATCTTTGAAACAATAGGTTTTTCCTCCACCTCGGTTACCAATCACGAAGTTGAAAAGGCAATTGTAACTTAATAACTCACCTAAGTTGTAATAGATACTCATGCCTTTTCACACTCCTTTTACTTGAAAATTAAACAACCTTTTTAAAATATTTCTTTGGACATGCAAACATCGAATCTTTGTCTTTATCATTCAAAGCTAGCACATAGTTGTTTTCATCCATCCACAACACTTGTAGCGGTTGTTTTAAATCCACATAGCTTCCAAAGATAACACCATTTTCATCTGGTGTCTTTCCCTCTTCGGGTTCTGGCTCGATTTCGCTATGCCAATGGTTTAAGCCTTGCTGTTTGATTAAGGTTGGATAGTCAATATAAGCTTTACTCATATCCACATACCCTTTGATTCCATTAATTGTGTCTTTACTGGTAAACTGCCACATTCCGCATTTGACGCCCGGTGCAGAGGTATTCCATCGAGCTAACCACAAATCATACATGCTTAATTCTTTCCAGTATAATTTATTGTTTTTCCAATCTAAATTACAATAAATCATTGCGTAATACCCGGCTTTTTCCAGTTCTTCACAGGTATAGGCGCAAATTTTTGTGTTTAAGATTTTATTGTTTAATGTGCCATTTCTTGCTTTATATCCATCTGCGTCTTCCATGTCAATAGCAATTGGCAGAAGAGGTTTTTTGTTATAAAGTTTTTCCATTTCTGTAAGAAGTGCAATGAGTCCAGCGCATTCCTGCTTCATTTCATCTTCGTTTAGGGCATAACTATAATGATAAGCACCCCACGGAATATTAAGCCGTTCACATTCACTTACATTTCTTCGGAACTGCTCATCTTCGTGAAAATGCCCCCAACTTGCGCGAATCATGATACCATCAATTTTTTCAGATAATTTGACTTTATCAAAATCAATCAAACCTTGATGTTTTGAAATATCCATAATTTTCATAAGCTTTATTTATCCATCCTTTCGCAAAGCTTCGTTAAAGCTATCGTATTGTTATTGAGAGCTTCTGTTACCTTTTCCATTTCTTCTTTATGCTGTTCATTGATCTTTTCTATTTCCTGTCTGTGTTCGTCTTCCTGTCGAGCAACATCTTTTCTGTGCGTTTCACTCATGTGATAGACATACCACGCCATGGCGCCAGACATCACAATCGGAAAACCCAGTGTTGAAACAATTTGAATTACTTGATTAACATCCATGTTAAGACCTCTCTTTCTAATATAGCAACATGAATAAATCGCTACACTCATTATATATCATCTGATCAATATTGACAATAGATTCCGACGCAACTTTGAATAATTCTGCATTTGTGCGATTTCCCATATTTCCTTTACGATTGTTTGAATAAGATTCAACATTGTTTACATTTTGCGTACTGTTGGCGTTGGTATTGTCTCCGATTGTTCCTTCTGTTATTGTCGTAACATACCCGCTTTGTCCTATACTTACTCGTGATTGTGGCGTATCACTAAATAAAGATTGATTATTTCCTTGGGATTTTTGTTCACTATTAGCCGTGCTTGTTCCTGTATTATTTCGCGTTCCTATTTCATCAATATTTAAATTATTTGTCATATTTTCAATGTTTTCAAATTCAGCATATAGTTTATTGTAAAATGGCATAATTTCATTGAATTTGTTTTCCATCATTAATTTCCATAATCCAATGGTTTCTAACCCAATTTCATACATGTAAAAATGTTTAATAAAACGTCTTTCCCATCCTTCTTTTTTAGCTTCATCATAAAATGGAAAATTGAAATCAAAAATATTAGGTAAAGCATTGGATATTAATTGATCGACACTGAAATTAATGAAATCTGGGTCAAATTGAGAATACATTTCCACGATTGTTTTGACACTTATTGTAAAATCAGCCATTTTCAATATCCTCCATTTCATCATATTCAGCGTCATTGTCTAAAATTTCTGATTCCATTTCTTTTTCTCTAAGTTCTTCCATGTATGGTTTTTTAAAATCGACCCAGACATTCAACCCAAACATTTTATTGATTCTTTCACAGGCTTGTTGTCTAGCGCTTAGCATAACATAACGCATAGCTTCAACATCCCCATCGGCTTCCGCTTCTGCTTCTACCAATCGTTCCCGCTTTTCGCTTCCCGAGTTCTTCACTCCGAGGAAGGTCATAGCTTCATTCCAGATTCTTCGCTTTTGAATTTCTAGTTTATCGGCAATAAATGGCGCGTCTAGTTTTAAAATTTGAATTTGTTCCGGATTGAAATTTTTATCGGCAATAATGGCAGGCTCAAAATTATCGACTTGATTTTGCATATTTAAAATTGAGAGCTTCGTATTTGGAGAGGTGTAATATAGATATGGAGTTTTTTGAGCATTAACATTTATATCAATGGTTCTTTCCAGTCTTGCTAAACGTTCTGCAAACTGAATGATAATCCACTCTGTATTCGTGCGGGTGAAATTGTTGAAAATAAGGACACTGTTATCAATATTATAAGAAGGGAAAACGATTCCTGATGGAGTAATCGGCCTATAATATGTTGGTGTTCTATAAACATTGAGCTGACCGCCAATAGAACAATTCAAAGTCAAATACCCCATGACCTCATCTTTAAAAAATAGACAATATCCAAATTCAAATAGACATAATTCAAGCCATCTTATATCAACGGTATCCGGAAGATTATACCATTCAAACATATTCATAGCAATATTTTTTAGCCGTTCATAATAATTAATATAAGAACGGCTGTTCATTAAATCTGCTTTTGTGCATTTGATTTTTGTTTTATCCACTCTGTATTCTCTGCTCATACAATACCATTATCCCTTCCATAATCTCCGATATAATCACCATGCCAAAGCGTTACACCTCGATCAAACATTTGCTTAATTTCTTCCATGTATTGCGTTGGAACATTTCCTGCTATATTGATGTTGATTGTTTTTATATAGTTCCAGCTTTGTCGGCTGTTTGTTTCTGGAACCTTGACTGTGTTAACCCGATAGCCAAACATGCTGAAGTATTGATCAATAATGTTAGCATATTCGGGGCGAATGCTTTTGCAGTACGAATAGAAACCGCTCATTCTGGAAATCGCCATGATATCCCCGGCATTTGCTGAGCCAACCATGCTATCTGGAATAATAGAGTGCTGGTATTTCTCACCTAAGATATTGGCAATGGAATTAACCCCACTTAATACACCACCCACATTTCCTGTAGCTAAGGAAACAGCACTATTAATCACTGCTTTTGTTGTGCCGATCGCTAAGTTAGCTTTATTTTGTGCGAGCCAATTTTGATAATAGTTGTTGACCCATGCACAAACTGGAAAATCCTTTAATGTCAGTGTGTTTTCTAAATTAACCCGTTCCCCTGCGTAATTGTTAGGTATAGCTGAAACTTGTAGATTAGCCCCAAAGCCTGCCCGAATCGTTGCGGTAGGTGAACCACTGAATAATTCATATCGGAATTCAATGCCTTGCCCTAATGCTTCTGCACATAGGCAACAATAAGGGTAGGTAAACAATTTATTGTTTTTTGGTGTAATACTTAATCTTCTGGATGCCATTGACCAATTATTAACACGTACTTCAGTTGTTGTACTCACTAAATTTTCAGGGGCTGTAAACACAGCAACAATCGCGTTACTTTTTCCTTCCCTTGCGTAAGTGTCAATAATTTCTTTTAAGGCTGCTGAGGTGAAATCGCCAACATTGCCAAGACTTGCCCAATAAACTGGAACTGGAAATCCTCCGACAATTCCAGGTTCCTTCCAATAAGGCTGCTCTAGACTTTCTGTTACCATAATATAGACATTAAGTGCACCGGCTGTAAAATGTCCTTCGCTTGTGGCAATGTATGGCCCCGTTTCTAAGTTTTCGGGAACGGTGTGAAGTCCAACGGTATCATCAGCAACATGCTCCCTCTCCACAAAAGAATTAAGAATCTGAATATCAAATTGAAATGTCTGATATGCGTCTAATTCAAAGGTGATGATACTTGAACTGTCATTGACGTATTCGATATTAGTAACAAAGGCATAAAACCATTTTGACCCAAAATCGGAATTGCGATACATCATATAATTTACATTAATTAAATGATCGGCATTTTCGGGAATGTGCAAATAACTTGTTTTTCTTTGGTATGTTAAGTTGTCATAGGCTCTAAAAGTTTTTTGAACAAAGAAACTTTCTTGATCTGATGAATTGGCAAACGTCAATTGATTCTTATTATCTGAAAACAACGGTACGTTGTTTAATAAGCGTACCGTTGTATTTGGTATAAATTCAGGCATTAGCCAACGGTAACAGTTGCTGTTCCTGATTTTGTCGAATCAAATTTTGACGTTGCTTTTACGGTTAATGACGTGTTTGCTTCATCAGCAGATACAGCTAAAACGCCTGTGTTTGAAATCGTTGAGGTTACCGTTTCTGTTCCTTCTAAAGTCCATGTTACGCCTGTGCTTGCCCCTCCAGTTGTGTCTACTGTAGCTGTAAACTGCTGGCTATTGCCTTTGGCTACACTCGCTGCTGCCGGGGTTACTGTAACTGTGCTGACCGCTGGCTTTTCTGTCGTGAAACAAATTGCATTGGCAAATTGGGAAGTACTCAGCGTCTGCCAATGATGGAAGAAATAGTTCCAATATAAATGCTGGGCATTGTACTGCTCTGTAAAGGTGTAGAAGTTGTCAAAGACCATAAACCAGTCACGATCTACTAACATCATCAACACGCCTTCGTCTTCCAGACCGCCAAAATCATCCACAATCACAACACGGTTCAGGAAATCAGCCTTATCCATATTAAACGCATAAGCCAAAACTTCAACACTGATCATGGCTTCCGTTTGCGGAGTCATTAATACAATTTGGTCTTCAAGCGGAGTGTGCGTGTAGACACCCTGAGCATTGTATTTGTTAGTCAAGAAGGTTAAGCTATTAGCCCATGCCCTAACTGTTCTGGCTAAGGCTTTGGAGGATGCTTCATCGGTCGGGGCAGTGACCTGCACAGAACAGAAGTTTCCTTTATTGTAATAATCAACAAACAAGTTCTTCATCAAGATAAATTCGTCATAATTGTCAGACGTATACATGGAATCTACAATCCGTGCAATTAAGTCTTCAATTCCACGATAACTCAAGAATGCTGTACGAAGCTGATCATTATTAATAGTCTGCTTGTAAAAATTCTGGCGGTTCATCCGATGGAAAATTGCTTTAACATCCGGAATTTCCACTGCAAAGACATCACCCGGATTGTCTGCTGGCGGGGCTACTGTATACTGCTGAGCCTTGCAAATATCCACAAAAATTTCTTCGATGGAGTCGCCAAAATCCAACATTCCCCGTTTAAACGGCGCTAACGGATTTGCCCACAGCTTGTTCTGGATTACAACTAAACCAATTCGATTCACTAACGCATTTAAGAATTCATTCTGTGCTGGCTGATAATTCATCATTGCATTGCCTACATCTGCAATATTATCCCTCGTTGCTTCCGGAATTCTGTTTTGATACTCTGCGCTGGCCGTTGCTCGAATGCTATTTAATACGTCAACGCCTGTCACACTTTTTGCTACACCCGGTAAATCAAAAGTGTTTAATGGTGCATTTGCTTTTGCCATTACTTTCTTTCCTCTCTTTCTTCTCTTTCTGCTAATCGGCGCTGTCCGCCTTCTTCAAAAATGTTTTTCCATTCCACATTATCTTTTACATCATCTTCCCGAATATCCCGACGCTGTTCTTCTAAGGCTTCATCCGTTCCCCGTAAAAACATTGTTGCATATCGCTGGCTCAATGTGTCATAGCGTTCTTTCCATTTTCTTCCAGCTTCGGTTAGCTCTTCCATTTTCGAGCGGGCTTCATCTCTCTCCCGAATTCGATCATTGATTTCCCGTTCCATTTCATCATCGTCACCGCGAAGTCTTGTGACCGAATCTTCAATCACAGTTTTATCGCCGTCTGAGGTTAATACATTTCGATAAATAGTTTCTTTTTCTTCTCTTGTCATTCTTGGCATTTTATCGACCTTCCTTTCCTTAATTCTATTATAAACTACCAAACAAGAAAACGCAACATATAATTGAAAGAATCAGAACAAGAAAGATTGTCCATCCTGACACTCGTTCTGTTTTGGTAATCCGTACAAATACTAAGAGCAACATCATTGCAATTATAAAACTCATTAAAGTAATTAACATTGTTTTTTTCTCCTATCTTAATGTATAAGGGGTATCAACTAAAACGATCCCGCCTTTGACGTGTAACGGTCTTAGTTTCCCCTGCTGAACCATCAATCCAACATGGAAATTATCCCATGTGACTACCTCTTTTACTGCGTCTGGCATTCCTGCACATTTTACATTTTTTCTGTATGTTTGCCCATCAATCACCACTTTTTCACCATCTTTTAATGAATCGTTTGTTAATTCGAGTTCGATATAGGTTTTCTGACGGATAAAGCGTGCTTTGTCAAAATGACTTTCGCATTTCCAATACCCAAGTTTTTTATCATCAATTTTGATGTTAGGAAGCTCTTTTCCGATAATGTGAATGGAATCAGTATCAGCATAACAGAAACGATCATAGACACTTTGCGCTGTTCTTACAATATTATCCCTTGCCCATGCTGTTATAAATATGCCTAACGGTGTGTAAATGGGTTCTCTGAATTCTTGTTTACCCAGTCTATAGCAAACTTTTCCTTCTTCATTTAAGTAAGGTTCTTTCCCTGTAACATCTGGACGAGTTGCAAACTTGCCATATAGACTATTTAACATCAATTTAGCAAGCTGTTTGATCGCTCCTGTTGAATTCATTTTTACTTCCATCCAGTAATCAATATATTGATCAAAAATTCCTGTGCATTGCTTAAACTTATAGCCATCAACATATTCAATATAAAGGATGTCGTATTGGTCAAGAAATAGTTTTAAATCTACACTGGATAGACTTAATTTCATTTCACCTTCGCTGTGAGTAAGATACTCATTCGCTTTGAAATATCCTCCGAATTTATCTTGAATCATAGGATGGCGTCCTTCTTTAAGCTTAAATTCAACAACGATGTTTTGAATGTAAAGCGGATATAAACTATCCTCTTTATACTTTCCTTTAAAATACATGGGTCTGCCACAAGGCAACGGCTTTTCTTTCATTGCCCATGGATACATGGAATTAACGTCAAACACTAAGCCTTGATCTATGTCTTTTCCTGCGAATAAGGGATTGCAATAAGTCCACCCACCCCGATACGCTGGTCTTAATGCTGTGTCCATTTCTAAATCTAAAACCGGGAACACTTCCCTATATCTTTCTTTTCCTAGAGTTTCAATAAATTTTGTTAATGCATTGCTTCCTGCAGTCATTTTTGTTAGACCTTGTTTGTTCTGTATCGCTAAGGCTTGAGCTACAATCGTTACGTCATTTCTAATATAATCAATCTCTTGCTGAGTAAGCACATGACCCGGTTTCCGATAAGCTTTATAATCAATTTCAAGCTTGGATATAGGGAGTTCAAACGCCTTTGCAATTTGAGCTACACTAAATGGCAAACGCTTTAAGCTGTCATAGATTCTAACTTTCTTTTGTTTTTTATTCCATAGCTTATAGATAATTTCAATTAAGTAAAATTGTCCGGTTTTTGAAATTAGCGTGCTAAATGTTTTTTCAGCTTTTTCTTTTGAGTGTTCCCAACCATGATTTAATAGCCATCCAATAATAAATTCACCATCAAATTTCAAATTGTGAAAATAATAATCACCGGGATGCTCTTCCATAAATTCCATAAACCCATCCAAGGAATTCCCATAATAGAATTGATTGCTATCTTCGACTTCGCAAACGGCGTAAGCCCAGACACGGCAATCATTCACATCTGTTGTCGTTTCAAAATCGGCTGAATAAGCACTCATAATCCTATATTCCTAATGCTTCTTTAATTGATTTTAGTTTCAGTTCCTCTTCTGTGACGCCATAATAAAATTCAAAGTCCAAAACATCTTCTGTATAAAACATCATTTCGAAACCTTGCGCCCCTATGGATTTCAATTTTTCGGCGATTGGTTGCCACTCATCTCCAAAAACATTATATCCTCCTGCTATATAGTTGTCCAAAAGCTTCTGCTGCATTTCATTTTCATATTTAGGATTGGCACGGTAATCTGTCCGTTGTGCATACTCTTCAAATTCCTGCGCACTTCTAAATCCTTCAAAACGCTTTTTAAAATCTAAATCAATAAGCCTGCTATATCGGGTGTCTAACATCATTGCGCGATCAGCAACACGCATTGCGGTTTTCTTTCCTCTTGAAGTAAATGTTTTCCGTTTGATTTTATTTACCTTTTGACGATTACGTTTATTAATAACTTCAACGTCTTTCTTTACCGCTTCATATTCTTCACGCCTGACAACAACACCTCTTTTATTCTTCACATAACGGAAATTTGAACGGTTGGTAAAGTTTTCACCATTCTTAATGAATTCATTGTATTCTTTTCTGCTTGAAAACTCCTTTACTGGCTTTGTCTTAATTTGAAGTTCAATCCCAAATTCCTTTTTAATTCTAGATTTCTTTGTGGAAATAGATTTATTTAATTTCTTCACCCTCGCTTGTTGTGAAGCGGATAATTTAAACTCTTTCGCCATTTAATTCATCCTTCCTATTATATGGATAAGCCCCCGAATTAGTCGAGGGCTTATATTCCGAATTTTACAATGCTGTTTCGTCTACTTCTAAAATTAAGGACTTACCACGCTTTGCCTGCACCTTGCGGGCAATCAGCGGAAGCGGGTCTGTCCATGTTTCTGGTGTTCCAAAGACTCCAAAAATCTTATTGAGTGATCCCACGACCCCTTTCGATACACAAGCGTACTGCGTTCCATCCTCGGCAATTAAAATAACCCGCCATGCTGGGGCTCGTTCCCCGGTTCTCTCATTTGTCATTTCTACACCATGGCAAACCACGTTTTTTACCATAAGGGTTTTACCCAACTGCTCTTGAAGGCTGACACACTGGGTAGAATTAATAGCATTTAATACCTGTGCTTGCTCTTTACGTGTTTCACCTTTTACCGTGGAGTAGACATATCCCACCTGAACTTCAGATTGGTTAATTAATTCGTAGGCCATAATTATTCTTCCTCACTTTCTTCAGCTTCATCAAAATTTGAGATAGGGTCAGCATAATTCATAAATTCATCAATGCTCATTGCATACCGGCTCTTCTGCTGTGTTAAATCACCGACTAAAATCTGATCATTTTTCTCCAATGTACATAACTTTTTTGCTTCTTTTAATGCTGTTTTAACATCTGGTTTTCCTGCGTAAGTGATATTAAATTGTTCTTGGTGTCCATCTCCTCGAATCACCGTGGCTGTTGCTCTTGTTACTGTTACTGTTCTTGTAATCATTTTTGACATTGTTTCATGTCCTCTTTTCTAGGGCTTATTAACCCGACACCCTTACGGGTGTTTCGTCTTAATTTTCAAAGACTCATCAGGGGCTTATTCATAACCGCATTCTTTTAACATCATAATATAAATTGCGTCTGATCCACTATAATTATAATACCTACCATTTTCGCAAATTACCATGCATTCAATATCATTAATTTCAATGTGTTCATAAGCTAAGACTTCATAAATTGTGTTATAGTCTATTGAGTAGATTTTAATCGGTTCACAGTGATTGACGAATACAAGTGTTAAGTTTAAGTTTGTCATTTGTTTTTTCTTGTGTGCTTGTTTTAAGCACCCTTTCTTTCTATAAGTATTATATCATATTTCAAGCGTTTTGTTTCATCAATAATTTTTTTCGTTCTTTAGTTCATCTAGTTTTCATAACTAGTTGATCATTTCCTTGTTCTTTGATATAATAGAGTTGAGGAAAGGCAAGTTCTTAATAAGTGCCTAGAATCTGGAAGCAAGCGGTTTATCCCGCCCAGTGCGGTTTGGGGTTGCTCCTCGCTTATTTCCTTGCTATCTCCTCAACTTTATTTTGAACCTTGATTAAAGATCAGGGTTCATTTTCTTTTGCCTGACAACCAATCGCTAGAAGTCAGCCGCGTTCTTTTGATTCCTTCATATCTAATCACACTTAATGAAGCTGTACAGTAAAATGAGGTTTCAATGAACTTTGTGACATCACATTGTCTGTAATAAGTTCTTAATCTGCTTTCCTCATGATAGCCAAGATCAAGCATAATATCATAACTCACCAACGCTCACACCTTCTTCCGTCTGCAAGCAATGTCCACATTGTTCATAAATCTTACAATCATCACAGCTTCCATTAAACAAACACCGTTTACATTCGTTCATTAATATAACAATCGCACCGATAATCTTTTCATTAGAATCAGACATTGAGATATACTCCTTTCACATCGTTCTTATTAATGATAAATCTCTTCATACGAAGTGGATGACGACTATATAAAACAAGATGATAGTATTCGCTTAAATAGTAATAATCATAAATTGACCCGGTTATCTGCTTTCCGTTCTTTAGTAACATTGTGATGTTCATTATTTTACCTCCTTTTCTTTGATAATGTCTTGTAAATCTTCATTAAGCCAAATTAGACCCATTTCTGAGTATTCTTCAATGTCAATTTCATCATTATATCCTATTACTTTTAATTCTACTACTTCTTCAGATGTTAAATCAATATTGTTTTTCTTTGCTAATTCATAAATAGCACACAGTAAATCATCATAAGCGTCTTTTGATTCATAAATTGCTCTCAAAGTCTTGTTGTAATCGGCCGAAGTTTTCATTTCAATTTTAAGTTCACGCATTTGTTTGTACCTTTGTGCTTGTTTTTAAGCACCCTTTCTTTCTATAAGTATTATACCATATTTCAAGCGTTTTGTTTCATCAATAATTTTTTTCGTTCTCTATGTTAATTAGAAATGAAAATAAGTTAATCTAGTTATGATAACTAGATGAATTAATTTTAAATATTAGTTGACAAATTTTTGAATGTGTGGTATGATATACTGGGAGGAGATAGACATTATC
>ERZ1026903.761-NODE-761-length-13766-cov-14.871125_pt1 | contig 13766 bp, 8 predicted proteins | sample MGYA00380180_ERZ1026903 | MGnify/ENA primary metagenome ERZ1026903 (study PRJEB33269, sample SAMEA4719816) | human gut metagenome | biome: human-associated habitat; feature: organic feature; material: feces | place: Cameroon | collected 2013-10 ... | reverse complement strand
AGCCCGGTCAGTTCCGATATACGATTAAGCCGATACTCCAGAGTATTACGATGAATAAACAGCGCCTTTGACGTAGCCAGCGGTTGCACATTGTGGCGAAACCACGCCGCCAGCGTTCGTCGCAGCAAGCCGTTATTGTCCATCGCTTTCAGCCGCGCCAGCGGTCGCGCCAGTTCGTTGGCCTGCCAGTCGCCACGCAAACTGTCGAGTAACACAGGCAACATCAGATCCTGATAAAAATAGCAGCGACTTTCTGGCATTCGCTGTTTACCCACCACCATCGTCGTTTTCGCCGTACGATAAGAGCGGGCAATACTGCCCGGTCCGGTAAAATAGTTACCCAGCGAAACGCGAAAACGCAGCTGGCCGTACTCTTTCATGCGGGTAATCAGTTGTTCAACTCGCTTACGATGATCTTCTGCATCCCAGCGCCCAAAAGAGTTCAACGCCGGTTTCAACACCACCATTTCGGTCAGCGAAACAATTGCCACCAGATTATTACGCTCAGGCGTAGTCAGCGCGTTTTGCAGTTGCTGTAACTCCGCCATTGCGCTGTCCACGCCAAGCTGACCGCTGTCGACCTCAACAATAGCCACCACTCGCGGTTGATTGAGATCGATCCCCAGCCGTTGCGCCCATTCAGTAAGTGCGGGAGTATTCTCCTCAGCCTGAATCAGGTTCATCACCAGTTCTTCCCGCAAACGGCTATCCTGCGCCAACAGGTGCATCAACCGCGACTGTTCCAGCATCATTTCAGCCGTCATGCAGACCAGTTCGCCATATTTACGCAGGTTCTCTGGTTCACCAGTCAGGCCAATTACGCCGACAATTTCACCTTCCAGCCGTAACGGTAGATTAATCCCTTGCCGCACACCGTGCAGATGACGTGCCACCGCGTCATCGATATCGACGACTCGTCCCTGTGAAAGTACCAGCAATGCACCTTCGTGCAATTCACCAATACGCTCACGATCGCCGCTGCCGATAATTCGCCCGCGGGCATCCATTACGTTGATATTGGTATCGATGATGCGCATGGTACGTGCCACGATATCCTGCGCCATTTTGGTATCAAGATGCCAGCCAGCCATAAGTCCTCCGTTATGCACGGCTTAGCATAAGGAAGTACGTAACGTACGGCATTGTGCAAATGCCCAAAGGATGATGAAGATGTATGGAGTTGTGGTGAAGTTCACAGATTGTAAGGAGAACCCCTTCCCGTTTTCAGGAAGGGGTTGAGGGAGATTACTGCATTAACAGGTAGATGGTGCTGTCGCCGCGCTGAATGTTCAGTGCCAGCACAGACGGTTTGCTGTCGAGAACTTTACGCAGTTCAGCGATGTTTTTCACTGCCTGCTGGTTCGCGCCAATAATCACATCACCTTTCTTCAGGCCGATCTGCGCAGCCGGAGTGCCCGTTTTCACGTTGTTCACTACCACGCCCTGATCTTTGCCTTTGTTGCTCATCTCAGCGCCTTCAATGCCGTTGAAGATGGAGCTGGAATCAACCTGATTCTGGCTGCTCTGCTGCAGTTCCAGGTTCACGTTAACCTGCTTACCGTCGCGCAGTAAGCCCAGGGTCAGTTTGCTGCCCACCGGCATAGTACCCACCTGAGCACGCAGGGCGGCAAAGCTGCTGATCGGCTTACCGTTCAGTGAGGTGATCACATCACCCGCTTTAATGCCCGCTTTTGCAGCGGAGGAATTAGGCAGAACCTGGCTTACGAAAGCACCGCGCTGGGCGTCAACTTTCATCGCTTTCGCCAGTTCAGAGTTCAGCTCAGTCCCCATAATACCCAGCTCACCGCGTTTCACCTGGCCGTATTCCACCATCTGCGAGGTCAGGTTTTTCACCATGTTACTCGGGATAGCAAAACCGATACCGATGTTGCCGCCGTCCGGTGCGAGGATCGCGGTGTTGATACCGATCAGTTCGCCGTTCAGGTTAACCAGCGCACCACCGGAGTTACCACGGTTGATCGCTGCATCGGTCTGGATGAAGTTTTCGTAGTTTTCAGCATTCAGGCCGCTACGCCCCAGCGCAGAGACAATCCCGGAAGTTACCGTCTCGCCCAGACCAAACGGGTTACCAATCGCTACGGTGTAATCACCCACGCGCAGTGCATCAGAATCCGCCATCTTAATTGCGGTCAGATTTTTCGGGTTCTGGATCTGGATCAGCGCGATATCAGAGCGCGGATCTTTGCCAACCATCTTCGCGTCGAACTTACGACCATCGCTCAGCTGGACTTTAATCACCGTCGCGTTATCAACAACATGGTTGTTGGTGACGACATAGCCTTTATCGGCATCAATGATGACGCCGGAACCCAGCGCCATGAATTTCTGTTGCTGGCCGCCGCCATTACCGCCCTGGCCCCCCTGGCAGAACGGAGAGCTCTGGAACGGAGAACCTTCCTGGCAGAACGGAGAATCATCACCGAAGAACTGCTGGAAATTACGCGGCATACGCGGCGTATTAACGGTTGTGCTACCTTCTACGTTAATGCTGACCACTGAAGGCATCACCTTTTCGAGCATCGGTGCAAGGCTTGGCATCTGCTGGGCTGTCGTTGCTGAAGAAGTCTCAGCCGCCGTTGCAGAGAGCGGAGATAACGCCAAACCTAAACTCAGAGCCAGTGCACTCAGTGCTAATGTGGTTTTTTTCATGTATTTCAGTCTCGATTAACAGATAACGCAAAATTGCTGTGTTCTTCAGATTCGTTTTATAGCGCGAAGTTCCGAACTAAAGTTTCTGCAAAAGGTAAAAATTTATTGTTCGTCTTTACAAAAGCCTGGTTATTGTTCTACGGCCATCAGACGTCGGTATTCATCCCAGGCATAGAGGTCGGTCATACCGCTGATATAATCCTGCAGCAGGCGGCAACGGTAATAATATTCCCATAGCGGAAACTCAGGAGAATCTGACGGTAATTTACTGACAGCCTCGACATAGGCCAGCCGATGGCGCGTCGAGAGTTTGTTGAATAAGCGCGATTCAATAGGGAAACGTTTCACCCGTTCTTTTTCTACCAGTTCAGTAAAGTCTGATAACGACAGGCTTAATAAAGGGCGATAAATCTCTAATAATCCGCTAATGACCCGATAGCCCTGCAATTCAAGCTGCTCGACATCTGGATGGCTAAACACATGTTTTACAGCGACATTTTTATATAACTTTAGAAGATCGCTGCATTCGCTGGCATCTTCCAATAATGCATGATTAAACGTTCCGGCGAAAATCGCAGGCAGATTATCAATAAATCGTTGTGCCGCGTAGGGTACCAGTTTATTTAGGGTGTTTACCCGTAAATACATAAAAAACTGATCTTCCGTACTGCGGCTTAAACTATTTGAGCGTGATTTTTCCCAGGCATTTTCAACCACCAGCGAAAAGAGCGAACCTTTCTCATGCTGGCCCCACGCTTCGTGCAAATGATGATAAAGCTGCTCAACGGTAAATATTCTTTTCTCTACCGCATCTTCAAGGTCTGCCACACAATAGGAGATGTCGTCAGCAGCTTCCATAATCCACGTTAATGGAAAACGACTGTAAAGCGCCAAATTAAGTTCTTTACGCAACCGGGCAATATAGGCTTCCTCAGAAAGATAATAACCCGGCTTTTTCATTAAATAGTGATGTGTCTCAGGCGTTTCACCACGCCACCACGCCGGACGAGTATATTTTAAAATACCGCCAACCTGTGCCCAGGTGAGATTCATCCGCATCAATGTATGCACCAGGCGAATGCCTTGTGCATTCCCCTCAAAATGACATAAGTCCTGACGTATTTTGCGCCGCAGCTCGTTAAGCGGTTCTTCCCCGTCCCGTAAACGTAGTGCTGCCACGCTGCAGCGATCGTCAGTCAGAGGCTGGCTTTCGGCATCTTCCGGGTGCAAACGCTGGCGAAACCAGTCATTTATCGCCGCTTCGCCAAAATGACCAAACGGCGGATTGCCGATATCGTGCATCAGGCATGACATCTCAACAATGCTTTCAAAAGGGCCGGTCAGTTCATCCAGGCCGTATGCTTCCAGCAATTTAAGCTCTTTCAGACGGCTTAAAATTTCTTTGGCGATGTAGCGCCCCACCTGCTGGACTTCCATCGAGTGGGTAAGACGCGTGCGCACGGCGGCATTGCGCTCCAGTGGAAAAACCTGGGTCTTTTGTTGCAGACGACGAATTGCCGGAGAGTTGATGATACGCCCGCGATCGCTCTCGAAGATCCGCAGAATCTCATGTTCGGTTTTAACGCCCTGCGGTGAACGGTAACGACGATGCCAGTTTATTTTTTTTCGGAAATCAATCTGTGCCATGTCCTCTCCCGCGTGAGAAATACGCTTCCCCGTAAGCGCATGGTAAACTATGCCTTCAAATCGGGCTTATCGCGAGTAAATCTATGAAAATCGGCATCATTGGTGCAATGGAAGAAGAAGTTACGCTGCTGCGTGACAAAATCGAAAACCGTCAAACTATCAGTCTCGGCGGTTGCGAAATCTATACCGGCCAACTGAATGGAACCGAGGTTGCGCTTCTGAAATCGGGCATCGGTAAAGTCGCTGCGGCGCTGGGTGCCACTTTGCTGTTGGAACACTGCAAGCCAGATGTGATTATTAACACCGGTTCTGCCGGTGGCCTGGCACCAACGCTGAAAGTGGGCGATATCGTTGTCTCGGACGAAGCACGTTATCACGACGCGGATGTCACGGCATTTGGTTATGAATACGGTCAGTTACCAGGCTGTCCGGCAGGCTTTAAAGCTGACGATAAACTGATCGCTGCCGCTGAGGCCTGCATTGCCGAACTGAATCTTAACGCTGTACGTGGCCTGATTGTTAGCGGCGACGCTTTCATCAACGGTTCTGTTGGTCTGGCAAAAATCCGCCACAACTTCCCACAGGCCATTGCTGTAGAGATGGAAGCGACGGCAATCGCCCATGTCTGCCACAATTTCAACGTCCCGTTTGTCGTAGTACGCGCCATCTCCGACGTGGCCGATCAACAGTCTCATCTTAGCTTCGATGAGTTCCTGGCTGTTGCCGCTAAACAGTCCAGCCTGATGGTTGAGTCACTGGTGCAGAAACTGGCACATGGCTAAGTCACTGTTCAGGGCGCTGGTCGCCCTGTCTTTTCTTGCGCCACTGTGGCTCAACGCCGCGCCGCGCGTCATCACGCTTTCTCCCGCCAACACTGAACTTGCCTTTGCCGCCGGGATCACGCCGGTTGGGGTCAGCAGCTATTCCGACTATCCTCCACAAGCGCAAAAGATTGAGCAGGTTTCCACCTGGCAGGGGATGAATCTGGAACGCATTGTCGCGCTGAAACCCGATCTGGTGATTGCCTGGCGTGGAGGTAATGCCGAGCGGCAGGTTGACCAGCTGGCTTCGCTGGGAATAAAAGTGATGTGGGTCGATGCGACAAGCATTGAACAAATTGCCAATGCGTTACGTCAACTGGCCCCCTGGAGTCCGCAACCAGACAAGGCCGAACAAGCCGCGCAATCCCTGCTGGATCAGTACGCGCAATTGAAAGCGCAATATGCTGATAAACCTAAAAAACGTGTTTTTCTGCAATTCGGCATTAATCCGCCATTTACCAGTGGAAAAGAGTCGATTCAGAACCAGGTACTCGAAGTTTGTGGCGGAGAAAACATCTTTAAAGATAGCCGGGTTCCCTGGCCGCAAGTTAGCCGCGAACAGGTGTTAGCACGCGCGCCACAGGCGATAGTCATTACAGGCGGACCGGACCAAATTCCTAAAATCAAACAATACTGGGGTGAACAGCTCAAAATTCCCGTTATTCCTCTCACGAGTGACTGGTTTGAACGTGCAAGCCCACGTATTATCCTCGCTGCACAACAGCTCTGTAATGCGCTTTCACAGGTAGATTAGCGCCTGACCTTTTCAGGTGCTCAGTGGGGATTGAACAATGCTCGTCTATTGGCTGGATATAGTCGGCACAGCGGTATTTGCCATCTCCGGCGTTTTGTTAGCCGGAAAATTGCGTATGGACCCTTTTGGTGTTCTGGTACTGGGCGTGGTTACCGCAGTAGGCGGCGGGACAATTCGCGACATGGCGCTGGATCACGGCCCGGTATTTTGGGTGAAAGATCCCACCGATCTGGTCGTTGCAATGGTCACCAGCATGCTGACCATCGTGCTGGTGCGCCAGCCAAGACGCTTACCAAAATGGATGTTGCCGGTGCTGGACGCCGTTGGTCTGGCGGTGTTTGTCGGCATTGGCGTGAATAAAGCCTTTAATGCGGAAGCCGGTCCGTTAATCGCGGTTTGTATGGGCGTCATTACTGGCGTTGGCGGCGGGATCATTCGTGATGTACTGGCCCGCGAAATCCCCATGATTTTACGTACAGAAATTTACGCAACTGCCTGTATTATCGGCGGTATTGTCCACGCTACGGCTTATTACACATTTTCCGTACCACTGGAAACAGCCAGTATGATGGGCATGGTCGTGACGCTATTGATTCGGCTGGCGGCTATTCGTTGGCATCTTAAGCTACCGACGTTTGCGCTGGATGAGAATGGGCGTTGAAGAGAGAAGATGTGCCGGATAGTTTATCCGGCACATGAACAACAGATTAGATGCTAAAGGAAGAACCGCAACCGCAGGTGCTTTTCGCGTTCGGGTTGGTCACGATGAAACGAGAACCTTCCAGACCTTCGGTATAGTCAACGGAACCGCCGACCAGATATTGCAGGCTCATCGGATCAACCACCAGGCCAACGCCCTGTTTTTCGATGGTCATATCGCCTTCGTTCACCTGATCATCAAAGGTGAAACCATACTGGAAGCCGCTGCAACCGCCACCGGTGATATACACGCGTAATTTCAGATTCGGGTTATCTTCGTCAGCGATCAGGCTTTTAACTTTGTTGGCTGCTGCGTCGGTAAACTCCAGCGGCAGTGCTACGTCATCACTCATATTTTGCTCCAAACGACATCGGCAATTGGGCAAATTCTAACCCAATAATAATCGCCATTATCTAATACCCTGGTATTTCGTTCAAGTATTCTCGCTGGCTGATGCGGCCTTGCTTCGCGCCAGTTGCTCAGCTTCCTGTTTTGCCAGCGTGCGCGCAAGAATCGCCGAGTATAGCGGTTTCCCGCCGGTAAATTGTGCTAATAGTGTTGCGCCAAGACCGGTAATAATCATTGGCAAAATGAGCTGGTAGTTATCGGTCATTTCCAGAACCAGAATGATTCCCGTTAACGGCGCGCGAATAGATGCCGCCAGTAACGCCCCCATTCCGGCAATAGCAAAAGTGCCTGCTTCAAGGTGATATTGCGGAAACAGCTCAACGGCAACCATTCCGAAAGCGGTTCCCAGCACAGTACCCAGCGCCAGCATCGGGGCAAAAATACCGCCCGGCGCGCCGGAAGAGAAACAGAGTAAGGTGGTAATGACCCGCGCGACGAAGATAAACACCAGCATTCCCATGCTGAAATTCCCTGCGGTAGCGATAGGAATCAGGTTAAAGCCGCCGCCCGACGTTGCTGGTGCCACAAACCCCAGCAATCCACACAGACCGCCAATTACACCGCCCATCAGTACCCATTTGGTAATATTGCCGCCGTGAACACGGTGCAGCAAATCCTGCATCCCCAGCACCCATTTATTAAAAATAGGGCCGAAAATGCCAAAAATAATACCGAGGATCAGATAAAGCCACAGCGTATTAAGCGGCGCGTCAGAAAGTTTACCGACGTCAATCAATGCAACTTCATGATTAAAAATCCGGTACATAATGGTCGACATAATGACGCCAATAAATACCGCTTTAATCGAAATTAACGTATAGCGAAACTGCGGACGCATCTCTTCGATAATAAACAAAATACCCGCTAGCGGGGCGTTAAAGGCCGCCGCCAGACCCGCCGCCGCACCGGTTGCCAACAGCGTATGGCGAGCTTCATCACCTTTCAGGCGGAAAATATCAAGCACCATGCGACCGATATTGCCGCCGATCTGTACGGTTGGCCCTTCGCGCCCCAACACCATGCCTCCGCCGAGTGTCCCCAGCCCGCCAAAGAATTTCACCGGCAACACACGCCACCAGCGAACGGGACGTTGATCTTCCAGCGCCCCTTCAATTTCCGGGATCCCCGAACCACCTGCTTCCGGCGCGTATTTGCGCACCAAAAAGTAGCCGAACATCGCCAGCACCGCCGAACAGAGAAAAGCGACGGTTAACAGAAGCGGATAATTATCAGCAGTATGTACCAGCGCCCCCATACGTTGGTTCTGCAACCAGGCGACACCTTTGTCAAAAGCAACCGCAGCCAGCCCGACAAGCGTGCCGACGACTGCCGCCATAAACAAAATGGCTAACGGGGTTTTATCGCGCTCAAGAAGTTGGCGAATCAGTTGTCTGCGTCGCAGGCGCGCGGCCTGCGGTGTTTCTAAAGAGGGAGTATCAGTTTTCATCCAATGATCACTTATTGGTCATACAAATAAGATGACGGCATTTTACTCGCACGTTCCATGAAAATCCTTTGCAAAGCGTAATGTTTCAAATGCACAAAACTTTTATACTCTAAGAAATCAGGATTGCACCAGTACAAGCAGCCTGATGTTTGACGAGTATTTAACTTGTTATGAATAACATAGAATAGCAGCCATTCACTTTTTCTACGAATCAGGAACCCTCCATGAGTAAGTCTGAAAATCTTTACAGCGCAGCGCGCGAGCTGATCCCTGGCGGTGTGAACTCCCCTGTTCGCGCCTTTACTGGCGTGGGCGGCACTCCACTGTTTATCGAAAAAGCGGACGGCGCTTATCTGTACGATGTTGATGGCAAAGCCTATATCGATTATGTCGGTTCCTGGGGGCCGATGGTGCTGGGCCATAACCATCCGGCGATCCGCAATGCCGTGATTGAAGCCGCCGAGCGTGGTTTAAGCTTTGGTGCACCGACCGAAATGGAAGTGAAAATGGCGCAACTGGTGACCGAACTGGTCCCGACCATGGATATGGTGCGCATGGTGAACTCCGGCACTGAAGCGACCATGAGTGCCATCCGCCTGGCCCGTGGTTTTACCGGTCGCGACAAAATTATTAAATTTGAAGGTTGTTACCACGGTCACGCTGACTGCCTGCTGGTGAAAGCCGGTTCTGGCGCACTCACGTTAGGCCAGCCAAATTCGCCGGGCGTTCCGGCAGATTTCGCCAAACATACCTTAACCTGTACTTATAACGATCTGGCCTCTGTACGCGCCGCGTTTGAGCAATACCCGCAAGAGATTGCCTGTATTATCGTCGAGCCGGTGGCAGGCAATATGAACTGCGTTCCACCGCTGCCAGAGTTCCTGCCAGGTCTGCGCGCGCTGTGCGACGAATTTGGCGCGTTGCTGATCATCGATGAAGTGATGACCGGTTTCCGCGTAGCGCTAGCTGGCGCACAGGATTATTACGGTGTGGAACCGGATCTCACCTGCCTCGGCAAAATCATCGGCGGTGGAATGCCGGTAGGCGCATTCGGTGGTCGTCGTGATGTAATGGATGCGCTGGCCCCGACCGGTCCGGTCTATCAGGCGGGTACGCTTTCCGGTAACCCGATTGCGATGGCTGCTGGTTTCGCCTGTCTGAATGAAGTCGCGCAGCCGGGCGTTCACGAAACGCTGGATGAGCTGACAACACGTCTGGCAGAAGGTCTGCTGGAAGCGGCAGAAGAAGCCGGAATTCCGCTGGTCGTTAACCACGTTGGCGGCATGTTCGGTATTTTCTTTACCGACGCCGAGTCCGTGACGTGCTATCAGGATGTGATGGCCTGTGACGTGGAACGCTTTAAGCGTTTCTTCCATATGATGCTGGACGAAGGTGTTTATCTGGCACCGTCAGCGTTTGAAGCGGGCTTTATGTCTGTGGCGCACAGCATGGAAGATATCAATAACACCATCGATGCTGCACGTCGGGTGTTTGCGAAGTTGTGATGATTTTGCCTCGCCCACCGGGCGAGGCATTCAATTAACGGCTCTGCTTTCTCAACAAATAGATAAAATATGGCGCGCCGATAAAGGTCGACAGCAGCCCCGCTGGGATCTGGAATGGAAACAGCACCATCCGCCCACACCAGTCAGCGAACACCAGCAGTAATCCTCCCACCAGCGCCGAAATTACGATGTGTGGCATCGTCCGTCGAAAGCCCATCATCCGCGCAATATGCGGTGCCATTAAACCAACAAAACTCAACGGTCCAATGGTCATTGTCGCAGTCGCTGTCAGGCAAGCCGCTAACAGCAGCAGCGCAATTCGCGTCGGCGTCAGCGCCATCCCCACGGCTCGTGCGGTATCACCTCCCAGCGGTAAAATGGTCAGCCAGCGGCGGCACAGCGGGGTAATCGCCAGCAAAATCACCATCACAATTCCGGTACGCCAGACCTGCGCATCGGTCGCGTTGTAGGTCGAACCGGAAATCCAGGTCAGAACTTGCGCCATTCGCGGGTCACCACTTGCCTGCAACATCATCAAAAGCATGGTGAACGCGGTACTTAACGCCATCCCCGCCAGTAACATGCGGTGTGGGGAAAATCCACCGCGTCCGGCGGCGATCATAATGATCAACAGCGTCACCGCCGCGCCGAGACTGCCTGCAGGTAACAGCCAGCCAAAGGCATTACCCGGCACCAGAAACAGCATCAACACCACGCCAAACGCCGCGCCGGAGCTAATCCCCAGCACTTCCGGGCTTGCCATCGGGTTTCCGGTCAGCCGCTGAATAATACAGCCCGCCACCGCCAGCATGACGCCCGCAAACAGCGCCGCCATAATTCGCGGCCAGCGCCAGGGCATCAAATCCTCGAGCAACGCCCCGCTCGCCCACGTCCAGCCGTGCGCATCACGGCCAAACGACAGCGCCACCACCACTGCCATCAACAGCAGCACGCCGCCCGCGAGGGCAAACGCCAGCACATGTTGGCGTTCAGCAGCGACACGATCGTTCACCTTCATATCCGGCGCGCTAATGCTGCGTAAACGCGGCAGCAGCCAAAGTAGCAGCGGCGCACCTATCAACGCAGTGACCGAACCGGTAGAAACTTCCATCCACACGCGAGTCAGCCAGAGGATGATTTGATCAGAAAGCCACAGAATTAACGCCCCAATCAGCGACGCCAGCATCAATCGTGGCAACAAACGCCGCGCCCCCAGCATTTTTGCCAGCAGTGGCGCGAACAACCCGATAAAGCCGATAATCCCCACTGCGTTCACCAGCAGCGCACTGATGACTATCGCCAGCGACAGCGCCGCCAGACGCGCGAGCGACAAGGCCAGCCCGAGGTTGCGCGCCACGCCATCATCAAGCCCCATCAGGGTTAACGGACGAAGTAGCAGTAACGTCAGCATCACGCCGCCCAGCAACTGCGGCCATAAACGCTCAACGCCGCCCCAGTCGGTTTGCGTCAGCGTTCCGGTGCTCCACAGGAACATGCTTTGCAACTGGTCATGATGGAAGATAACCAGTAACTGATTGATTGCCCCACAATAAAGGCTCACTACCAGCCCCGCGAGAATCAGCGTTACCGGCGACAGCCGTTTCCCCCACGCGACGCCAAAGACAATTAAGCCAACAACGCAAGCCCCTGCCAGCGCAGCAAACTGGCTCGCCATAGCACCTGGGATCGCCCAGAGCGTAGTGACGGTAATCCCCAGTTGCGCGCCTGTTGCAACGCCCAACGTCGTCGGTTCCGCCAGCGGGTTACGCAGCACTTGCTGAAACAGCACGCCCACCAGCCCCAGGCCCGCGCCCACCAGCAGCGAAATCGCCAGACGCGGCAACAAGCTGTAGTGAAAAATCATCTGCTCGATGACGTCAATATCCGGCGACCAGGCAGCCTGCGCCCACTGGCTACGCGGCAGCGCTTGCGAAAAGTTCATCCAGGTGAGCGCCGCTGCGACAATAACCAGCAGCGCCAGCAATAACGCCGGGAAAAGCGCAATTCGTTTACTCACGCTTTACCTCCGATGGCGTTATCCAGAATACGCACAAAGTGCATTGCCGAAAGCGTCGCGCCATAGAACCAGACCGCCGGAACGCGCTGAAAACGTCCTGCACGGACAAACGGCATGGCCTGCCACAGCGGGGTTGCCATTAGCGCATCCATGTCTTTGCTGTTGTCGTGATCAAAACAGAGCACATCAACGTCTTTATACGCTGCCAGACGATCGATACTGACGGCGGTACTGCCCCAGAAGTTGGTTTCCCCTTGCCAGGCATTTGGGATGCCGTACTCATCAAGAATTTCCTGGAACAAGCTGTTTGGACCGAAGACCAGCATATGGCGCGGATCGATAAGTGTCGTCAGCAATAACGGGCGCGCACCACGCTTCACAAAGCGGGGTTTCATGCTGCGGATAAAGTCTTCATAGTGCGCTAAATGCGTTTCTGCTGCGCTTTGCAGGTTAAGTAAATCTGCCATTTCCGTCAGTGACTTACGCGCCATCGCCAGCGGCTGTTTGCCGTCGCTGAAGTTAAATCCACGCCCCGGCGCAATACGAGCCAGCATTTCTGGTGAAGGGCCATATCCTGCCGACCAGACCATAAACGATGGTTTCATTTCGGTCAGCAGTTCAAGGTTAGGTTCTGTGCGCAAACCGACGTCGATCACTGAGTCCGGCAATGGTGGTTCGCTGACCCACAGGCGATAGTTGATGGTATCCGCCACGCCGTAAGGCACGATGCCGAGCGCCAGCAGTAATTCCACCGGCAACCACTCCAGCGCCACAATACGATTGGGATCAATAGCCGCCGCGTGGGCGGTATTCATCTGCCATAACAACGGAGAAAGCGCCATCGCCGTTAACAGTCGACGGCGCGAAATAAGAGGTAAGCCGCTCATCAATAAACAAAACTCACAGGTGCAGCACCCGCCGGATGCGGCAAAATACCCATCGGGATGCCATAAATCATTTCGAGGGTTTCGCCGCGCATAATTTCCGCAGGCGTTCCCTGAGCAATCATTTCACCGCCGCGCAGGGCGACCAGATAATCACAGTAACGCGCAGCCATATTGATATCGTGCAGCACGGCAATGACCGTCAGGCCACGCTCCTGACTTAAACGATGCACCAGCGCCAGCACATCAACCTGGTGGGCGATATCCAGCGCCGAGGTCGGTTCGTCGAGCAACAGACAACGGCTATCCTGCGCCACCAGCATGGCGATCCACGCCCGCTGACGTTCGCCGCCAGAGAGACTATCGACCAGCCGATGCGCCAGCGGTTTTAAGCCAACCAGCGAGATAGCTTCCTCGACCTTTTCGCGATCTGCCGCACCAAAGCGCCCTAGTGCGCCATGCCACGGGTAACGACCAATCGCCACCAGTTCACGCACTGTCATCCCTTCTGCCGGAGGAAGCTGCTGCGGCAAATAAGCCACTTTGCGGGCAAACGCTTTGCTGCTCCAGCTTTCCAGCGGTTGGGCATCAAGAAGAATCTCCCCTTCCGACGGTGGCTGATGACGGCCAAGCATTTTGAGCAGAGTGGATTTACCAGAACCGTTGTGACCAATCAGACCGGTCACTTTCCCGGCAGGAAAGGTTAACGACAGCGGATGCAAAAGCGTGCGCCCGGGCACACGAAAGGAGATATTACGCAGTGCAAAAGTGGTATCGGAATGATTCGTGTATTCCTGCATAACAGCCAACTTGTGAAACGGGCACGGAAATCCGTGCCCCAAAAGAGAAATTAGAAACGGAAGGTTGCGGTTGCAACGACCTGACGTTCTGCGCCCCAGAAGCAGCCATAGGT
>ERZ1026903.759-NODE-759-length-13800-cov-5.189014_pt1 | contig 13800 bp, 15 predicted proteins | sample MGYA00380180_ERZ1026903 | MGnify/ENA primary metagenome ERZ1026903 (study PRJEB33269, sample SAMEA4719816) | human gut metagenome | biome: human-associated habitat; feature: organic feature; material: feces | place: Cameroon | collected 2013-10 ... | reverse complement strand
GAACAGCAGAAAAAAAGTCTTATGGAAGATATTCATTTCAACATTATATTTAAGTGCATTTACATTCGGCGGCGGTTACGTGATCGTGAGCCTGATGAAGAAGAAATTTGTAGATGAGCTTCACTGGGTCGAAGAAAAGGAAATGCTGGATCTGGTTGCGATTGCACAGTCTTCACCCGGGGCAATCGCGATAAATGGAGCAATTGTTGTAGGATATAAGCTTGCAGGAATTGCTGGTGTACTGGTATCGATTATTGGAACAGTCATCCCGCCATTTGTCATTATAGCGTTACTTTCTGTCTGTTATAATGCGTTTCGCACTAATGAACTGGTAAGTCAGATGTTGGAAGGCATGCAGGCGGGAGTCGGAGCGGTGATCGCGTCAGTAACCTATGAGATGGGCGCGGGCATAGTGAAAGAAAAGGACGGAATCTCGCTGCTGATCATGGCAGGTGCATTTGCGGCATCCTGTGTATTTGAAGTAAATGTTGTGTATATTGTGATCATATGTGGATTGCTGGGTGTCTTACGCACATGTATGAGCAGGAAAGGAGCAGGCAAATGATATATCTGCAGCTTTTCTTAAGCTTTTTACAGGTTGGAATGTTCAGTTTTGGCGGCGGTTATGCGGCGATGCCCCTGATACAGGGACAGGTTGTGACGGGACATCATTGGCTTAGTATGTCGGAATTTACGGATCTTATTACAATCTCCCAGATGACACCGGGACCGATCGCGGTGAATTCGGCAACTTTTGTCGGAATCAAGATTGCGGGGATACCGGGTGCTCTGGCGGCAACATTTGGATGCATTCTGCCCTCGTGTATTATCGTAACTGTCATTGCAAAACTCTATTTAAAATATCGCAGCATGGAGGTACTGCAAGGTGTGCTGGGGTCTTTAAGACCTGCAGTTGTGGCGATGATCGCATCAGCAGGGATCTCAATCCTGATCACGGCATTCTGGGGAAGCAGGGATCTGATCGCAGTTATAGGGACGAAGTGGAGTCTGGTACTGATTTTTGCAGTCTGCATGATATTACTTCGAAAAGTGAAAATGAATCCAATATGGGTGATGATTCTGGCCGGAGTGATGAAAGTGGGAATATCACTCATTTAAAGGTGGATGAAAGGGAAAAATACGCCGGAAAAAACAAAAAATGTGGAAAAATCAAGAGAGGAACAAAAATGGGGGAAAAAACGATTGAAAAAAATGCGATCACGGAAGGTGTTATCTGGAAACAGTTGTTGATATTCTTTTTTCCAATCATGCTGGGAACATTGATTCAGCAATTATATACAACGGTAGATACGATCATAGTGGGACGTTTTGTGGGAAAAGCGGCACTTGCCAGTGTCGGCGGACCGGCAGCAGTATTATCGACGATCGTGGTTACATTCTTTAATGGTCTGGCGAATGGAGCCGCGGTTATCATCGCACAATATTATGGTGCAAAGGACAGAAAGAGTCTGCATGTGGGACTACATACGGCATATTTGTTCTCTATTGTGATTAGTCTGATCGTATCGCTGGTTGGTACAGTGTTGACACCGTGGCTGCTTACAATTATGCATACACCGCAGGATATGATGGCAGATTCCACAATCTATCTCAGAATTTATTTTATGGGAATTCTGTTCACACTGGTCTACAATATGGGAGCAGCAATCATGAGAGCGGTCGGTGATTCCAGAAGACCACTTTTGTATCTGCTGGTCTGTTGTGTGATGAACATCATCCTGGATATCGTTATGGTGGTAGGAATGAAGATGGGAATTGCCGGAGCTGCACTTGCAACTGTGATTTCGCAGTGTGTCAGTGCAATTCTGGTTACATGGTCGCTGACCAGGGCATATGATGCTATGAAATTAAAGTTCCGGGAGCTTCGGATGGATGCCAGAGTATTGAAAAAAGAATTGAAGATCGGTGTTCCGGGAGCGCTTCAGGCATGTGCATACGGTGTGACGAATGTGGTGATCCAGGCATCGGTCAACAGCTTTGGTACGGATACCGCTGCTGGATGGGCAGCTTATGGAAAGCTTGACTTGATCTTCTGGACGGTATCGAGTGCGCTTGGAGCAGCAGTGACGACATTTGCCGGACAGAATTACGGAGCAGGAAAGATGGACAGGGTATATAAGAGCATCCGGGTGAATGTGGTGATCTCTTATATATTTACGGGAGCGATTATTGTAATACTTTTTGTATTCTGCGAGCCATTATATCATATGTTCACGACAGATCCGAAAGTTATTGAGATCGGAGCATATATGTTGCGTTTCCTGATACCGAGTTATCTGTTAAGTGTACTACTTGAAAATCTGTCGGGAGGCCTGCGCGGACTGGGAGATGTATTCTGGCCGACGGTATTTACGTTTGGAGGATTGTTCTTTGTAAGACTTCCGTGGATCATGATTCTTACGAAGATCCATCATGAGGTGGAAGTTCTGCTGATCAGCTATCCGCTTGCATGGGGAGGGACACTGCTGTGTCTGATCCCGTATTATTTCTGGCGAAAGAAAAAGAGAATGAAACTGGCAGGAAGATAGAGACAAAAAAGAGCTTGTGAAAAAACAGATAAATGTTTTATCACAGGCTCTTTTTATCGCCATGCGTTCGTAAGGAGCTGCCAGTAGCAGGTCCTGTAGATTGCCATATGTCCGGAAAAAGCTGACGGTATATTAGTAATTTCCAAGTTTATTCAGATATTTATCAATGATATTCAGCCTTTTTTCAATCCCTTTTGCTCTGTGGCTGATGATTTCAAGCAGAGCCTCTGTTACAAACTGTGGTCCGATCATAGAATTGAAAAATGTATTACTGTCTACAGGTACTGTAAGAAGTATGTCGGCATATTTCGCAAGAAGAGAACTTGGTTTGTCCGTAATGACTATAATAGAGGCACCGGCATCATGTGCCATCTCTGCAGTTACTTCATCCTGCGAAGAATAACGAGGAAAACTGAACAGTACCAGACAATCTGTATGTGAGATGTTACACATATGGTCGATCGGACTCATAGAAGTGGTGGTTGTCATAGTCACATGCGGAACCATCTGCTTCAGATACAGGAGAAAGAAATCTGCAAGACAGATATTGCCTCTTGTTGCTGCAATATATTTGTGCTTGCTGGAGACAATGAGATCAGCAGCCTGCTCAAATGTCTCGATAGAATTCTGAATAAAGATTTCTTCCAGGTTATGTGCGGCATTCTTAAAATGCCGGTTGATATAATCAGAAGAGGTGTCTAATTTGGCCTGCTTTGCGATACGCTGGGATGGGACTGTAATACTGCTGGAAATGCTGAGTACCTTATCCTGATAATCTTTACGCAATGCTTTCTGAAAATCCATAAAGCCGTCAAATCCGATCGTACGGCTGAAACGGATCACGGAAGATTCACTTACCCCAAGTTTTAATGCGATCTCCGTTGATGTCATAAAACAGGCTTCCGAAGCATTATCCAGAACATATTCTGCAATGATCTTTTGTGTCTTGGTAAGATGTGCAGAATGAAGCAATTCTTTCATATCTTTCATAATATAGTTCCTCCGAAAGTAATATTGATAATTAGATTTAAACATGAATCTGCAAAAGTTGCAAGACAGAGAACGTGGAAAAGGGAAAAATCACTCGGAAATGCGAAAAAAGAGGAAAAAACTTATAGATAATGATAATTTTTTGTCGTTATTTATATATCATGCAAATGAAGCATGCTCCAATCTTTTTGAGTCTAAATCGTCAAAAACATAAAAAATATTGTACATAATGCATAAAAAGATATGTGAAAATAATAACATATATGTAAAATATGCAAAAATAATTATATACAAAAAAACAAAGGTATGCTATTATCAAGGCATCGAACGACGAAAGAGAGGGAAAGAAATGTTACAAACAATTGAAAACGTGAATGCGGCCGTTAACAATTTCGTCTGGGGGGTTCCGGCAATGGTCTGTATCATCGGTGTAGGGCTTGTACTTTCAGCTCGTACAGGATTTATACAGTTCCGTAAATTTGGGTATGCCATTAAGAATTCTATCGGACGTATCTTCACAAAGTCAGAAGCGAAGGAAGGTAGTATCACTCCATTCCAGGCAGTATGTACGGCGCTTGCGGCAACGGTAGGAACGGGAAATATTGCCGGAGTTGCCGGTGCAATTGCAATCGGAGGAGCAGGAGCAGTGTTCTGGATGTGGGTGTCCGCAGTGCTTGGAATGTGTACGAAGTTCTCAGAAGTTACACTTGCGGTTCATTACAGAGAGAAGAATGCAGAGGGAGATTATGTTGGGGGCCCGATGTATTATATCAAGAACGGTCTCGGTAAGAAATGGTACTGGATGGCTTCACTATATGCGATCCTTGGAAGTTTGACAGTACTCGGAACAGGAAATGCAACACAGGTAAATACCATTACGGCATCCATCGATTCGGCACTTATAAGCTACAATGTGATCGATGACGCACAGGTAGGTATGGTGAATCTGGTGATCGGAATTGTGATCGCAGCACTGGTAGCGGTTGTTTTACTTGGCGGAGTAAAACGTATCGGTACCGTAACAGAGAAGCTGGTTCCATTCATGGCAGTATTCTATATCATCCTTGCAGTCGGAGTAGTTGGACTGAATGCAGACAAAGTTCCACATGTATTTGAGATGATCTTTGTAGGAGCATTTAACCCGTCAGCATTTACCGGCGGTGTGGTTGGAAGCATGTTTATGACTATGAGACGTGGTGTTTCCAGAGGTATCTTCTCAAATGAGGCCGGAATCGGTACCGGATCGATCGCACATGCATGTGCAGATACCGATGAGCCTGTAAAACAGGGTATGTTTGGAATCTTTGAAGTATTTGCAGATACAATCGTGATCTGTACACTGACAGCATTGGTTATCCTTTGTGGCGGCGAAGGAATCCAGTACGGCGTGGCAGCAGGTGCGGAGCTTACAATTTCAGGATTCGTAACTACATATGGCAACTGGGTGACAATCTTTACTGCAATTGCAATGTGCTGTTTTGCATTCTCAACGATCCTTGGATGGGGGCTTTACGGAGCAAGATGTGTTGAGTTTGTATTTACAACAAAGGTTGTGAAACCATTTATGATCGTGTATGCGCTGGTCGCAATCCTTGGTGCAACAGTGGATCTTGGTATTATCTGGGGAATCGCAGATACCTGTAACGGTCTGATGTCCATTCCGAACTTAATTGCCTTATTCCTGATGTCGGGAACGATTGCAAAACTGACAAAAGAATATTTTGCAAAAGCGAATAAGAAGAATTAGAAAGACAAAAAAATAACTTACTGGTGAAAAAAATAACTTTTATTGCATTGATAATTGTGTTGTGTTAGTATGAGTTCAGGAAGAGATGAAGAATATTCTTCAACAAAATAAAGTTAAGAAAAATAATCTTCATTCAGAAAAGTAAACGGATTAAAATTTTAGGAGGTTTTTCAAAATGAAAGTAGGATGTGTAAAAGAGATTAAAAACAACGAGTTCCGTGTAGGTATGACACCTGATAACGTTAAGAGTTATGTAAATGCAGGACACGATGTTTATATCGAAAAAGGTGCTGGCGAAGGTTCAGGATTCTTAGATGCCGAATATGAGGCAGCTGGGGCTAAGATGATTGATACAGCAAAAGAAGTGTGGGATACAGTTGAGATGATGATCAAAGTAAAAGAGCCGCTTCCGGAAGAATATCCATTATTCCACGAAGGATTGATCCTTTATACATATCTCCACCTTGCAGCTGATAAGCCGCAGACAGACGCGCTCCTTGGAGCAAAGGTAAAAGGTGTTGCTTATGAGACACTGATCGAAAGAAACGGAAGCATTCCTCTGCTTGCTCCAATGAGTCAGATCGCAGGACGTCTGAGTATTCAGGAAGGTGCAAAATACCTTGAAAAGAGATTCGGTGGAGAAGGCGTTCTCTTAGCAGGAGTTCCTGGAACACCAAAGGCTAACATCGTAATCCTCGGCGGCGGATCTGTAGGAACAAACGCTTGCAAGATCGCAGTTGGAATGGGAGCTAACGTAACAATCATGGATATCAACCTTCAGAGACTTGCTTATCTGGATGATATCTTCGGAGCACGTATTCAGACACTCGTTTCTAACGATGCAAATATTGAAAAAGCTGTAAAAGAAGCAGACCTCGTAATCGGATGCGTTCTGATTCCAGGAAAATCAGCTCCTAAGATCTTCAAGAAAAAATATCTGAAAGAGATGAAGCCAGGAGCTGTATTTGTAGACGTTGCCGTTGACCAGGGCGGATGTGGTGAGACAACAAAGGTTACATACCATGATGATCCAATCTTTATTGAAGACGGTGTTGTTCATTACTGTGTAGGCAATATGCCGGGAGCAGTTCCAAGAACATCTACAATCGCACTTACAAATGCAACATTATCTTATGGACTGCAGATTGCAGGAAAGGGACTGGAGCAGGCTTGCAAAGATAACGAAGTTATCTACTCTGCAATCAATACATATGATGGAAAATTAACATGTAAGAACGTAGCAGACAGCTTTGACTGCTATGAATACACAGATATCAGAACTGTATGTTAATTGAATCGCTATTATAATAAGAAGCAACTAAAACTAAATGATTGATTCCTATGAGTGGGAAAATGCCGGTATCTTGGGGTGCCGGCATTTTCCTTATTCATTTTCTGTATTAGGCTTCAGGCATGCAGTTCCTGAGATGATAGGATTGTGGAAAATGTACACAGGTTTGTTCGAAGGACGCATTAAAATTCGGAGTAAAAGTAGAAAGATAGAGAACGGTGGTTGTGCAAAATATATAAAAAATACAAGAATTTTCAAAAAATACTTGAAAAAAATACACATAATCCTATAATGAAAGTAGGTTAAGGAAATATTAAGAAATAAAGGACATTGGAGGTGTTGTCATGATTAGTTTTATTATTTGCTTAGCGTTACTTATAGGAGGGTATTTTGTCTATGGTAAAGTGGTAGAGAACACTTTTGCACCGGATGACAGAGAGACACCGGCGGTCCGGATCAATGACGGTGTGGATTATGTAGTAATGCCACAGTGGAAGTTGTTCCTGGTACAGCTTTTGAATATTGCAGGTCTTGGACCGATTTTCGGAGCTATGCAGGGTGCTTTATGGGGACCGGTTGTATTCCTGTGGATTACATTCGGTACGATCTTTGCAGGAGGTGTACATGATTATTTTTCAGGTATGCTTTCTGAAAGAAATGACGGAGCATCGATTTCCGAAGTGTGCGGAATCTATCTCGGAAATGTGATGAAAAATGTCATGCGTGTATTTAGTGTGGTACTTCTGGTCATGGTTGGTACTGTATTTGCAGTAGGACCGGCAGGATTGATCGTTACATTACTGGGAAATAAAGGTGTGACAGGAGCTTTGGCTAATCCGGAAGTATGGCTTTGGATCATCCTTGCATATTACTTTGTTGCAACATTTATTTCAATTGATAAGATCATCGGACGTATCTATCCATTGTTTGGTATCTGTCTGATCGTTATGGCAGTCGGTGTTATCTTTGGTATTTTTACGAATCCAAATTACACGATTCCTGAGATCTGGACGCATTTCACGAACATGCATCCGGCAGGAAAGCCGATCTGGAGCTTTATGTTCATTACCGTAGCATGTGGAGCAATTTCAGGATTCCATTCTACACAGTCACCACTGATGGCACGTTGTATGAAATCCGAGAAACAGGGACATTTCGTATTCTATGGTGCCATGGTTGCAGAAGGTGTGATCGCACTGATCTGGGCAGCAGCAGGATGTTCCATTTATAAAATTACAGGTGGACTGAACACAGGACTGAACGATATTCTTGCAAATGGTCAGTCAGCAGCAATCTATGATGTATGTATTAAGACTATGGGCGGTGTCGGTGTTGCACTTGCAATGATCGGAGTTATCGTATGCCCGATCACTTCCGGAGATACTGCATTCCGTAGTGCCCGTCTGGTACTGGCAGACTGGTTCAAAGTTGATCAGAATAAGATGCAGAAACGTCTGATGTTATGTGTTCCGCTTCTGGCAGTCGGAGCATTTGTCGGACATCTGGATTATGCAATCGTATGGAGATACTTCAGCTGGACAAACCAGACACTTGCTATGATCGTTCTGTGGACAGCAAGTATGTATCTGTTCCGCGAGAAGAAGAATTACTGGATCACAGCGGTACCGGCAACATTCATGAGTGCAGTTTCCATGACATATTTCTTCTGTGCAGAAGAGTGCCTGGGACTTTCTACGAAGGTTGCTTATCCGGTAGGAATTATCCTGGCAGCAGTATTCCTTGGAATCTTTATCCGTGCGACAAAGAAACCAATGAAAGCATAGTTGTAAGACAGCGTAATTTGAATACATAAAAAGGCAGAATGAATTGACAGAAATGAGATGATGAAAAGATGAAACCACGAAGACTGGGTAATGTATCGATTCCGGATGAAGAATTGATAAAAGATAAAAAAGAATGTAAGAAGATCGGACCTTGTGGCATTGGAAAAAAGGCGGTGTATCTTAGCAGCTTTTATATTGACAGAAGGTATTACATACCGATCAGTTCTGTAAAAAGGATCTTCAAAAGAATCGCCATGAGTAAGGGTGGATTTACAGGAAAAGGAGTATTCGGTACATTATCCTATCTTGTGGTCGTATATGAGGACGGAAAAGAAAAGCAATGTAATTTCAAACATGAAGAAGATGTGGACAGATTTCTTGCATACATAGAGGAAGAATATCCGGATATTCCGGTACACAGTCTTGAGGCTGAGCGAAAGCTGGCAGAGAAGGAAAGATGGCTGGCAGAAAAGCAAAGAGAAAGAAATGTATCGGAAGAAACAAAAAGATGTCTTGCAAAGCTGGAACAGGCAGAAGAGTATCTGAAAAAGCAATCGGATATCTATATGGACTTAAGTCAGTCGGCAAAGAAAAAACGTACCTATGACAGGAGCAATCCGGCATATAAATGGGTAGCTCTTGCAATCGTACTGATGGGCGGCGCAGCATTTATCTATGGTATCTATGCATTGACGACGCATGCGGGATTTGGAATGTATTTCCTTTTGTTCGGTCTGGCCGCAATCTTCTTATTTGCCGGAGCGAATGTACTTCCGACTTCGAAGAATAATAAGAATTATATTGAGAAGTATCTGTCGGAATCCATCTGTCAGATGGAAGAATATATCAGAGAATATCCGGATTTTCCGGTACCGGCTCACTATGCACATCCGGTTGTGTTAAAGAGAATGCAGGAAATTATAAAAGAGGGGCGTGCGAGAAATATCCCTGAAGCATTACAGGTCTTGAAAAAAGATCTGAAAGCGTTGAATTCCAGCGTAGTCGTCGAGAAAGAAGAGTATGACGAAGTGGTAGCGATTAAACCGATGTTTCTGGTGATGGATTATAAGTAAAATAATGGTAAACGGATTTTGAAATATGGCTGGCATATATCATGAAAGAATATATGCCAGTCATATTTTATACGTCATGCGTTCAAAAGAAGCTGCCAGTGGCAGATGCCTAGATTCTAAGTTTAAATATATATGCCAAAACCAGGAATAGTATTGCGATACATTTCACACCAATAGACACTCCAACATACCCCGGCAACAAATAGCCTTTTTGCTTTTTCCCTGATATTAAAGAAATGATATCGATTATGAAAAAGACGATTAGAACAATTGCAGCACCGAAGATCAGCAGCATAGCATCACCATTATTATGTGTCAGTGCAGTTACGACGCCAACATTTGTAATTGATATCCAACTGTAGATTACGTATATCATGCATATTAAGTTAAAAATAATATCAAAGACAACTTTTTTGTTTCCTGTTCCGTTCTTCATTTTAATGTCCCCTTTCTTTAAGAGAATTTGGTAATAGCCGGCATTCTTATCAATTTTTTGTTTCTTTTCTTGTCTATAATATAAACTGTCAAGTAACTTGAAGGTCAATAGTTTTGGAAAAAATTAGAGAAAAAATTTGAAATCTATTTCTGTATTGTGGAAAAATTAAAATATTGGTATAATGAGAACATATATTCGGTGTAGAGGGGATTAAATATGAGGGAAGGGGGTATATAACAGGCATGAAGGATAAAGAAGAGCGAAGCTATATAGCAATCGACCTAAAATCATTTTACGCATCGGTAGAATGCAGAGAAAGAGAATTGGATCCGATGACGACTAATCTGGTAGTGGCGGACAAAAGCCGTACGGAAAAGACCATCTGTCTGGCAGTGTCTCCTTCCTTGAAATCCTACGGGATACCGGGTCGTGCCCGACTCTTCGAGGTCGTACAGAAGGTAAAAGAAGTGAATAAAAGACGGATCTGCATGGCACCCGGAAAGAAGTTTGCAGGAACTTCCACAGATAACGAAGAATTAAAAGCACATCCGGAATTGGAACTGGATTATATTACAGCAGTTCCGAGGATGGCATTATATATGAAATACAGTACAGAGATCTATAACATTTATCTGAAATACGTTGCACCGGAGGATATCCATGTCTATTCCATCGACGAGGTATTCATGGATGTGACTGATTATCTGAATACTTACCGTATGACGGCAAAGGAACTGGCTGGGAAGATCATTCAGGAAATCCAGCAGGAGACGTCGATTGCGGCAACGGCCGGAATCGGAACGAATCTGTACCTGTGTAAAGTTGCCATGGATATTGTGGCGAAGCATATCGAGCCGGATCAGAATGGGGTGAGGATCGCAGAACTTACAGAAATTTCTTATAGGAAGCTCTTGTGGGCACATCAGCCGATCACGGATTTCTGGCGTGTGGGCCCGGGGTATGCGAAGAAGCTTGCGGAAGTCGGATTATTCACTATGGGAGATGTGGCAAGATGCTCGCTTGGGAAAACAGGAGATTATTATAATGAAGATCTGCTGTACCGGTTGTTTGGCATCAATGCAGAACTTCTGATCGATCATGCATGGGGATGGGAGCCTTGCACGATCGCAGATGTGAAGGCGTATAAGCCTGAGAATAACAGTATGGGTGCGGGACAGGTACTGCACTGTCCATATGATTTCGAACAGACAAAGATCGTGGTAAAGGAAATGATTGACCAGCTGGCACTGGATCTGGTGGATAAATGTCTTGTGACAGATCAGATCGTTCTGACGATCGGATACGACATCAAGAATCTGGAACGAGGAATGAAGAAAAATGTAGGAGAGATCACGACAGACTGGTATGGCAGGGAGCTGCCGAAACATGCACACGGAACCGCTAATCTGAAGCAGCATACTTCTTCATCGAGGCTGATGACACAGGCGGTTGTAAAGCTTTATAATGAAATTGTGAATCCGGATCTTTTGATCCGCCGGATTACGATGGCGGCGAATCATGTGATCAGTGAAAAAAAGGTTCGGGAAGAACAGCAGTATGAACAGATGAATCTTTTTACAGATTTTGGCATTGCGAAGAAGGAAAAAGAAGAGAAGAATGAGAAGCTGGAACGGGAAAAGAAGATGCAGAAAGCGATGCTGGATATTAAGAAAAAATATGGAAAGAATGCAATCTTAAAAGGAATGAATCTGCAGGAAGATGGAACTGCGATGGAACGGAACCGGCAGATCGGAGGGCATAAAGCGTGAGAAATGATAATGTTTTGAAAGAAAATGTTACACAGTTTTCAGGAAAATTACAGAAATCGGTGATCGAAGTGCAGCAAAAGTATGGAGATATTCTGAACCTTCCGCATCATGTATCGGAGACACATCCGCCGATGCCGATAGCAGACCGGGCAGCTCAGTTTGCACCATTTGCGGCCCTGACCGGATATAAGGAAGCAATCGAAGAGACAGAACGGATGGCAGAGGAAAAAATCGAGCGGGAATACGAATAAAAATGAAAAATAGGGTATTTCTCTTGACCTTCAAGTGACTTGAAGGAATATAATCATCTTAACAAAGAGGGAGAAGGATGCAGATATCCGGAACGAGGGAAGGTGACAGTATGGAAAAAAGTGAAGAAAGAAACAAAATCATTTCTGAACTTCAGACAGTAATAAAAGAACAGGTTGAATTAAAAGAAATCGAAATACCGGGAACCATTATATTTCAGGTTATGTCTGTGGATGGTGGGAACGTACCGGTAGGAGCCGGTGAAGTGCTTCTGCTCCGTTACAGTGCGACCCATCTGGAATACAGTCATGAGTTGGAAGATGAAAACCAGAAGTTTCATATGGCAGTTCATATCATTTATTGTAAAGAGCAGAAAGGTTTATTTGGTAAAGTAAAATACAAGACAATAAAACACCGTAAAGAAATCATTACAGAGGCAGACTGGAAGAACGGAAAGAAGGTGTCACTTTATGAAGATTAAAGATGTAGAAAAACAGGTTGGCATTTCCAAGGCGAATATAAGATTCTACGAAGAAGAAGGTCTGATCCACCCGGCTCGTAATCAGGAAAATAATTACCGGGAGTATTCGGAATCGGATGTAGAACAGCTTCAGGAAATTAAAAAATTGCGTCTGATCGGTATTCCGGTACAGGAGATCAAAGAAATCTATGAAGACAGACTGACCTTGCAGGAAGCATTATCTCACAGATTAGATGAGATCGAAAAAGAAGAACGAACATTAAAAGAGACAAAATTGACCTGTCAGAAGGCATTGAAAAGTAAGCTTGACATTACATCGATCGATCAGCTTGAGATTGAAGAAGAAAAAGAAGAGTGGCAGGTACGTCTGGCAATCCTTTTGAAAGAGGATATTGTACAGAAAAAATTAAGCAGGGATGAGATGAACAATGAGATTGCATGCTTTTTTATTGCAGGAACGATCTTAAGTGTGATATCTATATGGCTGCTCCCGAAGGATTATATCGGAACACATCTTTATGTTGGAATAATTTCACTTGCAGTTGTGGTTGGTCTGTTGATCATAGGAGCATGCTCAGCGAATATGAAAGTGCATCTGGCGTTGTTACTTCTGGGGGCGGTTGTACAGCCGGTTGGACTTTTTACAATCGGAACATTGATGGGAAGAGGATATATTGTGTGTCGTGATACAGCGGTATTGAAGCAGTATGTAATCTACCTGTATGGCGGGGCATTTATTCTTGCAATTATATTGTGGATGGGATCAAAGCTGAACCGCTATATCCTGAACAAACTCTGGATCAGTATGCTTGCGAGCCTGATCATGGCAGGAGTGATAGCGCAGATGCTGAATCAGAAGTATGGACACTTGATAGCAACAGGCGAACTTATCGTGGGATTTCTGTGTGCTGTTATTTATCTTGCTGCTGTATCCGGAACATGGACACTGGCGAATGCAGACTGGGGAAAATATAACCGGTATCATGCAGTGTATACGTCGAACAAGATGATCAATGTATTCGCAACGATATTCAATGCAGCCGGATACTATAGTGGAAAGAACTGGAGGAGATAGCAGATATGAATTATATTACATTTAATGAGATTATTGAAGTGAACGGATTGCTGGAAGAGAAAGGGCTGAATTTTAAGGTTCACTTGAGAGATGCCTGTGGAAAACAGTCCTGTTGGATCGAACCGTTAGGAAACTGTGCATGCGAGGGACGGTATGAGGAGATGTATCAGGTTGTGGAGGAGTATTTTAGAAGGAAAGGGCAGAAGATAGAGTTTGATGAGACGAAGTTGAATTTTTTTGCTGTTTAATACAGTATTGTGGCTTACCCCAGTCCATGAGAAAGACTTGGTATTCTGGTTCGGGCTAAGATTCCACGATGAAGAAGTTATAAGGGCGTCAGAATTTTCTAAAAGCAC
>ERZ1026903.755-NODE-755-length-13820-cov-4.701998_pt1 | contig 13820 bp, 14 predicted proteins | sample MGYA00380180_ERZ1026903 | MGnify/ENA primary metagenome ERZ1026903 (study PRJEB33269, sample SAMEA4719816) | human gut metagenome | biome: human-associated habitat; feature: organic feature; material: feces | place: Cameroon | collected 2013-10 ... | reverse complement strand
TGTCCGGTTTGTAACCGCGTACACTGCGGCGTTCGATCATGTTTTTAATACTTTCGTTCATAAATCAAGACTCCTTTAGAATACAGTGAAAAAATAAAATCTCATAATATAAAAAGAAAATAAAACGAAACGGATGAGTTACACTTCTTTGTTCTCGTATACATGTTTCTTGATCGCTTCGAAACTTTCTTTACTGATCACATGCTCCATCTTACATGCATCGGCAGCAGCGACATCCGCAGGTACGCCGAGATGTACCAGCCAGGATGATAAAAGTGTGTGGCGTTCGTAAATCATATTTGCAATCTCCAGACCGGATGGTGTCAAATGGATAAATCCCTGCTCATCTACTTTAATATGTTCTTTTTCACGAAGATTCTTCATAGCAACACTGACACTGGACTTCTTAAAACCAAGCTCGTTGGCAATATCTACGGAACGCACTACAGGCAGTTTCTGGCTTAAAATCAGAATTGTTTCAAGATAGTTCTCGGCAGATTCATTTAATACATTGCTCATAATAAGTCATTCCTTCCTTTATACGTTAACATTGAGTTTAGTATAACATAGTTAGTTATGACTGGCAAACGGAAGAGAAAACTTATTGAGAAAAAATAATCAATAAAATGAAATAAAGTGGTTGACAGCTAACGAACGTTAGCATATACTAACTATTGCAAGGGATAATGAAAACATTTATCATTATCAAAATCCTTGCAAAACAGCATGGAAAGATGAAAAAAATATTACATAAAGAAAATGAGGTGTTATTATGCCACTTACAATGGCCGGTATCGGTGAAACAAACACAATCTCGCGTATTGGCGGAAATGAAGAGACAAGACGTTTCCTGGCGAATCTGGGATTTGTCGCAGGAACAGAAGTTGTCGTATTGTCAAAGATTGGAGGTAATGTGATCGTAAACGTCAAAGACTCCAGAGTGGCTGTAAATGAGGATATGGCGCGGCACATCATGGTCTAGTACCTGGGTGTCTGCTGTATTATAGATGCTAACAATCTAAGGAAAGGAGAAACAGCAATGACTTTAGGTGATGCAAAAGTTGGAAGTACAGTTGTTGTAACGAAGATTGAAGGGGACAGCGCATACAAGCGCCGTATTATGGACATGGGAATTACAAAAGGAAGTGAGCTGTATATCAGAAAAGTAGCTCCTCTCGGAGATCCTGTAGAGATTACAGTAAGAGGCTATGAACTTTCAGTAAGAAAAGACGATGCCCAGTGTGTTCAGGTAAAATAAGACTTACCGAAGGAACTGACAGATACATATTGTCACATTAGAATTTACATGTTCAAGGAGGTAAATAGGAATGGGAATTAAGATCGCACTTGCGGGAAACCCAAACTGTGGTAAGACCACAATGTTTAATGCCTTAACGGGTGCCAACCAGTATGTTGGTAACTGGCCGGGGGTTACAGTAGAGAAAAAAGAAGGAAAATTAAAAGGAAAGAGAAAGAATGATGACATCATTGTAACAGACCTTCCTGGTATCTATTCTCTTTCACCATATACACTGGAAGAAGTAGTCAGCCGTGATTATATCTTAAACGATAATCCGGATGTTATTATTGATCTTGTAGATGCAACGAATATTGAGCGTAACCTGTATCTTACAACACAGCTGATCGAGACAGGTGTTCCGGTGGTTATTGCACTGAACATGACAGACCTTCTGGAGAAGAGAGGAATCAAGATCGATACAAAGAGACTTTCTATGTTGTTAGACTGCCCGATCGTTGAGACTTCGGCTCTGAAACAGACAGGACTGGATGCGCTGGTTGAGACAGCAATCAAAGTGGCTAATAAAAAAGAAGTTGATCTTCCAAGAGAAATCTTCTCTAAAGAAATGGAAGCAGCAGTTGCAGATGTGAAAGGGGTTCTCCCGGATACAATCTCCGAAGACAAGAAGAGATGGTATGCAGTGAAATTCCTTGAGAACGACAGCAAGGTTGTAGAAAGTATGAATCTTTCTGCAGCAGCAAAAGCAGCAGTTGATAAAGACAGAAAAGAACTTGAGACAAAACATGACGATGATATGGAAAGTATCGTAACAGATGAACGTTACAAATTCATCCAGAAGATCGTTGAGACAACAGTAAAAAAAGGAAAAGATAAATTAACAACATCCGATAAGATCGACCGGATCGTTACAAACCGTATTCTTGGTATTCCGATCTTTATCGCAGTTATGTTTATTGTTTACTACATTTCCGTAACAACAATCGGTTCAATCGTTACAGACTGGACGAATGATACATTCGTAGGTGCAATTCAGGATATCGCTTCAAAAGGACTTGAAGCAGCCGGCGTAAGCAGCGTGATCGAAGGATTGGTAGTTGATGGTATCATCGGCGGTATCGGAGCGGTACTTGGATTCGTACCGCAGATGGCAATTCTGTTCCTCTTCCTTTCTATCCTGGAAGACTGTGGATATATGGTACGTATCGCATTCGTTATGGACCGTGTATTCAGACACTTCGGACTGTCTGGTAAGAGTTTCATTCCACTTCTGATTTCATCAGGATGTGGTATCCCTGGAATCATGGCTTCTAAGACCATTGAACAGGACAATGACAGACGTCTGACAATTATGACAGCAACATTCATCCCATGCGGAGCGAAGTTACCGGTTATTGCATTAATGGGTGGGGTTATGGCAAGCTACGCAACCGGAAGCTATACAGCAGGCGGACTTATGGCGCCGATCATGTATTTCGTAGGTATCGTAGCAGTATTAGTAGCAGCAATCATCCTGAAGAAGACAAAACCATTCTCAGGAAAACCGGCACCATTCGTTATGGAGCTTCCACAGTATCATGTTCCACAGGCTAAGACAGTTCTTCTTCATGTATGGGAAAGACTGAAAGGCTTCATCATCAAAGCCGGAACGATCCTGTTCCTTGCATGTGTAGTCATGTGGTTCCTTGGAGGATTCGGATTTACAAACGGTGGATTCGGACTTGTAGATGACAGTGCAGACAGTTTACTTGCAGTAATCGGTGGATTCATTGCACCAATCTTTGCACCACTTGGATTTGGAGAGTGGCAGCCGGTAGCAGCTTCTCTTTCCGGATTCACAGCAAAAGAAGCGATCGTTTCAACAATGGGTGTACTTGCTAATGTAGCAGAGAGTAAATCAGAAGATACAGTAACAGTAGCTCAGGCAATCCAGTCATGGTTCCCGAGTGCAGTAGCAGCATTTTCATTCCTGTTATTCAACCTGTTAGATTCCCCTTGTCTGGCAGCTATCGCAACGATGGCACAGCAGATGCAGTCTAAGAAATGGTTCTGGTTTGCAATCCTGTTCCAGAATGTGTTCGCTTATCTCGTAACACTTTGTGTATATCAGATTGGTACATTAGTAACCGGCGGCGGATTTGGAGTTGGTACAGCAGTGGCATTTGTGGTAGTAGCAGTCATGCTGTTCCTGTTGTTCAGACCTGATCCGTATAAAGATCAGAAAGTTTATTCCAAACGTTCTGTAAATGCATAAGTAGAGCGGACCGGACGTAACTCATTTACGTCCGGATTTCCCTTTGAAGGAGGCAGTTTTCATGATAGCCATTTTAGCAGATATCATTATTTTAGCATTAATATTAGGGTATTGCGCATACCTGATATACGGAATTGTGAAGAGATTTAAAAATGGAGTCATCCAGGGATGTGGCGGCAGCTGTGCCGGATGCAGTGGATGCGGTGGTGGATGCTGCAGTTCAGATCCTGATGAAGTGAAAAAAATGATCGAAAATATGTATGGAAAATAAAGGAGTTGGCAGTCATGGGCAATTCGACAGGCTCTATGTTCTACCTGTTCGTGATCGTGATCGTCCTTTACATAGTCGGTGCTTCTATCTATCAGGTATTTCTCTGGTTCAAGAAATGGCAGGAGAAAAAAAGAGACGAAAAGTTCAGCATGGATAATGAGGAGAACAAAGAATAGAGGAATAGAGATATGGCAGATATTATAGTTATATTAATCGTGATCGTTCTTCTTGGATTTGCATTAAGAGGAGCAATCAGGCATTTTAAAGGTGACAGTCCCTGCTGTGGCGGCGGAACCGGCATCATCAAAACTGACGATAAAGAACTGAAGAATCCGGTGATCGGAAAGAAGACAGTTCATATCGAAGGTATGAGCTGTGATCACTGCGTACAGTCAGTGAAGAAAGCGTTAAATGCGATTGAAGGCGCTTCGGCAAGAGTGGACTTACAGAAGAAAGAAGCAGTGGTATCTTATGACCATGAGATTGAAAATGATGTTTTGAAAAAAACAGTAGAAAAAGCAGGATTTCAGGTTACCTCTATTACAGGGTAGATACGATAGGAGGTTGGGCAGGTGGATAAAGCGAAAGAAGCGATTGTACAGAAACTAAAAGCCAGTGGATGCAGGATTACCAAGCAGAGGATGATGCTTCTGGATATTATACTGGAAGAAAACTGTTCCTGCTGCAAAGAAATCTATTACCGTGCATCCAGAATTGATCCAAGTATCGGGACAGCAACCGTATACCGGATGATCAACAAGCTGGAAGAGATCGGTGCGATCAACCGCAGGAACATGTATAAAGTAGCATGCAATCCGGATTGCGAACTGCAGAATGCATGTACGATAGAACTGGATGATGATACGATCAAGCATCTGTCTGCAAAGAACTGGAATGCTGTGATACAGGCAGGTTTGAAAGCATGTGGTTATGTGGATGACCAGAAAGTACGGAACATAACAGTGCAGTCATAAATATGCTGTTGAAAAAATTTATCAATAGCATGAAAATATTTGAAAAGGACATTCTTTGGTGTTATAATTTGCAGAAACAAAAATGACTGCCGGACACATTGAAAGGATGTCCTTTTTGTTAAAGTATAAGTAATAATGAAGTAATAAATATACAATGGAGGGAATACATATGTTGAATTTAAAAGACATTAATTGGAAAAAACCAGGACTTTTTGCAGCAGGAGTTGCTTTCGGAACAGCTGGAATCAAGATCCTGACAAGTGATGATGCAAAGAAATTATATACAAACTGTACAGCAGCCGTATTAAGAGCAAAATCCTGTGTGATGAAAACTGCAACAAGTGTTCAGGAGAATGCAGGAGATATTTTAGCAGAAGCAAAGCAGATCAATGAAGACAGAGCAGCAGAGGCAGAAGCTGAAGTTGTGGATGACTATTGTGAAGTAGCGGAAGAGACAGAGGAAGCAGCAGGGACAGCAGAAGCTGAAGCAGCTACAGAAGCATAAAAACGGGCACGAAGATTATAAGTTGCCATAATACACGGGCACCTGCGGAATATCTGCAGGTGCTTTTGCAAGAATAACAAGAGGTGACAAAGCGTGAAATTTAAGATCAAGCATGAGATAAGAGGAAGAATCCGTGTCCACATGGAGCAGAAACGCATGACCCATGAACAGGCAGACATTCTTCTTTTCTATTTGCAGAATATAGATGGTGTGTTCCGTGCGGATGTCTATGACAGAACGGCAGATGCAACCATCCATTATAATGGGGACAGAGATGCAATCATCGAAGGACTCCGCAGATTCCGTTATGATGAAGTGGAAGTCCCGAATGGTCTGCTGGAGACATCCGGAAGAGCAATGAATGCAGAGTATCAGGAAAAACTGGTGAATAAGATTATTTTCCATTACGGAAGAAAGTTCTTACTGCCATATCCGATCTCAGCAGCATATACAACGATCATGTCGGCAAAATATATCTGGAAGGGCATCAAGACCCTGATGGAAAGAAGGATTGAAGTTCCGGTACTGGATGCAACAGCAATCGGAGTATCAATCTTCAGAAGTGATTTCAGTACGGCAGGTTCGATCATGTTCCTGCTTGGAATCGGCGAACTCTTAGAAGAGTGGACACATAAAAAGTCTGTAGATGACCTGGCAAGAACCATGTCATTAAATGTAGGAAAAGTATGGTTAAAGACCGGAGATCAGGCGGTTCTGGTTTCTTCTAATCAGATCAAATCCGGAGACCAGGTTGTCGTACATATGGGAAATGTCATCCCATTTGACGGAGAGGTTGTGGATGGAGAAGCTATGATCAATCAGGCTTCACTGACAGGAGAATCTGTTCCTGTAAGAAGAACTACAGGAAATTATGTTTATGCCGGAACTGTTGTAGAAGAAGGAGAAGTGACAGTCGATGTTAAAGCAGTCGGCGGTTCCAGCCGTTATGAGAAGATTGCAGCAATGATTGAAGAATCCGAGAAATTAAAATCCGGACTGGAAAGCAGGGCAGAGCATCTTGCAGATAAACTAGTTCCGTATTCGCTTGGCGGTACGGCCCTTACTTATCTGCTTACAAGAAATGCAACAAAGGCACTGTCGATTCTGATGGTAGACTTTTCATGTGCATTAAAGCTCGCTATGCCAATCTCCGTACTTTCTGCAATCCGTGAAGCAGGTATGTACAAGATTACTGTAAAAGGTGGAAAATATCTGGAAGCGGTTGCCGAAGCAGATACGATCGTATTTGACAAGACCGGTACACTGACAAAGGCAAAACCGACGGTAGCAGAAGTGGTATCATTTAACGGAATGAGTGAGGATGAACTGCTCCGTATTGCTGCATGCCTGGAGGAACATTTCCCTCACTCAATGGCAAAAGCAGTGGTAAGCGCGGCAAAGACAAAACATTTGGATCACGAAGAAATGCATTCAAAAGTTGAGTATATTGTTGCTCACGGCATCTCAACACAGATTGAAGGAAAGAAAGCCGTAATCGGAAGTTATCACTTTGTATTTGAAGATGAAAAAGTAGTAATACCGGAAGGCATGGAAGAAAAATTTGAGAATCTGCCCGAAGAATATTCACATCTTTATATGGCAATTGAAGGAAAACTTGCAGCCGTGATCTGTATCGAAGATCCACTGCGTGATGAAGCAGTAGAAGTGATTCGTGAACTGCGAAAGGCCGGACTTAGCAAAATTGTCATGATGACAGGTGACAGTGAACGTACAGCAAAGGCTATTGCAAAGCGTGTTGGTGTAGATGAATATTATGCGGAGGTATTACCGGAAGATAAGGCAGAATTCTGTGAAAGAGAAAAAGCAGCCGGACGTAAAGTTATCATGATTGGTGACGGTATCAACGATTCACCGGCACTTTCCGCAGCCAATGTAGGAATCGCAATCAGCGATGGAGCAGAGATTGCAAGAGAAATTGCTGATATTACAGTTGGCGCAGACAATTTAAAAGAACTGGTTACATTAAAGAAGATCAGTAACGGTCTGATCAAGAGAATCAGCCACAATTATCATTCAATTGTAGGATTCAATGCAGGACTGATCGCACTTGGTGTAGCAGGTATCATCATGCCGACAACATCCGCATTACTTCATAATACATCCACTCTGATCATTGGACTTAGAAGTATGCAGAATCTGCTCGATGAGTAAAGATACAATATGAAAAAATATCTAAAAAATAATGGATAAAGAAATGAACAGGGATGACAAAAGTCGTCCTTGTTCATTTTAATATGTGCGCCTTGCGGCGCACGTTTCTAACGGGTGAAAGTCCCTAATCCGCCCTAGTAGTGGGAATAATTATTGACTTTTGCGAAGCGCAAGTGTAGATTAAAAGATAATCAATTTTGGAAGAACAAGACAGAAAAGAGGAAAAATATAAATGAAGAAAACAGGAAAACAAAATATCAGATGGAATACCATGAAAATTCTGGCCGTAGGTTTTCTAAGTGTAATTTTTCTTGGAGCGGTGCTTTTATGGCTGCCGGTATCTAACGAAAAATCCATCAGTTTTCTGGATGCGCTTTTTACATCAACATCATCGGTATGTGTGACCGGATTGGTTACAATTGTTCCCAAATACCAATTTACAATTACAGGAAAAGTAATTTTGCTGATTTTAATTCAGATTGGAGGATTGGGCGTGATTGCATGTATTACCGCATTTTTTATGCTTCTGAAAAGAAAGATTACGGTAAAAGAGAGAGTTGTTATTCAAGAAGCTTATAATATGGATTCTCTCGGTGGTCTGGTAGGTCTGGTACGTAAAATTTTGATTGGGACAGTAGTAGTAGAAGGAATTGGGGCCGTTTTTTACGCCATACAATTTATTCGGGACTATGGGGTTGCAAAAGGAATCTGGTATGGAATTTTTCATTCAATTTCTGCATTTTGCAACGCAGGAATTGACATCCTTGGAGATGACAGTCTGGCAAGATACGCAACAGATCCTTTGATTAATATTATAACAATGCTGTTGATTATCCTTGGCGGAATTGGTTTTACCGTGTGGTATGACGTGATTGATAACGGAAAGAAGATCTGGCATCGGGAAATTCCAGGAAAATGGTGGTTTACCAGACTTAAGTTACATTCAAAAATAGCGATCATTACAACGGGATTCTTATTGATAGCAGGGACAGTTTTGAACTTTGCACTGGAGTATCATAATCCGGCAACGATAGGGCATCTTAATACCGGACAGAAATTGATGGTTTCCGCATTTCAGGCTGTGACAACAAGAACGGCTGGGTTTAGTACATTTCAGCAATCTGGAATGTACGAAGAAACTGGTTTTTTAAATATTATTTTGATGTTTATAGGCGGTTCTCCGGGAGGAACTGCAGGTGGTCTGAAGACGACGACATTTGCACTTTTATTTCTTGCATTTCATACAATGCTTCGGGGAGGGCATGATATTGAATGTTTCCGGAGAAAAGTGGATGAAGAAAACTTCCATGTAGCATTTGTTACAATTATGTTGGCATTAGCTATATACATAACAGGAACAACATTTGTTGCTGTCATTGAACCAGATACAATTTCATTTCAGAGAATCATGTATGAGACCGCATCTGCAATGGCGACAGTTGGACTCTCGCAGGATCTGACAACACACTTGCGGACGGGAAGCAAGATTGTGCTGATGATATTGATGTATATAGGACGTGTCGGGCCTATGACCATTGCATTATTATTTGCAGGAAAGGTGAACTTAAAAGAAAAGATGCGGACACTTCCATCGGAAAAGATTATGATTGGGTAACAAGGAGGAAAAGATTATGAAGAAACAATTTGCAGTATTTGGTCTGGGAAGTTTTGGAGAAAGCATTGCATTAGAATTACAAAAACTTGGATGTGAGGTAGTTGCTGTAGATAAAGATATGGAGCGGGTAAATGGAATTGCTGATTCTGTATCATATGCGATGCAGGCAGATATTGGAGATCCAGAATTTATCAGATCTCTTGGAACAAGAAATCTGGACGCTGTTGTGATTGCTGAAGCAGAAAGTCTGGAAGCAAGTATTATGGCAGCACTTGAGTGTAAGGAAATTGGAGTACCGAACGTAATCGCAAAAGCAAAAAATAACCGTCATGCAACTGTATTAAAGAAAATCGGTGTGGATACCATCATTTTTCCGGAGAAAGAAATGGGAGTCCGTCTGGCAAAGAATCTTATGTCAGCCAGTTTTACAGATTGGATTGCACTATCTCCGGCCTATAGTATAGTGGAAACTCCAATGCCGGCTAAATGGAGTGGAAAAACTTTGAAAGAACTGGATGTGCGCCGGAACTATGAAGTGAATGTCGTAGGAATTAAAAGTGGGGCGCATGTAGAAGTCAACCCGGATCCTTTAGAAGTATTGCGAAAAGATATGGTTTTGATTTTGGTTGGATCTAATACAGCGTTAGAAGCATTATAAGGAAGAGTTGTATTTGGAATATTATACATATGAGACGGTTTTGCTAAAAATATTTACAATCTGAGAAGTTTAATGAGGATTTATGTCATTAAGCTTCTTTTTTTATACATAATTCTTGACAGCAAGGGAAGAATGATATAGTATTCAAATATAGATTGTTAGATATAACTAACGGTTGTTAGGAGGTACTAAGATGACGGACAGATATCTGATTGAAAAATGTCTGGTGGAGCATTGTTCGGCAACACTGGCATCTATGAAATCAGCAAATTTATTTAATATGACATTTGCAGATGATACAGACGTGGAAGATCAGATTGAGTTCTGGAATCAGTGCATGAAAGAAAAAGGAATCCGTCTCTATATATTACAGAGACAGGATAAACGTGTACTGGTCTATGTCTATCGGAAGAAACAGCTCGAGGTCAGTCTGAACCGGCCGGGAGTAGCAAAGTTCCTGAAGAAATACGGCTATGAAAGCACAGAGATCAAATATGCATTGAGCCGGTTAAAGTCAAGAATAGGGGAAAATAATGAATTTCCACATGAAATCGGAATTTTTCTGGATTATCCGCTTGGTGACGTGATTGGATTCATTGTGAATCAGGGACGCAATTTCAAATGCGCAGGATGCTGGAAGGTATATTGTGATGAGTGTGCATGCCGGAAAATATTTGTAAAATATAAAAAATGCAGAGATGTCTATGTACGTCTCTGGCAGCAGGGAAGAAGTGTTTTGCAGCTTACGGTAGCTGCCTGACATATAAAATTATCAATGAAAGAGGTAGAAAACAATGAGTAAAATTGCAGTAGTATATTGGAGCGGAACAGGTAACACAGAGGCTATGGCAAACGAAGTAGCAGAAGGAGCAAAGGCTGCCGGAGCAGAAGTAGATGTATTAACAGCTTCAGAATTCGGTGCAGATAAGATGGACGCTTACGATGCAGTAGCATTCGGATGCCCGGCTATGGGAGCAGAAGAACTGGAAGACAGTGAATTTGAACCAATGTTCTCTGACTGCGAAGGCAAGCTTGGCGGAAAGAAGATCGCACTCTTCGGATCTTATGGATGGGGAGACGGAGAATGGATGAGAACATGGGAAGAGACATGCAAGGCTGATGGAGCTGTTCTTGCATGTGACTGTGTGCTTGCGAACGAAGCACCGGATGATGATGCAGTTGCAGCTTGCCAGGCACTTGGAAAGGCACTTTGCTAGCCACGTCTTGATTCACCTAAAAAGATATGATATGCTAACAGCAGTTAGAAAAAACTAACTATCGTGTGAATAAATCATGGCAGACTCCTTCTGTCTCATCCCTGAGCAAGAGAGACAGAAGTGGTTCCATGGGAAAGGATCTTGACATGGAGAATTTTTTAGCAATTGAGAAGGTTATTGGAAGAGAGATTATTGATTCGAGAGGTAATCCGACAGTAGAGGCAGAAGTATATCTTCTGGATGGAACTGTAGGAAGAGGTGCGGCACCAAGCGGCGCATCTACAGGAGAATTCGAAGCACTGGAACTGCGTGACGGAGATAAATCCCGTTTTGGCGGAAAAGGTGTAACCAAAGCCGTAGAGAATATTAATACAGTGATTAACGATGCACTGAAAGGTGTAGATGCATCAGACATTTATGCAGTAGATGCAGCAATGATCGCAGCAGACGGAACAAAAGATAAATCGAACTTAGGAGCAAATGCAATCCTTGCGGTATCGATCGCAAGTGCACGTGCAGCAGCAAATGCACTGGAGATTCCACTTTACCGTTTCCTCGGCGGTGTAAATGGTAACAGACTTCCGGTACCTATGATGAATATATTAAACGGAGGCGCACATGCAGCCAACACAGTTGACGTACAGGAATTCATGATCATGCCTGTAGGAGCACCAAGCTTCAAAGAAGCACTCCGTTGGTGTGCAGAAGTATTCCATGCACTGGCAGCATTATTAAAATCAAAAGGACTTGCAACTTCCGTAGGTGATGAAGGTGGATTTGCACCGGACCTTGCATCTGATGAAGAAGCAATCCAGTACATCTTAGATGCAGTAAAAGATGCTGGATATGAGCCTGGAAAAGACTTCATGATTGCTATGGATGCAGCATCTTCTGAATGGAAAGGTGAGAAGAAGGGCGAATATGTACTTCCAAAAGCAGGTACAAAATTTACTTCCGAAGAACTTATCGAGCACTGGAAGAAACTGGTAGACAAGTATCCGATCATCTCTATCGAAGATGCATTAGACGAAGAAGACTGGGAAGGATGGCAGAAACTGACAGCTGAACTTGGAGATAAGGTACAGTTAGTCGGAGACGATCTGTTCGTAACGAATACAGAGAGACTTTCCAAAGGTATCGAACTTGGATGCGGTAACTCAATCCTTATCAAGTTAAACCAGATCGGATCAGTATCAGAGACACTGGAAGCAATCAAGATGGCTCATAAAGCCGGCTACACAGCTATCTCATCTCACCGTTCCGGAGAGACAGAAGATACAACAATTGCAGATCTTGCAGTAGCACTTAATACCTGCCAGATCAAGACAGGAGCACCTTCCAGATCAGAACGAGTTGCAAAATACAACCAGTTGCTGAGAATTGAAGAAGAACTTGGAACAAGTGCTGTATATCCTGGAAAAGCAGCATTTAATGTGAAGAAATAATAAGAGTTTAAAAAATATTTAAAACTTCATATCCGTTTATTTAATCCCCTTCTGTAGGATAGAGACTGAAAAAAGTCAAGTCGTACAGGAGGGGATTGTATTATGGAAAAAAAGATATATGGTCTGTCCATGCAGGAAGTAGAAGAAAAAAGGAAAAAAGGCGAAGGAGAGCAAGAACCGGAAAGCATTACAAAAAGCAAGAAACAGATCATTCGGGAAAATGTGCTGACATTATTCAATCTGTTGAATTTCATCATTGCAGGATTGTTATTCGCAGTGGGAGCGTATACCAACATGATCTTCATCGCGATCATTATACTGAATATCGTGATTGGGATCGCACAGGAATGCAAAGCCAAGAAACTGGTAGATGAATTATCTATCCTGAACCGGCCAGCTATAAAAGTAAGAAGAGAAGGCGAAGATCAGGAGATTGAATTAAAAGATATCGTAAAAGGAGATATCGTGATCCTGGAAAGCGGAAGCCAGATCTGCAATGACAGTATTGTTACAAGCGGCAGTCTGGAGGTCAATGAATCCCTTCTGACAGGAGAAAGTGATCCTGTGATAAAGGAAGTGGGAAGTACGTTATATTCAGGAAGTTCCGTGATTTCCGGTAAGGCCTGTGCGGAAGTCATCCATGTAGGCAATGATAACTATGCAACTAATCTTGTAAACGAAGTAAAAAAAGAAAAGCAGGTACAGTCAGAGCTATTAGGCTCTATGAGAAAGGTTACAAGATTTACAAGTAGCTTGATTATTCCACTTGGAATCCTCTTATTCTTAGAAGCGTTTGTATTGCGGAAAGCACCGGTAAATGAATCGGTTGTCGCTTCAGCGGCGGCACTTCTCGGAATGCTTCCAAAAGGACTGGTGTTACTGATCTCTGTATCACTGGCAACCGGTGTGATCCGTCTGGCGAAGATGAAAATCCTGGTTCAGAATATCTATTCACTGGAAACGCTGGCGCATGTCGATGTGCTGTGCCTGGATAAGACAGGAACCATCACAGACGGAAAACTGAAGGCAAAATATGTCATTCCGATGGACAGAGACGAAGAGATCAATCTGACGGAAGACGAAGAAAAACAGTTGGTACGGGCATATCTGGATGCAAGTGATGATAATAATGCAACCTTTCAGGCATTGCAGAAAGCATTTGCAGATAAGAATGCAGAAGAAAAAAATAGCAGATATAAAGAAAAATATGACGGTGAGACAGATAAAACCTACTTTGTAAAGAATAAAATATCCTTTTCATCAAAAAGAAAATGGGGCAGCATCAGTTTCGTTGGAAAGGGAACGATCTTTATAGGTGCACCGGAGCGGATTTTTGGAATACTTCCAGATAATCTGGAGAATGAACTGGAACATGGCAGAAGACTGGTGGCAATCGGCTTTTATGAAGGCGAATGGAAAGATGAGGAGCATTTACCGGTGCGGATTCAGCC
>ERZ1026903.754-NODE-754-length-13822-cov-6.011331_pt1 | contig 13822 bp, 9 predicted proteins | sample MGYA00380180_ERZ1026903 | MGnify/ENA primary metagenome ERZ1026903 (study PRJEB33269, sample SAMEA4719816) | human gut metagenome | biome: human-associated habitat; feature: organic feature; material: feces | place: Cameroon | collected 2013-10 ... | reverse complement strand
AATCCATTCTATGTTCATGTATCCAATGACCTTCGATGAATTTCTTCTTGCCAACAACGAAAATCTATTACTCGAAGCTCGTAACGCAGCATCTTCACAATCACCTCTTCCTGAACCATTACACGAAAAGTTAGTCAGTCTTCTTCGCACATATATGTTCGTAGGAGGAATGCCTGAGTGTGTTGACAAATGGGTTGAGACTCACGATTACTTGCTTTGTCAGGAAGTTCAAAATGATATACTTGTAAGCTATGAGGACGACTTTCCTAAATACAAGAAAAAAGCTGATGTCAATTTACTTCGCAACATATTGCGTAGTGCCGCCGTACAATCCACGAAAAAGTTTGTCTATACCAAAGTAGGCGACTATAAGACAGCAGAAGTCAAGAGTGCACTCGACCTACTCATTCTTGCAGGATTACTAATTCCCGTAACTCACACCAGTGCCAATGGACTCCCTTTAGGTAGCGAAGCAGACAATTCCTATCGCAAGATTCTATTCTTTGACTGTGGACTTATGCTGCGACTTCTGGGCATAACTATAGGAGATACCACCATGCTTACCACCCAGATACTTACAGCCACAGCAGCCGACCTTGTCAACAAAGGTACCATGGCAGAGCTTGTTGCCGGTTTAGAGATGCTTCACTATATGACACCCAACTTGCGACATGAGATGTATTATTGGGTACGTTTGTCAAAAAATTCATTAGCAGAAATCGACTATCTCTTGCCATCACATCTTAATATCCTCCCCATTGAAGTCAAAGCTGGCAGCCAAGGTGGAATGAAAAGTTTGTGGTCTTTTATGCGTGAAAAGCATATCACCGAAGCCATTCGTTGCTCATTAGAGAATTTTGGAAAGTTTAGTTACATAGACAAGGAAGATGCCGACACCGTTCGTCATGTCAGCGTGTTCCCCCTCTATGCCGTATCGCAGATAATAAAATCTACAACAACTAAAGCTATATAAAAAAATCCTATATGGATTATGTATTGGTACTCAATTCATATGAGGGTGTGTCAAAAGTATAAGCAGCACGCCCCTGTAAGGGCAACTGTCTGTGGCACAATAGAGTTGCCTTTACAGGGCGATAGATTCTATAAACCTTTTCACCCAGGGCGTTGCCCTGGGCATATATTATTTAAGATGTTTATTTAGCAGCAAAGATTATTGTCTCCAATTTGTCAACTTACCAAAAATTAATCTACTACAAATCTTTTGCATATCGCCAAATAGGATATTTCTTTAGCATTTGTTTTTCATCATCCGTCAACTGGTTATAATAGCTATTAAAGCCGTCTTTGTTTTCAAGTAACAAGCAGAAGCCTGCCTTGTAAATATTAGAGATCTCATCATTCTCTAATATTTGGCTCATTTCAGACACTTCATTCTCATCAAATGCTCTTTGACGCTTAATTATTTGCATCTTGTTACATTTATGAACCATCTGCCTATCGCCTTCTAAATCATTCTTCAATAACCAATCATTCAGTTTATAACATTCTTCTAGCAGAGTAGAGCGTTTCTTTGGCTCTTCAGTTTCAAGTGTATCAGCAGCAGACAACATCGCCAACACATCCAAGTTCAATAATTCAAAACAATGCGCGTTCTCGTCTACCGATTTTATAGCAGAAGGCAATAAACCCTCATAATCAACATTATCAATTTTAGACCAAAGATTATCATTTTGTAAATAAGAATAAATACTCGCGTTTATCCTCTCCTTACCCTGATACAAATAAGAGATGTTTATTGCACCATCAAAGAAATCACCAATAGCACACTCACCATTCTTATCAACAACACACCACAAAAGCAACTTTACATTAGCTATTTCAAACAATAGAATAGAATTTTCTGGTTTTTTTATTTTTATACGTTTACCTTCAACCAATGCTTCAATAAGAATATTAATCGAATGTATTTGATTCGGTGTTATTGCAGTCAAGTCGAAAGGTTTTGTCACGTGCATTTTATCCAGCACCATTTGCAAATCTTTCCAACAAAGCAATTTCTCATGCAGTTCCTTCACAAGGTTATTGTCATTGACGCCCAATTTTATATCAACATCACCAAAGCTCAACACCTTATGTTTATCCAAGGCAAGCACAAATTCAGCTTCATGAATACTTTCTTTAAGATATTTCGAATCAGTCTTTATCTTTACAGAAGCATTTACCCTATCTTTTTCTTCTAAAGGAATGATCATCGTCAGAATACCACCAACAGTTACATACATAAAACCATCTTTAATCTCATTTGTGAATCCATGATAAAACACCCGATCTCCGATTCTGACATCACAGTACTCTTGTCGTTTAAAGGTAAATCTCATAGGACCATCAGCAATGGGAAAGTCAATGTAAGGCTTTTTTGAGATGTTAGCATACAGATAAGTATCATGAGTGCTCAAATAATTCATCAACTGTATACGGTTAGAAGGTTTCACAGGAGAAACGAAAGAAAAATTCCTTATACCATCTTTTATGACATCCTCCATAGTCATTGGATCAGAATTAGCAAAGCTCAACATCTTTCGGCTATTATTCATAAAGACAAGCAATTTGTCTTCAAACTCTTTTAAATCAGTGGGTAAAAGATGAAACAACGTCTGTCGGCTTTCCTTTTTCCCCATATCTTTTAATAACTTTTGCACAGTGCAAGGCAATAGCTCACGATAAAATAGCTTCCTTTCCTTACTATTTTTCTTTATCTGACAGACAATAAAAAAAGTGGGTTCATGCAAATAAGCCTGCAAATCAGCTCTCTCCAATTTAAATTTCCACTTCTTCGTTTTAAAGCGTTCAACCTCAGTACCTTTCACCTGAATAGGCACTCTTCCTTGCAAGTTTTTCTTGCTTTTTCCCTCTCCGTCATACAGATAAAGATGCCCGTCCCAGCAAGGTTCTTTATCATTATCTGCCAGATATTGCGAAATACGTTCACTATCTTCAATAAATGTTTTTAGATAGTTCAGCGCCTTTTCTTCTATCGCTTTTGTATCAATAATTTCGCCTTCAACTTTTTTCTTCTTTGCCATATTTAAAACGTATATAGTGTGTTTATAAGATATGAGAATTTAGATGGAATAGGAGTAAGCAGTCAATTTAGGGCATACCCCAGAGAGCAGTCACTTTTCAGTGTGCCTACCTTTATTGACTTTGTTAAAAATTTAATTGTAAATTAACATTGTGGACTACTCCAGTCCGATACAAGAGGGTAGGAGTGAAGGATAATCCCTGCACCCCTCAAAGATTTTTTTGAAAATTTATCAAGGTAGCTCTAAACTGAACTGCCATGAAGTTTCACCCTACTAATGATACTATGAACCTCTATGAAATTTCTTTTCAAAAAGCATACTGCCAACTTTATCATACATAAACATGCGGACCAAACACAACCTTATAAGATAGGCTACCCCTCGGCATAATATTCAAGCGAGCTTGATGTCCTGCTCTCGGTTTGCACTATCTTTGTACTATTTTGAAAAGATATTGTAAGGTACCTTATTGTTCAGACAAAATGACAGAAGGGATTGACCATGAGGTAAAGCCTCTGTTTGGTACTTAAATAAAAGCGTTCTAAATCTTTGTTGCTGTACATATTTTTAAGATTTTTGTTCAGTCCAAAGATTTAAACATCAGAGGTAAGCCCTAATTTGATTGCTTACAAAATGCAATCAAGGATTCATCTGCAAAGATAGACAAAGTTTTTGTAAATCTGCTAATGTAAATACTTTTATTGTATGTAACAAGTGGCAAAGTTCCCCAAAACAAACATTTTGTTAATCAGACAATCAAAGCCCCCTTTGAATAAGTCCTCATTACTATATAGCCTATTCTACTTACTTCGAATGTTTTTTGTATTATTACCCTATATCAATTCGCCATTCTATCTAAAAATAAGATTTGCTGTGTTAGGTTTCAGTATTGCACATTCTATTGTTCTCGATGTTACAGCATGAAGAAATTGTTTAGGCTGTGTTTTCAAGAATTCACTTATCAACCACATCTGTTGATCTGTTAATAAACTGTCAAATAAATATGGATGATATCGTGTTATAGAACCAAAGAAAAACATAAGACAATAAATAATTGATTCAGTAGATATGTGTAATGGATCTGTAGATATAAATGTTTTATACCTATCTCCATCTGTAAAGTACCAAATACCTTTTTTATTTAGTTGTTTCGCCAACATATAATAATCAAATTTGGTCGGTTTGTACCCTAACATAAACATATCTTCCTCCCAATAATATGTAGTTACTCCAAAAACATCCGTATCTTCTATAATATTATATCCTTTAGATATCAAACCTGCTTGTATCTGGGGTGTACATTTCTGCACTTTATATTTAGAATATAATCGTTCACCATCTTTGAACAAATGCAAATCTCCAACTTGCACATATGTCTCATTACTATTATTTGTTTCGCAATATGTACGATGTATGCCAATACAAGAACGAAGCATATCAACTACATTCAGTTTGTATTTAGGAGGTATAGGTAAGATATCTCCCATCTGTGTCATAAATTGATAAGCTACTGAAATTTTTGTTCGAGATCCGATAAGCCCCTGTATCTCGACATATAAATCTTTTAGTTTATCTCCTTTATGAATAGAACATGACTCTATACCGTGGAAATACTCTTTAGTAGAACCATATATATTCAATGTGTTCACATTTATAACCACCTTTACCAAATTAAGGAAAGAATAATAATAGAGAAGTGGTTGTGATTTTATTGGGGCTGCTTCTGCTGCCTCGTAAAAATATTGGGCTTGCTCTATCAATGTTAAGAGAAAGTCTTTTTCACCAGCATATTTTTTCACATATCTCCTTATTATATACTGCCAAAATGCCCAAATGTCAGAAACGCGTATATGGTCGTTTTTAATCAAATAATTCGTCGAATTATGCTTCGTAAACAACGGAAAAGCATATTTTACAGGAATTTCTTTCATATAATTATTCTGCTTCTTTTTTCTTGATATAGACTGTAAGAACTTCTTTCGCAAAATAATACCCTCTTTCTTTGCATCGCCTAAATGAGATGACCACAAGAATTACAGCTGCGGTCCAAAACGCTATGCTATCATAAAATATAAAAGCCCAAACGCAAGTCAAGATGATAATATCTGTAAATATTACTCGTGAAAACGCATATTGTGCATTAAAATCAGGAACTCTCGTGTTTGTATCTGATGCTGAGTATGACATTGCTTTGCCAAACATTTTCATAACCGGTGCATTCCTATCATTAAGTTCTTCTTGTAATAGTTCTATTGCTCTACTCGCCATATAGAATTTTATTCTTCCATATCCTGTATATGCTTGATTTGGCACCAATGTTAACAATTTATTTGACGGCATACCACCCATAATGTAGAAATACAATGGTTCTATAATACCGCTTATAGCATTGATGAAATAGCCGATAACATATGAAACAGCCAATAATGGTATGCTATCATATTCAAATTCTAAGTTAAAAACTATGTTGATTGAGACCGCTGTTAAAACTCCAACAATTAAAGAACTCACTAAATCATAATATTTGAAATTCATATTCTAAAAAGTTGCGTTAATATAAATATCATCCTTACCACAAATCATTTGTACAAAAGGTAAGTCTTCTTGTTTCAACAATGTACTCATTTGTTCAAATTGTTTTTTGTCTGTTTGACTCGGATTACAATTCCCATAAGGATGAGAATGCCATTCGCCTAAATACCGAACCTGATGAAATGTTCTTTGATCAATACTTTTTACAACTTGTGATAGCCCTTGACATCCTCTCTCAAAGAATGTTTGAGCACATTTACTATCTATTGGGGCAGGATGTTCATAAAATACATATATACGGTTTGATGTTTTGTCATAGCAACCAAAAAGACAACCACCAGTTTCCTTACTCAAATCTTTATTTTTCATTTTTTCAATTTCAAGTAAAAGTTCCTTCGAATACCAAATGGAAATACTGCCAACGTCTCGATGCTTCCAAGTCAAAATATCCAAGTCTATTTTTTGAGTAGTACTGTCACTATTATCTACTCGCCATATTGCCAATGAACTTTCAGATTTAATATATTGTTTTTGTATTTGTTGAGCAGCAACAGCTGACAGCATCACAACATTATCATAGTCAAGTATATTGGATTCTGACCGACAACTAAAATTATTTGTTCGTCTTTGCTCGGTCGTGTCTAAATGGTTATACAGATTAGGTTTTACCAGAAGATTATATAGATAACTCATTTCTAACAGGTCAAGATTTTGTAATCTTTCTTTGTCTTCCATAAATAAAATCAGGTCATTGCCTTTCGGATTGAGGAAAATGCAACATTTGCGAGCGTTTACGCAATCTTTACTACTTGACAACATTCTTTCTACAGCTATAGAAGTACTTGCATCAACGATTAAATCCGCTTGTTTTAACGCATGTTCTTTTTCATGTTGTTTCAAATTTATTACGTTTTTGTCGATTGAGCGAATTTTCAATCCATCTATACCTCTATACTGCTGCTTTAGAGCAGTGGTTTTCAATTGCATGATATCCTTGGGTGGTAAGGTGTGACGACTAACATTATGTGAGTGATATATATCATAATCTACTATCGTAAGATTATTCATTACTCCTTCTCTTATGAAATGATCAATTACGTTTGCCCCAAGAGTTCCTGTTCCAATAAATGTTACCGCATTCCACATTATCTGCTTCCCATTTTGTTTGGCATTTATTTCTCTTGAAGGATAATCCAAAAGCATATCAATGTCAATAGGTAATGAAAGAAACCATTCATTAAAAGACGATTCCTTCATTATCTTCTTTTTCTGAACAACATCACAGATAGGAACATCAACTCTTATGAGTGCCACATCTAGTTTTTCAAGTTCTTTCGCATTAACTTTTTTCAATTGTATCATTAGCAGCATAGCGAAGTGAAACTTAGATTTTCCACTTGTTCGCTCTATGCTATTCAATAATTCTTCGGGAATTTCTTTCCCTGACAATGATTTTATTTGAGAGAGTTCTCTCATTGTATTCGGAAAACAAGCGAAGTTTCTTGATATATTCATTGCTGTTATTATGGGAAATATGCCATAATTTGCTTTACTCTTATCCACAAATTTTAATGTCGAGGCATTTTCTAAAATCTGCTTATACAATCCATAATAAGGTGGATAATCAGGTATTTTATTCAGCAAGCCACAAAAATTGTGATATTGGAAAAATACTTCTAATGGTCGGTCTTTTTCATGTAATTCACCTATACTATTCAGATTAAACCATCTTATGATGAGATTTATAAAATCAAAAGCATTAAATTGAGGCTTAATGTCTGCAAAAAGAACATCTGAAATACACAAAGAAACAGGATGCGCAAATGGCATCGCATTTGAATGTGGCAGACCTATGGGGAAGTCCTTTCTTATTGCATACACTTCAGGCATATTTAAATCTTCTTTCAAGCATCGGACAGCAATATCCTCCTTTATATGAATTGGAAACTCTGGTTCATCTGGGATTTCAAGCCGAGATAGTTCCATAATAATGACTTCGCTTCCATCAGATTTTCTCCTACATGCTTTTACTGTCGCCTGTTTGTGGACTAAAGCTGCTCTATAGATAGAAATAGCTCGTGGAAGCCTTAGATCACTTCCACGAACTTCACTACCTTCTATAATCTTATAATTTTTCATTATTCTCCGTTCCCGCTCTTGGTGCTGGTCTTGAAACAGTTGTTTCTGCTGACGATATGGTTGTTGCAACAAGTCGCTTTCCATGTTTGTCTATCTTGAATACGATTGGTTGAGGAATATTGTTTCTGACATCATTCGTTGCCGTATTCAAGAAATTATCTTCTGTATTCAATCTGCTTTTGTATTCTTTCTTGGCTTTGTAGCATGGGGGATCGTCATCGTCATTTTTTATTTCCTTAGAGGATGCAATAACATAAGACTGTGTACCTATCTGTTTCTTCATTATTGTGTCGGCAGAAGGTTTAACTTCATCCTTATTACTTGGTTCATTAAAAAATGTCCATGAACAATGGTGTGGAGCCAAAAAGATATTCCACTTCAATTTGTCGTCATCATTATTGTTGTCAATGATATGCTGCCATATCTCATGTTCTGCATCTCCAGCAATTAGCAGTCTGCTTTTTATGACTTCATTATTATTGTCATCCAATATTTTGAAAGCATGCTGAACAACAATTGAGGTCGCATTCTCATTGGCTTTCTTTTTGCTTGTAGCAACATCTTCTTTGAAAGGTGCATGGATAAATAACTCCAACCATTTCAAATCATCTCCATTAACAGATATTACTGTAGTTCCTGGCACATAGCCATAGCGTTCATCGAATGCCTTTTGTTGGTCATAACCTATAATATGGAGATAGTTTCCATACTCCCCATTATAGTTCTTATCATCATCGTATAACTTTCTACGTCTTTTGGCTTCTTGGCGAATTGCTTCTGCAGAATCGGCCAACTCGTTACCTACACCTCTTGGTGTAACCCATAGTTCCCCAATGATGATTTCATCTTTGTTCGTTGTTTTATCATAATCTTTAGGATCTCCATGGTAAAAATTACCTTCAAAACCTTTACAATGATCATCATGAGGATGAGTGCTTACAAACAAATCAACAAATGGATTTCCGTTTCGGTCTTTACCAAGTTCCTTCAGTAAATCCGCCTTTACATCAAAACGCACTTGAATCCCCTTGTCATTATTCAAATTGTCCAAAATCTGACAATCAGTAATAATAGTCTTGCCGTTGTCTAATTTTATCAACGTGCAGTCTGCATTTTCTACAGGATAAAATTTGATTAAATGTTCCATTGCATTATGAATTTAAAAGATTAAATATTCAAACCCTTCATTACGTCCTCTACTTCCTTAAGTGGCACATTCAGCATACGCGACACATAAAGCGGAGTAATGACATCCATGCTACCCGACTGACGTTCCATGCCAATCAGATACTCGATGTCCTTTTTCAAATCGCCAAAACTGTTTGAGTATGTAGATGACCCCTGTTCCTTTTTTTCCGTTTCCTTTGCTTTGAAAGCATCAAACGTCTCACTACCATCCTCACCATACTTACCATCCTTAGCCTCGTATATAACCGAAGGTTCCAATACCTCAACAGTATGCCATGCACCTTGTGGCACAACACAACCATAATTGCCAACCGTAGGGTCAAGATGAATACGCTCGATCTCATTTCCGTTATCATCACAAATAACCTCCACAATCTTACCGCACAAAAGCAAAACATTCTCCGTACTTTGTGGATGTCTGTGAATAGGCACAACAGTGCCTGGCAACAAAGCATTCAACATACGCTGACTTGTATCAGCCTCAGACGTGCGCAAGTCCAAATTCTGACGCAAACGAGGATTTACTATAGCTTGTTCAAAAAGCTTTTCAAAAAATACTTTATCAAATTCCATTATCAATTGTTATTAGATAGATGATGCGCCTTTCGGGGCACAAATAAAAAAGAACAAAACAGCCATAGACATTTAAGAACATGCACAAAAAACATGAAAAACCTTTTCATCATTTTCCAAATATTGTAGCAGGTTTCATTAAATGACTCTTTACCTGAGCCAAAAAGGTAGACACAATACTGTCACTATACACAATACGATGTTTCCACAAATTACGTTTCCACAAATCATACCTATTGACAATATAGATAAGTCCCTTACCATCGTCTCCTTCATCAGTAGGATGCAAGATATTATCAAACACCTTATCCACCAATTTACGTTCACTATTTTGGAAATCAGCATATTCATTGGGAATATGAAAAATACCTTTCTCAAAAGACAGCCTCTCTACAGCAATAAAAGCCATACACAAGACAAACTTTTCCATGCCCATCTTTTTACATGTATTCCAAAAATAGTTCCAGTCAATAACCTCATGTCTTTTTTCCACAAACAAAGCCCAATCAAGTAATTGACGTAAATTCAAATGCTCTGCTGCAAAATGACTGGCATTATGACGAGCTATAAACATGCAATTAAGCAAAGGCGAAGGATACAACACCTTCACACCATTATCAAAAATTTGTTCTTCACATCCCCTTGCTGCCAATCTTTTAAATTCACTTTCAATCCATCTATTTGAGCAATGCGAATGCACATTTACAAAATCAAAATGATTCTCAATCATTATACCTTTGTAAGTAAACACAGAATGATGATGATGTGAATTATCAATCCGTATGCCCAACTTTTCAGTCATAGCCTTATCAGCCCTTTCCCACACAAGCAGACCTTTTTCTTTATTCTCAGAATCCTCATCCATCAAATAAATATCAATGTCCCCTGTAGGACGATGATTAGGAATTGGCCAATACTTAGAAAGCCCATACCCTTTCAGCAACATCATTCTACAGCCAAGTCCTTGATAAAAAGCAGCCAAGTCAGCAATAACACGCTCATGTTTAGCATACTGTTTCTCAATACTTAGAACGACCCCAAGCCATTTCAGTTTACTTAAATTTCCAGAGCCACAACCCGATACTTGAGAACTTCCAACAGCCAAGCACTTATTCAATCCGTCTAAAACGACAGAAGGCACACACTGCTTCATCGACAAGTCAAACAGCGCGTTCCAATCAAGAGCATTAGGCAAAGCACATACTGTGCTCTTACCTAATGCCACTTTAATAAGTTCTAATAATAGTTTCTCGTTAGATGCTATCATTAAATACCATTTACAATTTCAACAAAATTTTCAATCACATATTCCAAATCCTCATCCGTCATCTTCGTGTTCAAAGGCAGAGTAATCTCATTCTCAAACATGTGGAATGCATTCGGAAAATCCTTGATGTCAAACCCCAACTTCTTATAGGCAGTCATCATAGGCAGCGGTTTGTAGTGAACATTCGTAGCAATACCACGTTCCGCCATCTTTTCTATTACCTTGTTTGTTTCCTCACGAGTCTTGCCCAATAAACGAACCAAGTACAAGTGACCAGATGAAATATGCTCCTCATCATAATGATTCAGCACAGCCACGTTCAAAGGTTTCAAAGCCTCATCATAACGCGCAATCATCTTGCGTCTACGCTCCAACATACCCTTATAGCGCTGCATCTGTACCAGTCCAATAGCAGCCACCACATCCGTCATGTTACACTTATACCAAGTACCAATAATATCATACTCCCAAGCGCCCAACTTCGTCTTAGCCAAAGCATCCTTATTCTGCCCATGCAGACTCAGCAACTGCGCCTTGCGATACAGATTCTCATTCCAAGTCTCACCCTCAATCTCAGGCACACCACTAAAAGCATTCTCATCGCACTTATCCAAGTCCTTCACCACCTTTTCTTTACCAAAAGGCAAATTCCATGTCAAAGCGCCACCTTCAGCAGTTGTAAAATTCTTCACCGCATGGAAAGAGAAAGAAGAAAAGTCAGCAATAGCACCAACCATCTTCCCCTTACGCGAAGCACCAAAAGCATGAGCCGCATCACAACAAATAGCAACACGTCCAATCATCTTCTGCAAATCCGTTTTCGGAGTAAAGAGATTCTTCTTACGCTCAACAATCGCAAACAAACGGTCGTAGTCACAAGGAATACCAGCCAAGTCAACAGGTATAATAGCCTTTGTTTTTGGAGAGATAGCAGCCTCAACAGCCTCATAATCCATTTCAAGGCAATCCTTCTGCACATCAACAAAAACAAGCGTAGCCCCCACGTGTTCCACAATCGAAGCACTTGCTGTGTAAGTATAAGCAGGCACAATCACCTCGTCACCTTCACCCACACCCAACAAGCGCAAAGCCATTTCGCCACAAGCCGTTTGCGAGTTCAAGCACACAGCCTTGTCCACGCCAACAAACTCAGCTACTTCTTTTTCCAACTTCTTTGTACGCGGTCCAGTTGTAATCCAACCAGACAATATAGCATCACGCACCTCTGCAGCCTCAGCTTCCGTCATATCAGGCGGAGAGAAAGGCACATTACGCAATTTCATTGTCATAATATGTAATATTGTTGATTTAAAATGTATACTACAAAAGCCTCTAATACCTTAATCAAGGTCTTTAGAGCAAAATCTATTAAAAAAAGAGTATGTAAGGTTTCGTTTCTCTAAACCCCACAAACTTCCTTTATCACATCCACATATTTTTGAGTTCCTACTTCGCGAGTCAAATTATCCATTACAAATTGACGGCCGTTAGTACCATACTTTTTACAAAGGTCACTATTTTCATAAAGTTTGATAACAGATTCTTTAAAAGCCTCTTTGTCACCAGCCTTTGTAAAAATACCACACTCATTACCAGCCAAGATATCCTTCAACTCATTCTCATCAAAATTTGCAAGCACAGGTCTCGAAGCCGACATAATACTCCAAGTTTTAGAAGGAACAGAATTTGCACCTACACCAGGTTTAGAAATCACAAGCCCAGCATCCCCCAAAGAGAAAACATAGCTAATATCCTCATAAGGTTGAAAAGGAATCATTGTTACATTCGTAAGATTATCACGCTTCACAATCTCTTCTACCTGCGCCTTATAAGCACCTTCACCTACAAGGACTAAGCCTATATTAGGATGAGTTATCTTCAACTCCTTCATCACCTCAAGCAACATATCCATATTCTGTGTGAGACCAATATTACCACTATACTCAATATAGAACTTTGAACGGTCAAGATGATACTTATCAAAGAGTTTATTATTCTCACGAGGTACATCAACTACAGCATTCTGGTCCACCCAGTTATAAACCACAACAATCTTATCCTCAGGAACTCCCTTAGCCATAATATTCTTTTTGAAGTCCTCGGAAATAACAATTATCTTGTCGGCATGTTTATAAGTAAAGTTTTCAATAACACGACCGATTTTCCATAACAAACCTCCTTTTTTCGCAAGAGAAGTTCCAGCTAACGAATCAGGAAATATGTCTTGAAGATTATACACAAAGGGAATACCTCTAAAAATTTTAAGGAAAGCCCCTAACAATCCTTGAATAGGTGGTGTTGACTCTAAATAAACACAATCAACATTTTTCTCCAATAATCCATACCAAAGTTGTATAATCCAATTAAAAGAATAGCGCATTGCTCTCAAAATAGGATTCCTTCCCTCACGATACATTGCAAAACGATGCACACGTAAATTTCCTCCATACATCATTTCCATATTCTTATGCTTATATTCAGCATACTCCTCGTCAGAAAGTCCTCTCGTAGGCCTTGACGCATGAATTACCATATTAAAGCCCTCTTTTGCAAAAGCCTCTAACCTATTTTCAGTCAAATATATACTTGCTGCTTTCTCTGGTAAAAAATAGCCTGTTAATTGTAATATTTTCATTAGATTTCAACTGTATCAAATATAACATCACTAATCAAACTCTCAGCCAACTCGATAGCTTTCTGTGGCGTTTTTTCTGTAACTATTACATGACCACTTCTACACAAACTACTTGTAACCTCAGGAATCACATCACCAACCTTGTGGTATATTTCCCAAAGATATACACGAGGATCTTTCAACACCCTCGTATTGCTAATACCAACCAACTTTCCAGGTTTCGGACAAAAATACCGAATACACACACCTTTGGGTTCTTCCTTAGGTTCAAGACAAGGCTCTACTCCCAAAGCGCAGTTAATGGCAGCAGCTACCATGTCAATTCCCGTACTCAAATGCGTCAACTCCGTAGAAATAAAATCTCCACCCAAACGAGCACCAATCTCCATCAAGTATGCTTTACCATCCATCAACTTAGCCTCAGCATGACAAGCACAATTATTT